>Ga0079226_10002659_pt1 | contig 13785 bp, 11 predicted proteins | sample Poulit2014_FD_76345 | JGI IMG/M metagenome (GOLD analysis project Ga0079226, IMG submission 76345) | Agricultural soil microbial communities from Georgia to study Nitrogen management - Poultry litter 2014 | ecosystem: Environmental > Terrestrial > Soil > Agricultural land | place: USA: Georgia... | reverse complement strand
GTAGGTTTTACTGTTTTAACGATTTTCTCAGCTGACTTGTCAACCAAGTTGTAGTCATACGACTTAAGCTTAATTCTGATTCTTTGGCTCATATTGTTTTAATGTTTGTGAAGTCTCTCTTAGTTAGAGCTATTTACAACAAAGAGAGACTAGACGTATTTGAAATTATTATTGTCCTTTTGATTTTGCAATTACTTCCTCTTGAACATCGCTAGGTGCATTTGCATAGTGATCAAACTCCATCGTTGAAGTTGCTCTACCTGATGTGATCGTACGTAATTGTGTTACGTAACCGAACATTTCAGATAATGGAACAGTAGCACGAATTACTTGAACTCCGTTACGAGTATCCATTCCTTGCATTTGTCCACGACGACGGTTTAAGTCACCCATTACATCACCCATGTTCTCCTCTGGAGTTAATACTTCAATCTTCATGATTGGCTCCATAAGCACTGGCTTACACTTAGGAAGTGCTTCACGGTATGCTTGACGCGCTGCGATTTCGAAAGATAATGAATCCGAGTCAACCGCGTGGAAAGATCCGTCTACTAATCTTACTTTCATAGAAGTAAGTGGGTAGCCCGCTAAAATACCGTTAACCATGGAAGTTTTGAATCCTTTTTCCACTGAAGGAATGTATTCTCTAGGAATAGCACCACCAACGATTTCGTTAACAAACTGAAGTGGGTTAGCCATAACATCATGATCTTCATCCACAGGAGAAATGATAACCTTAAGGTCTGCGAACTTACCACGACCACCAGTTTGTTTTTTGTAAACCTCACGGTGCTCAATAGTTCCAGTGATAGCCTCTTTGTATGCAACTTGAGGTGCTCCTTGGTTAACTTCTACTTTAAACTCTCTCTTTAAGCGGTCAATAAGAACGTCTAGGTGAAGCTCACCCATTCCTTTGATTACTGTTTGAGCAGTCTCTTGATCAGTTTCTACAACAAATGTAGGGTCTTCTTCAGAAAGTTTTGCTAATGCAGTACTTAGCTTATCCATATCACCTTGTGTTTTAGGCTCAATAGCTAAACCAATAACTGGGTCTGCAAACTTCATGGATTCTAAAATGATAGGGTTTTTCTCGTCACTTAACGTGTCACCCGTTTTAATATCTTTAAATCCTACTACTGCACCGATGTCTCCAGCTCCAATCTGATCGATTGGATTTTGTTTGTTCGCATGCATTTGGAAAATTCTAGAGATACGCTCTCTGTTTCCTGAACGTGTGTTCAAAACATAAGAACCTGCTTCTAGTAATCCTGAGTATACACGGATAAAGCATAGACGACCTACGAATGGGTCAGTAGCAATTTTAAACCCTAATGCAGAGAAAGGCTCATCTTCAGATGGCTTTCTAGTGATAGTTTCACCTGTAGCAGGGTCTGTACCTTTAACGTCATCTTGATCAACCGGTGATGGAAGAAGTTCCATTACGAAGTCAAGCATAGTTTGTACTCCTTTGTTTTTAAAGGATGATCCACAAACCATTGGTATGATGGAGTTATCAAGTACTGCACTGCGTAGTGCATTTAGAATTTCACGCTCTGTTAGGGAGTCTGGGTCTTCGAAGAATTTCTCCATTAAAGACTCATCGTAACTTGCTACCGCTTCTAATAAGTTCTCACGGTATTTTGCTACGTCCTCTAGCATATCTTCAGGAATAGCAACTTCCTCAAAAGTCATTCCTCTGTCTTCTTCGTTCCAAACGATACCACGGTTGTTAATCAAGTCAACAACACCTTTGAAATCGTCTTCAGCACCGATAGGTAACTGTAAAGGAACCGCCTCAGCACCAAGCATTTCTTTTACTTGACCAACTACTTTTAAGAAGTCAGCTCCTGAACGGTCCATTTTGTTAACGAAACCAACACGAGGAACTTTGTAGTTGTCAGCTAATCTCCAGTTTGTCTCGGATTGTGGCTCAACACCATCAACTGCCGAGAAAAGGAATACTAACCCGTCAAGTACACGTAGTGAACGGTTTACTTCAACCGTAAAGTCAACGTGACCTGGCGTATCAATAATGTTAACTTGGTATTTGTTATTGCGGTAGTTCCAGAATACGGTAACAGCTGAAGAAGTAATTGTAATACCTCTTTCTTGCTCTTGCGCCATCCAGTCCGTTGTAGCAGATCCTTCGTGAGTTTCTCCTAACTTGTGGTTTACCCCAGCGTAGAATAAAATACGCTCGGTTGTCGTGGTCTTACCTGCATCAATGTGAGCGGCAATACCAATATTTCTTACTTTACTTAAATCTTTTTTTGCCATTTGTTTTTATAGTCTAAAAATAGATAGCTATTGTTTATGCAGCTATTGTATAAATAGCCAAAACACACCGAGCAGTACTAGCGTTATTAACAAGTCTAGAACTGCGATTCGGTGTGTTTTGTGCTCTCATCGGATTTACTAAATTAAAATCTGAAGTGAGAGAATGCTTTGTTTGCTTCAGCCATTCTGTGCGTGTCTTCTTTCTTCTTAACAGCAGCACCTTCACCTTTTGAAGCAGCGATTATTTCTGCAGCTAATCTTTCTTTCATGGTTTTTTCACCACGTTTGCGTGCAAAAGAAATCATCCACTTCATACCAAGGCTGTGCTTACGTTCTGGCCTAACTTCCATAGGTACTTGGAAGTTTGCACCACCTACACGACGAGATTTAACCTCAACAGCAGGCATAATATTTTGCAATGCTTTTTTCCAAGTTTCTACACCATTTTCCTTTGTTTTTTCTTCGATGATATCTAAAGCATCGTAGAATATTGCGTATGATAAAGACTTTTTACCGTCTCTCATCATGTGATTCACAAAGCGCGTTACCTGAACGTCATTAAATTTTGGGTCAGGTAGAATTATTCTCTTTTTCGGTTTTCTTTTTCTCATGATTCTTTCCTCCCTTTAATTATTTCGCCTTTGGGCGTTTAGTTCCATATTTAGAACGACGCTGATTACGACCTTCTACACCTGAAGTATCTAACGCACCACGGATAATGTGGTAACGAACACCTGGTAAGTCTTTAACACGACCGCCACGAACAAGTACAATAGAGTGTTCCTGTAGGTTGTGTCCTTCACCAGGTATGTAAGCGTTAACTTCTTTACCGTTGGAAAGTTTCACTCTCGCGACTTTACGCATTGCTGAGTTTGGTTTTTTAGGGGTAGTGGTATATACACGTGTACATACACCTCTTCGTTGTGGACAGCTGTCCAACGCTGGGGATTTACTCTTCTCCCGCAGTACTACTCTACCCTTACGGATTAATTGTTGAATAGTAGGCATTTACCTTCTTCGTTTTTTATTAATTTGTGTTTTTACTAAAATTTAAGTCTGCAAAGATAACTATTAAAAATTGAATGTGAAAGAGTTGCAGCAATTAATTGTGTTAAATTACCGTTATTTTCTATTTTTTAACCACAATAGGCCTTTGTCAGGCTATCTTGTTAATTTACAGGGAATTTTGGAAATCTTTGAGTTCCTGGAGTAGTATTTCTATTTTCACCTCGATTTCTTGGAAATGTTCCCTTATAGTATCCATATTTTGCTCCTCTTTGAGTAGCTGTTCAAGCGTGCCGAGTTTGATCCTTAAAGTGCTAGCACCTACGTATTCCATGGATGGTTTCATGTGGTGCGCTAGATCGTAGATGTCGGATCTGTCTTCTTTTTCAATGGCTTCCTTTAGGTGGGCGAGGTCTTCGGGAGTTTGAGTTAGATATAAATTGGTAAACTCTTTTATTAGCTCCGCATTATCGAAGAAGTTTTCCTTGATCGCTTGAATGTTGATGATTCTATAGATATTGCTTTCTTTCGTATTCATGATTTTTTCTACCATTAATTTATCTGTGCACTGATCTAATAATTCCTTTTGAGATATCCCCAGTACCGGGTGTATCAGGTTTGGGGAAATTTCATTGAGCGGTTCTAGTGCAAATCTACGCTCTGGAATCCTGGGATGCGGAATGGTTAAGTGCTCCGTACTGACTATTGTTGTTCCGTAATATAAAATGTCTATATCTATAACTCGCGGGCCCCAATGCTCCAGACGTTCTCTACCTAGGAGCTTTTCTATCTGTTGGGTGTTTTGTAACAAGCTTTCGGGGGAAAGTTTGCTAGACATCTTTAATACCTGGTTGATGAAATCTGGCTGGTCGGTTTTTCCCCAAGCAGCTGTCTTGTAGAGTGAAGATACCTTGTTAATAGTACCTACGTCACTTTGTAGCATCATTATAGCCTTGTGGAATATAGCCTCTGTATTGCCTTGATTTCCTCCTAAAAGGATATAGATGTTTTTAGTACTAGACATTGAATAATATTGAAAAAGTTCAATTTTAACAAAATTATAGTTTATTTTGTGATAAATAAATTATAAATATTTAAGATGAAATCATTTTTCAAATACGTATTGGCCACACTGGTGGGTATTATGCTGTCGTTTTTGTTATTCTTAATCATAATGACAGTCGTTGTGGTCCAATCCGCAAAGAGTTCCTCTACACAAGTTGAGGCCAATTCAGTACTCTATATCTCTTTGGGTCACGGTATTACCGAGAAGGACCAGAAAACACCCTTGGATGATTTAAATTTACCTGGTTTTGCAAAATCTCTAGGGTTGGATGCTATTTTAGATAGGATCGAGGCCGCTAAAGAGGATGATAAAATTAAAGGGATTTACCTCAATCCAAGTGCAGTGGGTACGGGGACGGCAACAATTAATGCCATTCGTAGTGCTCTAGAAGACTTTAAAAGCTCTGGGAAATTCGTCTACGCATTTAGCGATTTTTATACCCAGCAGGCCTACTACGTAGCCTCCTCTGCAGATAGCGTATTTATGAATCCACAAGGAAGCCTTGATTTTAGAGGGATCTCGTCCTCGGTGATGTTCATGAAAGATGCACTAGATAAGTTAGGTGTGGATGTTCAGGTTGTGAAAGTGGGAAGTTATAAAAGTGCAGTTGAGCCTTTTATTCAAGGAGGCATGAGTCCAGAAAACCGGGAACAGGTAACCTCTTATGTCAATAGCTTATACGATAATATGTTGGCTCCTATTTCTTCGAGCCGTAAGATTTCAACCGATAGTTTGAAAAATATTGCTGCTACTTTTGCCGCTAGGACTCCCGAAGGTGCTTTGTCATCGGGTCTGGTGGATGAACTCATTTATAAAGAGCAGTTTATTGCTAAAATCAAAAGCGCTTTAGAGATAGATCAAGACAAGGACGTTTCAACGGTGTCCATCCTAGACTATAAGCCTTCAGTGAAAGGGAAAAAAGGATCGGGTAGGATTGGTGTTTTATATGCCTACGGAGATATTATTGATGGAGAGGGCATGCAGGATAATATCGGAGGCGATAGAATTTCTCGAGAACTTAGAAAGCTCCGTGAGAATGACCGAATTGGTGCCGTGGTATTAAGAGTAAACTCTCCAGGTGGTTCAGCCTTAGCTTCAGAGGTTATTTGGCGTGAGGTTGAGCTAACTAAAAAGGAGAAACCTGTGATTGTTTCTATGGGTGATTACGCCGCATCAGGAGGGTATTATATTTCTGCAGCAGCAGATTCCATCTTTGCTGACCCTTCCACATTAACGGGTTCAATAGGTGTATTTGCTATGATACCGAACTTGCAAAATCTTCTCAATAATAAATTAGGAGTACGTTTTGAGAGTGTTTCAACAAGCCCAATGGCGGAGTTTGGTACAGCGCCCGACAGACCGCTTAATCAAGAGGAGCTAGGCATGATGCAGTCTTTGGTGGATAATGTGTACGATACATTCTTAACGCGAGTAGCTGATGGTAGGAAGATGAGCAAAGAAGCTGTTCATGAAATCGCTCAAGGCCGAGTTTGGACTGGAGAGCAAGCCTTAGGTATAGGGCTTGTAGACCGCCTTGGTAGTCTAGAAGATGCTATTGCTTCTGCCGCTACAATGGCAGAAATGGATAGCTATAAGGTCACAAAGTATCCTTTGAGTGAGGACCCTTGGTCTACACTCTTTCAAACTTCTAAAGAGAAAATTAAAAGTAAGTGGATAAAAGAAGAGATGGGAGAATTCAGTGAGTATATTCTAGAGCTTAAAACTATATTGGGCCGTACAGGTGTACAAGCACGAATCCCATACGAGGTGAATATCAAATAAAATAATAAAATTATAACTCAAAATAAATACTGAAAACCTAAAGATGCGTATCTTTAGGTTTTTGGTTTTAATAGATAAGATATGAAAACGATAGATGCAATAAATTTTAACGGTAAAAAAGCACTTGTAAGGGTAGACTTCAACGTGCCTTTAGATGATAATTTTAACATTTCCGACGACACTAGAATTCAGGGAGCTGCCCCGACATTAAAGAAAATATTAAATGATGGCGGTAGCCTAATCCTGATGTCTCACTTAGGGAGACCCAAGGGAAGACCTTCCAATGAGTTTTCTTTGCAGCATATTGTAGAGCATTTATCAAAAGTTTTAGGAGTAACAGTGAAGTTCGCTACAGATTGTATCGGTGAGGAAGCGGAGAAAGCCGCTAGCGAATTACAAGCAGGGGAGGTTTTACTGTTAGAAAACCTGCGTTTTCATGCAGAAGAGGAAAACGGAGATGAGGCATTCGCCAAGGAACTATCTAAGTTAGGAGATGTGTATGTAAACGATGCTTTTGGTACTGCCCACAGAGCTCACGCCTCAACGAGCGTTGTCGCCAAATTCTTTCCTGAATCTAAGTATTTCGGTTACCTTATGGCCTCGGAGCTTCAAAATGCCGAAAAAGTGCTTAATGCACCTGAAAGACCTTTCACAGCGATTATGGGAGGAGCCAAGGTTTCCGATAAATTGGAGCTTATTGATGCGCTACTAGATAAGGTAGATAACTTAATTATTGGCGGCGGAATGGCCTATACTTTTGTGAAGGCTAAAGGGGGAGAGATTGGTGATTCTTTAGTAGAGATGGATAAATTAGATCTAGCTAGGGAATTGGAGAAAAAGGCTAAAGAAAAGGGCGTAAACCTCGTATTACCTACCGATAGCCAGATTGCAGATCGCTTTGCTAATGATGCAGCAGTGTACAACGGTCCCAATAACACCATCCCCGCCGATAAAATGGGGCTTGATATTGGAGAAGATTCCTCTGTAGCGTTCGCCAAAGTCATAAGCGAATCAAAAACCATCCTATGGAACGGTCCTATGGGAGTTTTTGAAATGGATACATTTGCAAAAGGAACCAAGGCTGTGGCCGATGCTATAGTAGCGGCAACTGAAAAAGGTGCTTTTTCGCTAATTGGCGGAGGCGATTCAGCAGCAGCGATTGCTAAATTTGGTCTTAGCAAACAAGTGAGTTACGTGAGTACCGGGGGGGGGGCTTTATTAGAATATATGGAGGGTAAGGAACTTCCAGGTGTTAAAGCGATAACAGCATAATGCAGGTTAAAAGTTATAAAACAGCCGCCTTGAGATCATCTCTTAAGGCGGCTGTTTCTGCTAAAAGGATAGTTTAGCCCTTAAATGAGGTATTCAAAGAGCGTCTGGTCTTTGTTGACCTCAATAAATTCAAAATTATAAGCTTTCAAATTTTCAACAAGTACGCTGTAATCTTCAGGCGCATGGAGTTCAATTCCAATTAATGCGGGGCCGCGCTCCCTTTCTGTTTTTTTAATGTACTCAAACCTAGTGATATCATCCTTTGGTCCCAATACTTCAGCTACTAGGCTTTTTAAAGCCCCTGGGCGTTGTGGGAATCGCACGATGAAATAATGTTTGAACCCTTCATATAGTAAAGAAAGTTCCTTTATTTCACTCATGCGGTCGATATCGTTGTTCCCTCCAGAAATAACACAAACAACGGTCTTGCCTTTGATTTGTTCTTTATGGAATTCTAATGCTGCAATACTTAGTGCGCCTGCCGGTTCAACAACAATAGCATCTTTGTTATAGAGTTCCAAAATGCAGGTACATACCTTTCCTTCAGGAATGGATTTTAGGCTATCAATGTTATCTTTAACAATCTGGTAGTTTAAATCCCCAACTCTTTTTACCGATGCCCCATCAACGAATTTGTTGATTTTATCCAGTTCAACGGGGCCACCATTCTCAAAGGCTGCCTGCATGGATGGTGCACCTTCTGGCTCCACACCTATACAGGTTACTTTTGGATTGACTCTCTTAAAAAAAGAGCTGATTCCAGCGGCCAGTCCGCCACCTCCAATGGGTATGAAAACCTGTTCCACTTCGGGTAAGTCTTCCAGGATCTCTGCTGCCACAGTGCTTTGCCCTTCTATGACTTTCAAATCATCAAATGGTGGAATAAAAGTCATCCCATTTTCGTTAGCATAAGCTATTGCTGCCTTTTGGCAGTCATCAAAGGTATCTCCAGTAAGAATAATTTCTATCCTTCCGTTCCCCCACATTTCTGTTTGTGAGATCTTTTGTCTAGGAGTAGGGGCAGGCATAAATATTTTGCCATCGATTTCTAAGTTTCTGCAGGAAAATGCCACTCCTTGGGCGTGATTGCCTGCACTAGCACAAACAACTCCTTTGTTTCTTATCTCAGGGGATAGTGAAGCTATTTTGTTATACGCCCCGCGCAGTTTGTAGGAGCGTACAACTTGTAAGTCTTCTCGCTTTAAATAGACGTTGGCTTGGTATTTTTCCGAGAGGTGGTGGTTGAACTGCAATGGGGTTCTATTGATCACCTCTTTTATTCGGTTTTGTGCACCAAATGTATCGATTGTTATATCTTTTAGCTTCGAATTCATAATGCTTTTATCCTTCTACCAGCGTCTTTAAATCTTCGTCTACGACTTCTTTCTTTTCGTCGGCTAAGGTCAAGAATCGCTGATATACGTTGTTTAACTTTTCTTTTTCTAACTTGTATCCCAAGCGTTCTAAATGGAAGTTTAGAGCAGCTCGACCAGATCTGGCAGTTAAAATAATTTCTGCCTCATCAAATCCTACGTCCTCTGGGCGAATGATTTCATAGTTCTCTCTATGCTTTAAGAAACCATCTTGATGGATTCCAGAACTGTGAGCAAATGCATTTCTTCCAACAATCGCCTTGTTAGGTTGGACAGGCATTTTCATCATACGGCTTACCTTTTTACTAATGTGATTGAAAAGCTTCGTATTGATGTTTGTAGAAAGATTGCCAAATGCTTCATTATGGACTTTAACAATCATGGCTACTTCCTCTAAAGAGGTGTTCCCAGCGCGCTCACCAATACCGTTAATGGTGCATTCAATTTGTCTAGCTCCATTTTGCACAGCAGAGATGGAGTTAGCTGTGGCCAGTCCCAGGTCATTATGGCAATGCGCAGATATTATTGCTTGATCTATATTGCTTACATGCTCCTTTAAATACTTGATTTTGGAACCGTATTGGTCGGGTAGACAGTAGCCGTTTGTATCTGGAATATTTACCACCGTTGCACCTGCTGCAATCACTGCTTCTATCATTTTAGCTAAGAACTCCAGATCCGCTCTACCAGCATCTTCGGCATAGAACTCCACATCCTCAACATAGGATTTGGCATGTTTTACCGCTTCGATGGCGCGCTCAAGAATCTGCTCTCTTGTAGAATTGAATTTGTACTTGATGTGCATATCAGATGAGCCGATTCCTGTATGGATTCTAGGTCTCTTAGCAAACTTTAAAGCATCAGCGGCGACGTCTATATCGTTTTTATTGGCACGTGTTAAAGCGCAAATTATAACATCATCTACAGCTTTGCTTAACTCCACTACAGATTGGAAGTCCCCAGGAGATGAAACGGGGAAACCAGCTTCTATAATGTCTACGCCTAACTTTTCTAAATCTTTTGCTATATCTACTTTCTCGGAAGTCGTTAACTGGCAACCGGGTACCTGTTCTCCATCACGAAGTGTAGTGTCAAAGATGTATAAGTGATTCGGATCGTGTAGCATAAGTCTCTATTTATAAAAATTTATAAACCTGTTAATTTTCTTTCAATATTTCTACTATCAATTCGCCCATAGCCGTTGTGCCTAAGATCTTATCTTTTGCCGTATCACTAGAAGCAATATCGATTGTTCTATATCCTCTTTTTAAAGCTGTATCAACAGCTTTTGTAACCTCAGCACCTTGCTCTTTTAGTTCAAAGGAAATTTCAAGCAGTAGGGCAGCCGATAAAATGGAAGCCAGAGGGTTGGCCTTATCTTGCCCTGCAATGTCGTGCGCAGAACCGTGTATAGGCTCAAAGAATCCCGTTCCATCACCCACAGAAGCTGAGGCTAGCATACCCATGGAACCAGCAATTTGTGAGGCTTCATCAGTTAAAATATCGCCGAACAGGTTGGCTGTTAATACCACATCAAATCTTCGTGGATCGCGGATAAGCTGCATGGCTGCATTATCGATAAACATGTGTTCTGTTTGAACTTCAGGATATTGTTTTGCAACCTCTTGGACCACTTCTCTCCACAACCTGGAAGTCTCCAGAACGTTCGCTTTATCTACAGAACATAATCTTTTATTTCTGTTTTGTGCTGCTTGATACGCTTTATGGGCTATACGCTCCACTTCATAGCGGTTGTAGTTCATCAAGTCGGAGGCGAAGTTGCCATCCTCAGAACGATTTTTCTCTCCAAAGTACACATCTCCGGTAAGCTCGCGGAAGAAAAGTATATCAGTGCCTTTAAGTACCTCTGGTTTAATGGATGAGGCTGCTAGGAGCTCATCAAATAAAAGGATAGGGCGCAAGTTCGCGTATAAACCTAGTTCTTTACGGATCTTAAGTAGACCTTGCTCTGGACGCACCTTAGCATTGGGGTCGTTATCGTATTTGGCATGACCTATCGCGCCGAATAATATAGCATCACTGTTTTTAGCTTTCTCTAATGTTTCATCGGGCAAAGGTTCTCCAGTAGCTTCTATAGCTACGTGGCCCATTATTCCTTCTTGGAAATCAAATTGTAAATTATTCTTTTCAGCTACCACTTCTAGTACCTTCTTACCCCAAGTAGTTACCTCTTGGCCAATACCATCGCCAGGAATAATTAATATCTTCTTGTTCATATTGTTATGTGCTGTAATGTTTTTATTTCCTCATTTATTTTTACTTTTCCACCTTCCAAAACCAATTTGTGTGTGAATGATTTAGGTAGCTTACTTTCTTGATGCCCTACATAGATGATTGTCTTTTTATAAGGTGCCAGACGGTCAACGAAATCGTTGAACTGATCGGTTTGTTCTTGATCGAGGCCTTGACACGGCTCATCGAGTATTAACAACTGTGGGTTTTTAATTACTGTACGAGCGAGCAGTGCAATGCGCTGCCTCCCTAAGGGAAGTTCACTAAGCAAGCGATCTTTATCTTTCATTAGATCAAAAAACTCCATGACTTGCTGCACCTTGAGCCGTCCGGAATAGGGGAGGTTTTGGTAGAGCCCTATGGAATCAAATAGCCCTGAGGCGACTACATAGGAAACGGGTTGATCTACCCGAAAATACCAATGGAGTTCGGGTGATACCATGCCGATCTTTCGTTTGATATCCCAGATGCTTTCTCCTGATCCACGCTGCTGATCAAAAAGTATAATGTCGTGCTTGTAAGCTTGCGGGTGATCGGCATTTAGTAGGCTTAAAAGTGTAGACTTTCCTGAGCCGTTTGCCCCTTGTAGTAACCACCTTTCATGTGCTTTGACTTCCCAGCTAACCCTGTCTAAAACGAGCTTTTCACCATAACGGATGGATGCCTCGTTTATTCTGACTATGACTTCCGGCGTATCCTCAGGCTCTTGAGTCAGAAATTCGGGTAGCGCGCAACTAGGTTGCTGATTTATCCTAGGTTCATAAGATTCAATCTCTCGTTTTACAACCAGCTGCCTATTTTCTATGGAGGCATAATTGTTTACCTTCTGGGGTGATGGGAAGCCATTTTGGACTAAAATGAATTGCACTCCCTGATCGATATATCGATTGATGAGCGCATTGATCTTCTCTCTAGCTTCTACATCTAGACCGTTATAAGGTTGATCCAGAATTAAAAGCTGTGGCTTTAGCCAAAAAGCTTTAAGCAGTTGCAACTTCTTTTGTTCTCCACTAGAGAGCTCTATTAAACGGCTATCCCAAAGTTTGACTAGATCTAGTTGCCTAGCCAGATCCTTTGCACTTTGTAGCTCTAAGTCATGCTTTTGAGCAAAATACCTTAAGTCTGCGCTTAATGATGGGGTATCGCTGTAATAGGAAGAGTCGTATCGCTGCTGGTAATAAAAGTTTCTATCTCCGTCGGAATTGGTAAACTCATACCAATTCGCCACGTAAAGGACTTGCTTTTTATGGGGCAGCGACTCATTGAAGTTAATGGAAATGGTATCCCCCTGCTTGTGGTGCTCATGGATCATTTTCATGAGTAAAGTTTTTCCTATACCACTAGGACCATACAGTAACCAGTTTTCACCTTTTTGGATACTCCAATTCAGGTTGTTAAATAGCTTTTTACCCGCTATTTCTAGAGTTAGATTATTGATATGGACCACGGGCTTACTCATATAGGGCGGTTTGCTTCAAACTCTTCAATCATTTCTTTGTGACTCAGTATATAGTCTATATCGTCGTAGCCATTGATTAGACAGGATTTTTTGTACGGATTGATTTCAAACTCTTCCACCGCTCCGCTAGAGAGGATAGTCACTGTTTGTGCCTCTAGATCCACCTGAATCTCTGCCTCAGGGTTGCTATAAGTTTCATCAAATATTTGTTTTAAGAAACCCTCGCTAACTTGGATAGGTAGTAAACCATTATTTAAGGCGTTTCCTTTAAAGATATCCGCAAAAAATGAGCTGATTACTACATCAAAGCCGTAGTCCTGGATAGCCCATGCTGCATGCTCTCTGGATGACCCGCACCCAAAGTTTTTTCCAGCAACGAGTATGCGTCCTGAGAATTTCGGATCGTTTAATACAAAGTCGTGCTTCGGCGTGTTTTCCGAGTCGTAACGCCAATCTCTAAATAAATTGTTGCCAAACCCTTCCCTAGAGGTCGCCTTTAAAAAACGAGCGGGAATAATTTGATCGGTATCTATATTTTCAATAGGTAATGGAACTACCCTTGAATTTAATGTTTTGAATTTCTTCATTTTATTGCTCTTTTATGAAAGATGGTGTCTGATGTCCACAATTTTCCCTTCTATGGCTGCTGCGGCTGCCGACAGTGGACTGGCAAGCATTGTGCGTGCATTGGGGCCTTGGCGCCCTTCGAAGTTCCTATTGGATGTAGAGATACAGTATTTTCCTGCTGGGATTTTATCTTCATTCATTCCTAAGCAGGCAGAACAGCCCGGCTCTCGTAGCCCAAATCCTGCCTCTTGAAAGACTTTGTCTAAACCTTCCTTGATGGCTTGGGTTTCTACTTGTTTTGATCCAGGAACGATCCATACTTCTACGTGATCAGCTTTTTTCTTTCCTTTTACAAATGCTGCCACCTCGCGCAGGTCTTCAATCCTAGAGTTGGTACAACTTCCAATAAAAACATAATCAACTGGCTTACCTACCAGCTTATCGCCTGAATGGAAGCCCATATAGTCTAAAGATTTTTGGAAGGACGGTCTCTCGCCTTCAGGCTGATCTTCCAGCAGAGGAATGGAGCCGTTTACCGATACTCCCATACCAGGGTTAGTACCGTAGGTGATCATCGGTTCAATTTCCCTAGCGTCAAAGTGCAATACTTTATCAAACTCAGCGTCTTTATCCGAGTAAAGTGTTTTCCAGTACGCAAGAGCTTTGTCCCAGTCTTCTCCTTTTGGAGCAAATGGCCGTCCTTTAATGTAATTAAAGGTTGTCTCATCGGG
>Ga0079226_10002658_pt1 | contig 13792 bp, 10 predicted proteins | sample Poulit2014_FD_76345 | JGI IMG/M metagenome (GOLD analysis project Ga0079226, IMG submission 76345) | Agricultural soil microbial communities from Georgia to study Nitrogen management - Poultry litter 2014 | ecosystem: Environmental > Terrestrial > Soil > Agricultural land | place: USA: Georgia... | reverse complement strand
TTGATCGAGAGCGAGCTTTTCGGCCACGTCAAGGGCGCATTTACCTCGGCCAATAAGGATCGTGCCGGGAAATTTGAAAACGCCGACGGGGGAACGATTTTCCTCGATGAGATTGGCGATATGAGCCTCTCGGCTCAGGCCAAGGTCCTACGGGTTTTACAGGAGAAAAAAATTCAGCGCGTGGGAAGCGGTAAAACTAAAAATGTCGATGTTCGAGTGATCGCGGCCACCAATAAAAACCTTAAGGAAGAAATTGAAGAGAAAAACTTCCGTGAAGACCTCTACCATCGTCTGGCGGTCATTCTGATTGAAGTGCCGAGTTTGAGTGAACGTAAAGCCGATATTCCTTTGCTGGTGAAACACTTTGCCGAAAAAATATCAAAAGAGCAGGGCATTGCCACCAAAGAGTTTTCAAAGGAAGCCATTGATCTGCTCAAAAAGAAAAAGTGGCCGGGGAATATCCGCGAATTGCGCAACGTCATTGAGCGCCTGATTATCTTGGGGAAAGAGAAAATCGATAAAAAGGATGTCGATCGATTTGCTTGAGAAAAGCAGCTTTTATTTTTTCCCCTGCAGGCTTTTGGGGATATATCGCAGGAACCACATGGTGGCTCCATCGGGTTGTTTCCAGGTATGAAAAAGCTCAAATTTATAACGTCTATAGACCACCGCATTGGTTTTCAGGCGTGTTTCGGCATAAATGGGCAATTGTTCTTTTTCACTGATTCGAAGAAGTTCGTCTTTCATAGATGCGGCAATCTGCGTTCCGGGGCCGCGATCGTCCTTGACGATGCCCCAAAACCAACAATAGAGATAATCGCCTTCCTTAGGGCGTTGTTTCTTGATATATTTCTGATTTTTGAGAATCTTGAGGGCATTCTTAACGCCGGTCACCTTGCGCACTAAACCGATCTCATCTAAAATCTCTTTCCAAAAGTTTTTGTCTTTCGCATTGGTCCTAAACAAGATGGCGATTCCCAGGCCGCCGTGAGAGGTGATGAGCGCATCTTTGGCGATGGCTTTTTCGACCATGTGCCTGGCCAGATATAGAAAACGTTCATTGCGTTTCGGACCTTTTTTTACGATGTCCTGGGCAGAGGGGGTTTCTTTCAGGATATCGGCAACGCGTTGAATGATAATAGCTTTATCCAAATCAGAAGGAGTTTTAAAAGGGCGAATATAGAAAAACTCTATGAAAACTCTTATCCGGCCATTAAATATCACTTGGTCAGGCGCGAAATTGGCAAAGGGCAAAAATGAATTGGATTTCCTCCAAAAAAAAGCTCCCTTTGTCAAAAAGGAGCTTTTACTGTGTTCGATTGAAAATTTCAAACGCTTATTGGTCTCCGCCGTCTTGCTTCATAAGCAGTTTTTGAAAGCGTTGCTGCAATTCGGAATCAGAATTCAGAGCCATGGCGATTTGTTGGTAGCGCTCGAGGCTTACATCACTCTTTTTGATGATGTCCACTTGGGCTTCTTGAAGCTCTTTTTGCGCTTTTTGAACCATATCGTCAATGTTTTTCTTCTTTTCCTTTTCATCAGCGGTGGCATCGGCAGCATCGCTGCTGGGATCCATCTCTGCCTTGCGCATTTCTTGGTATCGCTCAACGGTCAATCCTTCATCTTCAATCTTTTTGGCCACTTCCTGATTGACTTCCTGGTTCTTGGCCATGACCTCTTGATAGATGGAGGCAAATTGCTCTAATTCGGAATCCTTGACCTCGGTTTTCGAGTCGTCTTGTTGCTGTTGTTGGGGAACCTGGGCAAAAGCAGATACACCGCCCATCAACGCCACAAATAATACGACTGATTTTAATTTCTTCATTGTAAACATAACGGTAAATTTTGGTTTCAAACTTTATTTAAAGTCCAATACTACTAAATAATCATCGAACTTTTCTTTTTTGAACTTAACCTTAAATAAATTTTAACGGAAAAACAAGCCGAAACCTATTTTTAAGTCCCTATTTACCAATGTTTTAAAATATTAATTAGGGAACACGAAATTTGATTTCCATGAGAATTCGTTAGTGTTTAAAGAGGGTTGTTCACTTTTTTTGATGCGTATTGCGGGAAAAATCACTTTCCGCGTCTCCAAAAATTGATGAATAATAAATTTGGTGCGTATGCCGGGATTATCTATTTTTGACCCTGGTACAAACCAAAGGTCCCATAACTCAGTTGGTTAGAGTAACTGACTCATAATCAGTAAGTCCCTGGTTCGAGCCCAGGTGGGACCACGAAAAATTATAAGGCTATCTTTTAACCGAGGATGGTTTTTTTATACAGGCACCTCCTAATTCCTGGGCGAGAAGTTTACCCTGAGCGTAGCGCAGCGGGGTCGAAGGGTTCAAGTTTTATAGGGAAATGACCTTGAGGGAATGCTGGACAAGTTCAGGCAAAGGCATCAGAAAAGACGGGGTGATATAATTGTTATTATTCATAAAAATTAAATGTGTCAAAGTAGAATTAGAGATGAAAAATTTAAAAGATTCTCCTCGAATTTCTTGCTTTCTTTTATTTCTACTTTTTCATCATCAGTATTTACTTGACCTAACTTCTTTCGCTTATTCTTTATTCCCTTTCCGATTTTCGGAATCGAATATTTCACGAAAAGATTTGGCTGAAAAAGATTGATCTAACATTTTTCTTTAATTTTTAATTCCACACCCATACTTCAGCTTTATCTCCTGCTTCTTTTCATCATAATAATAATTCACAATCGTCTCTTTTAGCAATAAATCAATTGCTTCATCTATTATCGGTAACGGGGCTACAAACCATTCGCGTGGATTATAACGTCTATTTTCATTATTGTATAAATCTACGTCTAAGCAAACCTTAGCGAAGAAGCGATGAATAAGCTTTTCCAAGACATTTAAATTGACATTCCAGCATTTATATTTTGCGATTACTTCAACGTCGGCAAACAAGTATGTAGCCTCTTTAGCAGCGTTTTTTATACGTTCTTCAACGGGCTGTGTGCTCAATCCTATTTTATATAGGTTTTGAATATCTTGAAGCGCTGGATGGTTTGATTTTGTTTTTAAAACGTAAATCCAACCTTCTAATTTTTCTTCTTTAACCATTCCTGTTCTGTCAAACAATTCTTTCTCTTGCGCGCGCTCCGGATTGGTAACGATTTTTCCGTTTTTTTGAATGGCTTTCCCTAAAGAGCGAAACAGCATATTGGAAACTGTTCCATTTTCAAAAACAGTTTGCGTCCTTCCTTCCAATCTAATCCGATTACCCGATCTGTTTTTCTTTAAAACTTCTTCTGCATCTGATACTTCTAAATAAGCCAATAGGCCATCTACTAAATAGAAATTCCCTTCAATCAAATTGCGTTCTGTATTAGAGAAAGGAAGGAGTTTTCGCTCACCACTTTTTAATTCTTTATGAACTTGTTTAAACATTTGATCATACTTAGCAAAATCTTCATCTGAAATATGTTTCCTACGGGCAATATATTCTGCTTCCTTTCGGCTTCCGGGTTTGGGGACGTGTTTAAAAGTAAAAATAGAATCATCCCCACCACTATCTAATAATCCTAAATCATCATCTCCTAATATATCATCGATTGATGCTGCTTTTTTCTGAGGCTGTCCCAACAACTTATATTTATCAAACGGCTCTAACAAACTCCGTTTTTGCTCGTCATTTTTATAATCTTGCAACCGTGCGCTTAAAGAAAACTCTGTCATTGAACTGGAAGAGGGCGCTCTCTTGTGCTTTTTATAAAAGGCATTAATCTCCTCAAAAGCATCAATCAAACGGTCTTCATCTGTCAGAATAGGATTTTTAGTCTGTAGACCCTCATCCAGCAAGCCAAATTCATCATCATTAAATATATCGTCTAAACTTTTCTTCATTTTTTCTTTTATGCTTTTCAAAACTTCAAACCTGACAGGTTTATTTTCATAACGCGTATTAAACCTGTCAGGTTTTATTTCATTATCCTCTTCTCCTTTTAGCTTCTTGCAAAAATAACAGGGCTTGTGCCAATCGTTTTTCTTTTGGGTCATACGCATTAATATCCGGAGCTTTACCGGTTTCTTTTTTCCAACGTTTAATTCCCTCCCAACAAGCAATGGCCTCTTCTTCCGTCATTTCAACTCTTGTCATATCTACAGCATCACGAATGGATTTTAAGACCGAAGTGGTTACATTTTTAGATAGAATTTCAAACGCTTTTTGGAAAGGGTTAATTTTATCAATTAGATCAATATGAATTTCGTTAATATTGACAAAGCTATCTGCCATTCGTATAAACTTCTTATCTCCGTGCTCTTCAATCTCCCCGTTTTTTATAACGGAATCCACTACAATATGTTGGCGAACTGCCTCTACATCATCTTCAGATAAATCAGGATAAACCTCTCGGATAATCCTCGGAATTAATACTTGGTTAATCACTTCGGGTTCCACATTCCCGGGCATCGCTTTAAGCATTGTATCATCTTGTAATATTTTGGCTTTCAAATCATTTAAATCGCTTTCAATAATATCCTTTGCTCGCTGTGATGTCGGTGTCTTAAATCCTCTTATTTTTATGGTTTTATCATCTTCTTCGCCCTCCTCATCATCAAAATCTGTTTTCGGTTTAAAGTTGAATTTGGGGGCTAAGACCTGTTCCATCAGTAAAGATGCCGTAATTGCTTTGAGCATATTATTGACGGCCAAGTTCACTTCATCATCTACCGCATCAGGTTGGGCAATTAGATTTGTAAACTGAGCGTGCGTCTTATTTTTACTATCTCGGGTGGCACGACCAATAATCTGAATGATTTCAGTCAAAGAACTGCGATATCCTATGGTCAAAGCGTGTTGGCAGAAAGGCCAATCAAAGCCTTCTTTAGCCATTCCAAGCGCAATAATAATGTCAATATCCTCCTCTTTCTCTACCCCACGTAAATACGCCACAATTTTATCGCGTTCCTTCGCATCGTCATTGACTAAGTCTGCCACTTTGAGCAATCGACCGGAACGTTTGCTTTTAACCAGCATCACCCCTGTTTCCGAATCTTGATACTGCACTTCTCCCAGGCAATCTAAAATATGATCGACTTCAATATATTTGTCTCCCGAAGATTCTACAGAATTGACATTGGGAATATGAATAATCGTTTTTAAATTCTCATCTAAAATCTCTTCTAAAGCCGACATTCCACTTTCTTCCTGCTTTTTATAATATCGTCCTTGATAAAAGTGGTAGCCGATACCCAATGATTTCAAATATTCGTAACCATTTAATTGATCGTAATAATCATACGTAACACTGTGAAATTTGGCTTCGTCTTCAGGTAAAAGCACCGGAATACTATCACCTCTAAAATAAGAACCCGTCATCGCCACTAAATGTGCCTTTGATTTTTGCATTAAATCTTTAATAACGCCTCCTAATCTATTGGCTTCACCGGCTGAAACGTGGTGAAATTCGTCAATAGCAACTAAACAATTATCAAATGCTTTGGGTTCTACACGCTCAAAAGCGAAACGCAAAGTAGCGTGTGTACAAATCAGTATTTTTGCTTTGGAAGACAAAAACTCAACAAATTGCTCCACTTTAGATTTTGAGGATCCGGGCGTACATAAATTATATTTGGCCTGCATCTCCCAATCTGCAAAAAATCCGTATTTCTTCAACTCTGTTGGCGCAAAGGAACTACCAATGGCACGCTCTGGAACGGCCACGATTACCTTTTCTAAGCCTTGATTAATGAGCTTATCCAACCCTATAAACATCAACGCTCGGGATTTTCCAGAGGCAGGTGGTGCTTTTATTAATAAATATTGTGCACTCCTGGCCGCAAACGCTTTTTCCTGCATTTCACGCATCCCCATTTCATTCGTAGATTTACTTTTTCCCGTTTGAGCATAAGTAACTTCTACGGTGTTTATGGGTTTTTTATAGGATGGTAATTCTTTACTCATATTGTTTGTTTTAGATCTGTCATTTTCAAACCTGTCAGGTTGCTTTTCATTCTCCGCGTCAAACCTGACAGGTTTATCTTCATTCTCTGAATTAAACCTGTCAGGTTTAGTTTCTTGCGTTGAATCATAAATAATTTCACCTAATATTAAATTAATTAATCCCGATTCTATACAGTGATTAGTTGTATCTAAGTTTTCCGGTACCAAACGTCCATTATCTTCCCAGCCCTTCAGTTCAATTAAAACACGTGGGCTATCCGGATTATAACCACCTTGAAACAGCAAATGCGTTAGCAGCTTGGGATCCTTATAATCCGACTTTTCACCTTTGTAATACAACCTTGAAATATAGAATTGGGAAGGAACTCTGTACTCCACATTTTTAGTACCCTTGCGCATCTCATCTAAATACTGATTCTCAATATTTAGATAAAGTATATTCTCCTTCTTAAGGTTTAAGCCATCTATAGCTTGCTGCAATTCTTTTGAATAGGTCATTAATCTGTCTAAATTTTGGTCTAAACTCGTCTAAGTTGGTCTAAATACGTCAGCTGAATATTATAATATATTGCACTGACAATCATTTGCTTATATACTTTTGCATTCATATCCCTTATCTATAATACGTCTAAACTCGTCTAAATACGTCTAAACCACACCTCATTTAACCAATCTCCAATTTCGATTTTCAGTTGTTATTCTGCCTGACCTCCTTAAATATTGCAGGTTATTTTTAACCTTATTTTTCTTTTGTTCCTCACTTAATACATCCGGTAGCTTATCTAACAATAAATCTTCGAAATCTGATCTTTTAGCTCTTTCAAATTTCTCTAAATATTCAATAATCATCTTTCGGCAATAATCATCATCTATCCCTCTACGTTTCATATAATCAACCTTTTCCCCTGTAACTTCGGCAATATCCGAGGAAATATGAAAGTTAGGCTTTCTTCCTTCTATAAGTTCCTTGGTTTTTAATCTGCGTATCTCTTTTTTAGACAGTTGCTTGTTTTTTGCAACTTTATCCAATAAAATAATCTCCGAAAGGGACAGGTCAGGTACTTCAGCCAATTTTTTTGCATAATTCACATCAACGACCTTACCCGTGATTATCACCTTTACTTTATTTTTGGATAGATCATACTCCGGTAAGGGAAAATATTTCTTTCGTTGAATGGTAAACATTCGTTTAATCCCACTCCCAATAGTATCAATCATATTAAGATTGACCATTGCCTGCACTAAGAAACCATTTCTATATTTAGGTTCAGGAGAATCGCTTATTACAACTTCCTCTACACTTCCAGGTATAAAATTGCCCTCGTTAGTAAAAATGAGTTGGCCGTCTTCTTTTTCAATAACTATTATTTTTCCTCCACGCATATAATCTTGATGGGCAATACAATTATGAAGTGCTTCCCTAATGGTGTAAGGGTCATATTGATCTGTTTCTTCAGGAAATATCCTACCCGGATTAAGATATCTATATTTTAAATTCCTAATCTTTGCAGCTACCTTTTCTACAGCCAATAATAATGGGCTATCAAAATGCTCATAATCTTTTTCAATGTTATCCTTATCTCTCAGGATCCAAGTAATACGGGAGGTTGCGGGGCTTAACAAGTAATTAGACTCCGGTTTACCCAATAATAAGATAGCTGTTGTGGTAATCTGCCCTTTAATGGTCACCTTTGCCTTATCCAGAAACACCTTATCTGGCCAATCATCAATCTCTTCTTTAAGCTTGGGATTCTTCTCTATATATTGTTCCCTTGCAAAATTTATAGCATCTTCTGATAAATCACTAAAGTCTGCATTGGGCAAAATCTTGGAACTCCAGTCTTCTGCTATAATTTGCGCCCTAATTCTATCATATTCAATCTGATTTAACCCTCCCAAACTTTCACCATCACGACCATAAGTATGCCCTTTCCAATAAACAGGTTGTCCTTTGGGAGCCGCCGGTATTTCAAACATTAATACATTCTTCCCCTCCTTGTAAACTATATGGACTTCTGAAAAAGTAATTTTTGGAGCGGTATGTCGCGATACTTCAATCTTATATTCATTAATCTGTTTCATACTAATCAAAGTGCCAACAATCTTATGAAATTTATTTACTCCCATTACCAACCAAGCTCTCGCCTTGCCTTTTAGATTAGCTTCATTGGATAGCGCGGAAAAATAACGTCCCAATTTATCCTTATCAAATTGACGTTCCGCTTTCTTAAACTCAACGATTTCTGTCTCATCAGAGAGCTTCAATAAATCATCTAAAATATCTTCCATATCATTTACTCATTTCATTCTTTATTCAACGTGAAAACTTACAAATAAATTCATTTACCTATCTTTGCACCAGTTCATTGACCAAGTTTTACACAACTGTAAGCGTTAAAAGAGTATAGAAACCGTTTGGTTTAAACTAAGCGGTTTTCGATTTACCCTAATATCTTCCAACATATCATTCTGTTTCCACAGAGACATCGATGTCCCTCTGTGAATTTAGCTTGTTTTTTGATGCGGACATCAATGTCCTTATCAAATTTTCTTCTCAAACCTCCAAGGTTATTAAATCTCATTTCTTTTTCCTCTTCTTCTTTTGCTTCGCAAACAAGGGGTTTTCGTTATCATCTTTCAAACCCGACAGGTTTATTTCCACAGCACAAGTCAAACCTGTCAGGTCTTTCAAATCCAGTTCTTCGATCTCTTTAACTCGAATCAAAAAATGAAAATGATTAGGCATCAGACAATAACAAAAGGTATCCAAGAATCTTCCTAAATATTTATAATACCGTTTGAGAAAAAACGTATAATTATCGTCATTCAAAAATAATTTTTCCCTTCCATTCGCCCTATTGTAAATATGATAGACACCTCCGGGAATTAAACTTTCTGTTTTTGAATCCATAATTTTTTATTTTATTTAAACCTAACAGGTTTATCTTCACAATGCGGGTCAAACCTGTCAGGTTTCTTTTTCATCTCTCAATTCAAACCTCTCTAATTTCTTTTCATTCCTCAAACTCAAACCTGACAGGTTTATCTTGGGTTCCGCTTTAGAAACCTGTCAGGTTTACTTTCTTTACCTCACTCAAAACCTAATGGAGCCATCTTCATTCCTCAACTCAAACCTGACAGGTTTATCCTGAGTTTCGCTTTATAAACCTGTCAAGTTTACTTTCTTTACCTCTCCTTTAAATCCATTAAGGTCATCTTCATTCCTCAAACTCAAACCTGACAGGTTTATCTTGGGTTTTGCTTTATAAACCTGTCAGGTTTTATTCATTTAATCTCATTTCTTCTTCCTTTTCTTCTTTTGCTTGGCAAACAAGGTTTCTCGCTTCATCATCCTTTCATATTCTTTAAATAAATATTCTAATCGCTCTTCATCAGAACGGAAAGGGGTCAGCCGATAAATACGTTCTACAGCTTCATCTAAAGCTTGATGGGCTTGTTTTAAACCTTGGGGCATCGTGTCTGGGTCATAAAGATAAGCCATTGTTTTTTCGGAATGCTTTTCTCGTTCTCCCAGTACATCAAATACATATTGCGTCAAGCTCTCTTTTTGGGTTTTACTAATATCTGGAAAAGGGAAGGTATTGTAGCAGATTTTTGCAGAATAGCGATAATCTGTTTTCAATTTCCCGCCAACTGCATCTACCCAAACCATATGCATTCGAGAATGTAAAACACTGAAGAGCCAAGGTTGAGCATCGTATATCGCTAAATTTGGAGCTACAATTATCTCATTTGCACTAAAAAAACCTATTGGAATATAATTTCGGCGCTCTGATGAAACACTAGGAATGAAAATAGCATCAGATTTCTGATGGCGTATCTCCGCAAATTTATATGATGTTTTTGCCAGCTTATTTGTCGCCTTTCTTTTACTTTTTAATCGAGAGTTTTTTGTAGCTTCAATTCTTTCTCGAATAAAAAGGATTTTATTTGCCTCTTCTAAACTATCATCTTCAATCCAAATACAAAATTTCTTTTTGCCATTTATAAACTCTAAAGACCCTATTAAAGGACGGATAAAAGATTTAATCTTTGGATCAGTTTGTTCAATCTCATTCTTTTCTGAATTATTCAGAAAAAGATTCCCACCATCATTAGCCATATTTCCAAAAGACATTTTCGGAAAATTAGATATTGAATTACTCCTTGCAACTATATATACATTTGGAGAATCAAGCAGATAAGCATTTATATTTTGGACTTCTTTTTTTATTCCTTTATCATAAATAAATTTTGGGCTTAAATTTACATTGCGTAATCCCACAATAATTACAGTAACACCTGCATTTCCCTTCGCATTATTCGTCCATTTAAAGGAATGGTAAGCAAAACTAATCTCAGTTGTACTTTCTAATATATGTGGCCATAATAAAGAAACTTGTTGGCCTTGACATATTGAATTAGTTGATACAAAGCTCAATTCGGCTTTCTTATTTTTAATGAATTCATTTCCTTTCTGAAACCAAATAGAGATGTAATCTAAATTATTAGCTCCTTTCACTCCTGAGAAGTTTATTGAAACATCTTTTTTTTGTTCTTCATTTTGTAATCGAGCTCCCAAATACGGCGGATTTCCAAAGACATAAACTTCGGTTGCTGAGCTTGTCGAAGCATCAATCGGGCAAACCTCTTCCCAGTTCATTCTGGCTGCATTGCCTACGACAATATTTCCGGCTTGTTGCAAAGGAAGAATAGGTCTGATTTGTGCATATTGATCCAATTCTTCCATAAAGACCTGGTTCATTTGGTGCTCGGCCAACCATAGAGAAAGAATAGCCATTTCGTGTGCAAAGTCTTTGATTTCTATCCCGTAGAATTGCGTTAAACGAATTTGGGTATAATAGGTTTTTGTTTGTTTTTGAATGGCGATCAGTTGTTGGATAATCCGTATTTCCAACAGCCTTAGTTCCTTATAGGTAATAATCAAGAAGTTTCCACTACCACAAGCCGGGTCAAAGAATTTCATTGTTGAAATACGGTGGAGTAGCTTTTCTAATTTCTTTGGTTTTTCTCTATTCTTTTCAAACGCTGCATACAATTCATCTAAAAATAAAGGACTGATCACCTTTAAAATATTTTCAACCGAAGTATAGTGCATCCCCAAGTTAGTCCGTTCTTCAGGATCGGCCACCGCCTGAATCATCGAGCCAAAAATATCAGGATTAATCTCTGACCAATCCAATTCCCCCGATTCAATCAGTAGTTTCCTGGCCTTATAAGAGAAATTAGGACAATGAATATGATCCTTAAACAAGCCTCCATTGACATAGGGGAAAGCTTCAAAATAGCGGGGAAAGTCCTTGCGGTTATCGGTTTTGGTGTCCAGCACCTGAAAAAGTCGGTCTAAGAAGTCCGCAGTGTCTTTTCCATCCACTTGCGTATTGTTGGCCAAACTTTCCGTAAAAATATCTTCCTGCTCAAATATACCGGTATCTTCTGCATAGAAACAGAACAAAATACGAGATAAAAACACATTGAGGTTATGGCTGCCTTTGGCCACCCATTCGGGGTTTTCTTCCACCAATAAATCATAGAGTTCGCCCAATTGGTAAGCCGCATCCCGATCGGCTTTAGTATCGGTTATCACCTTATAAATCTCTGCCCCTGAAAGTGGTAAAAAGAAATCGACCTGCTCAGATAACCGCTCTATTTCAAACTCTTTATTGGTTTTTAATTTTGTGTCTGTGGCATAGATTTTTTTAAAATCTGTAACCATTAAAAACCGGGGTTTATGCTTTTCTATTTTGGGATGCTTGGTTAATTCATCAATGACCAAGATAGGATTTTCATTGGTAATGACTTTAAAGAATAACTTTCTTCTCAGGAAAACCTCCTTCTCCTCATCAGACAAATCATAATCTCCTTTCTTTAAGCGTGTAATGGTTGCTTTTGGCAAACCAAAAGACAGCAGAAAGTCATAGACAAACTCAGCATTGTCATAATCGTTGGTCTTTAACTTTTCGGAGAGTAAATATAGTTTATCGGCTATTTCAGATTTTTTCATTTATTGGGTTTTCCTCTTTATTGCTCAATACTTATTTTGTCGGTTCAATCAATTCTCTAATATCCACATCCAACACCTTGGCGACCCTCACCAAATCCTGTAATGAAGGCTGCTGATCATTTGTACACCATCGAGAAATGGTAACCGGACTCTTATCAATGTTTTCCGATAGCCATTTGTTAGTTTTCTGTTTTTCAGCCAGTACAACTTTAAGTCGATTGATTCTCATCATAGCAAAATTAAATATCAATAAGCGATAAAAATAGTCAATTATTCTTTTCAGACAAAATTTTACAGAAAGAAAAATACTAAAGTAAACACCAAAAGCATAAGCAGTCGTTTGGGGCATAGAAAACCGCTGAACTCCAAAAGGAAAACTCCTTTCAAAGCTTATCCGGAGGAAATTATCTATCAGCTGATTCAGGTTTATCAATCAAAAAGCCATTATTAGGGAAATTATTCCGCAATGTGAACCCCGCTCTCCTTCTCCCGAAAACACAGTACACTCTTCCTCGAATAATATTTAAACGCTTGGTCTTTTAAATCCGCCACTTAAGGGCTCAGCTTTTTGAATGCTCGTATAACCGTATGGTACACAGCGTTCTATGTTGAATAATAATCCTCCCCAAAAATCTTATGGACGAGTCCAAATTCCTGATTTTTTCCAGATTCTCTTAGGTTATTTGTCCCAAACAAGAACAGCTAACGGGCCTGTTGCGCATTAATTGGCATTTGAACTACTGCGGAATATGGCATCCGGCTGGTAAGTAGCTTTCAACACGGCCGATTACAAAGGTTTCACGCAATTGGTGTTTTGGAAGAACAAATCAGAAGGAATCTGTCTCTGTTGATTCCCAACCGGATGATCTTATAAAAGATTTATACCTGTGAAAGCGAGACTTATATCGGCATTTCAGCTCTTGTTCAGTATTTTCTGTTTTGGGGTTGGCTATGCCCAGGTTTTTGATGACTGGGAAGCCCGACCGGGGATCTCCGTTGAACACGAATTTGGCAACGGGATCGAGATCGAGGGCAAATTCAGGCACTATCTATTCGACGATTCGAATTCCTATAATCGAACAAGGCTTGGCGTAAAAGTAGATTATGACTATACGCTCGCTCCCTGGTTAGAGCCCGGAATAGATTATCGCTATAAATACAATGGAGGAAGAGGCTCCCACAGTATTCGTTATTCTGTAAAAACCTATCAAAACCTGGGAAATAATATTGAAATGGAATATTCTCTCCGGCTTCAGCAAAGGCTCGAATCAGACCAAAATCCGGAATATACTCTCAGAAATAAAGTTGAATTGTCCTACCCCCTTATCGGTCCGTTATCCATATTTGTTTTTGCAGAAAACTATCAGATGATAAAAGCAGGATTTGGCTTTGATGCACAAAAAAGCGGTTTGGGCACCGAATTTGAATTTGACAATGCGAACGAATTGGGGTTGAAATTTGATGTAAAGAACAAATCCGACCATCAGGATATCGGCCGGTTCAGCATCAATTATACCTATACAATACCTTAATCACAACTCATCCGTTGCCTCTCCCGGGGAAAGGGGGAATATGATTTTGATTTCGCCCATCGCTTATAGAAGGAGTCGAGTGGAAAAGAGGGGCATAAAAAGCTTTTGTAAAACTTCGGCAAAGCATGGGAAGCACAATTTCGATCCCCCCGTCTGCCGGTCATCATTTATCGGATATACGCAAAATACCGCAACTCATCCTTAAATGACAAGGGATTTTGATGAATTTGCTTTATCTTGGAAAAAAAACATGACTTCCAATCGCTATGGTCATAAGGGATTTACGCTGAAGGCGCTTTTT
>Ga0079226_10002657_pt1 | contig 13793 bp, 10 predicted proteins | sample Poulit2014_FD_76345 | JGI IMG/M metagenome (GOLD analysis project Ga0079226, IMG submission 76345) | Agricultural soil microbial communities from Georgia to study Nitrogen management - Poultry litter 2014 | ecosystem: Environmental > Terrestrial > Soil > Agricultural land | place: USA: Georgia... | reverse complement strand
GTGTTCGTGGCCGGAGAGCACCAGGAAGACGTTGTCGTGTTGTTGTAGTACCCCTTGATCCACGCGAGAGCCATCGTGGGAGAAGGCTGCCCCGCGACCATCCGGGTTGGTGCTGGGTTTGCGATGGGCGTGAGTCATGACCATCGCGTTGCGATCCGAGTACTCATCCAGCACCTCGGATGCCCAGTCGAGCTCCTCCTGGGTGACATCAAACCCGAGGTGGACGGCGATGAAGTCCAGCCCGCCTGCGGTGAACAGGTCGTAGTGGTTTTCGTTATCGTCTGCACGCCACGGTGTGTAGCTGGCCTGGGCCTCTTGCCAACCGGCAGTTTGTTCCAGAGCTTCGTAGCGCTCAGGGCCAAAGTACTCGTTGTACAGGCTGGCCGGACCAACGTCATTGCCGGTGCGGTTGTCGTGGTTGCCCGGCAGCACACCGTTCACGATCTCAGCATCATCGAGGATCCGCTGAGCTTCGGAGGAGAATTCGAATTCCTCGATGGCTACCTGGCGGTATGCTTCTTCGTCATTCCGTTCGGAAGCGGTGTGCCAGTTCTCGATGATGTCCCCGGTGTGGGCGACGTATTCGATCTTGCGGTCGTCAGCGTTTTCGACAATCCAGTCCAGAGTGTCAGTGTAGGCATCAGCCCAGATGGCCTGCTGCTCCACTGAGTATGCGTCCTTGGCGGCACCTTCGGTCAGGTACTGGGTATCGGTCACGTGTGCGATGGCGAAGTCGTAGTCGTCTGGGTCTTCCAGCGCATCAGTAACCTCGTTGGTCAGATCATCAGCGAACGGATCTTCACCGGTGACCAAGACTGCCACAGTGCCATCACGAATATGGTCGGCCCCCAGCTCACCGGATAGCACGAGTTCAACTTCGGTTGTCGAGACAGACCTGGGTGAAGTCGAAATCCTGGCTCACAATCTCGAAGCACCTTGGTCTATTGCTTTCGCCGATCAGACACCGCTAATCAGCGAGCGCGACACCTCACGGATCTTAGAGTTCGATGCCAATGGCAACATCCGAGAAGTCGGCGTGGTTGACCAAGCGGCCTCCTCCCCCGGTGAAGGAGGCCTGCTAGGTATCGCCGTCCATGAAGGCCAACTGTACGCCTATCTGACGACCGGGCCAGATAATCGGATCATCCGCTACGGCCTTCTTGGCGAGCCAGGAGCCTATGAACTTGGTCCACCACAAGAGCTCTTCATCGGGATTCCTGCTGCCGGAGCCCACAATGGTGGCCGTATCGAATTTGGAGCCGATGGCATGCTCTACGTCACCACCGGTGATGCCCAGGAACCCAGTCGCTCTCAAGATCTCCACTCACTGGCCGGTAAGATCCTGCGGCTGACCCCCGACGGGGATATCCCCCACGACAATCCCTTCGACGGTTCGCCGGTCTATAGTTATGGCCACCGCAACCCGCAAGGTTTAGCCTGGGGCGAGGATGGCACCACGTACTCCAGTGAATTTGGTGAAGATGCCTGGGATGAACTCAACGTCATTGAACCCGGTGGCAACTATGGTTGGCCCCACTACGAAGGTGCCGGCGGGGACCCGAACTACATTGATCCCGTGCAGCAGTGGACACCGGCCGAAGCCAGCCCAAGTGCAATCGAAATCCACGATGACACCATCTACATGGTGGCCCTACGCGGCCAACGCCTCTGGGAAATCCCGCGAGACAGCCTCGGCACCTCAACGGATTATCTCGTTGAGGAGTTCGGGCGACTGCGGGATGTCACCACCGCCCCGGACGGCTCCCTGTGGATACTGACGAATAACACCGACGGCGTTGGAACGCCCACCCAGTACGACGACTTACTCTTGCGGACCGAAACCCAGTAGATCCTTCACGCAGCCAAACAGCAAGACCCGAGACCGACATGAAACCATGTCAGCCTCGGGCCTTGTTGTTGCGTGAGCTTATTCGGCTGCGAACCGTTCCACTCGTAGGACACAGTCAATGTCCTCTTGAGCCAGGTCCATCTGCGATTCCCAGTCGGCTGTCTCACCACCGGCAACGTCTGCAACGTCAACCTGGACGAGTCCGACCGTGTCACCATCAGTCATGGCCGAGATGTACAACCGGTAGTCCTGGGTCTCCGATTCAGGGTTCGTCACGGTGCCGGCAACGTCGAGGCCATCGCCGTCTGCAGCACAGGTGTCGACTTCGGCTTCCGATGACAGAGAGGGAACTGTTCGCGTGTGTCATCAGTAATTACTTCAACGAGCCTTGCCTCATCGGCGTGGGCTCGTGCGCGTGCAGCTCGAAGGGTTTGGTAGTGGCGTCGAGCAGTTTGGCTCACCCCACTGAGCTGCTTGGTATGCTCTTCTGCATTCCGCCGATACTGATCCAACTGTTTTTCAAGCAGGAAACTGTCTCCCGAGATCGACTCCCAAGTGGTTGAAGAAACAGCCTGAACAAGGGTGGCCTCACTAACTGCTCGGCAGTCAAACCTACAACTTCGGGCCCTCACCGAACGCATCGGCGAGGGGCCCGAAGTTGTATTATCGCGCAGGGGCTATTTAGTTCACTGAGTCAGCAGACTGGGTAGCTCGTCTGCGAAGTAGCAGCCCGCCTGCAAGAAGCAGCGCCAGGGCGGCGAACACTGTCCAGAGGATGTTGGGACTTGTACTGGACAGGAACCCATCGTCTTCGGTTTTCTCACCTGGGGCAAGAAGATCTAACAGATCAGTGTCGTCGTCGAAGACCAGGCCACCGTTGGACGGCGTATCGGATGTGGCGTGGTTATCTCTGATACAGCCACATTGCGGTAGTCGAAGCTGGATTTTTATAACAACCTCGAGGATAGAATCACTGGCGCAGATCTCTGCGATTGCTACACAATCGCCACCTCTTTCCAATGACAAATCCCCCAGGCAGTGACTCCTGAGGGATTTGTCTTATGAAGATGTTGCGTAGAACCGGCTCACTTGGTCTTTCTGCAACCTAGGGCAATTTAGCTTTCTGAGGTTCCGGATTCGAGACTGGTGCCGATTGCTCCTGAGCCTTTTCTTGTTCAGGGGTCAGGGGTCTACCGCGTGGTTCTTTGATAGTCAGCACCGCAACGCCAGAAATGATCGCAAAAATGGTCAAGTATACGCCAACCGAACCAATCCAACCGGTCGAGCCAACGAGGTATTGGGCGATGGTCGGCGCGAAGGCTCCACCTATGATCGCTCCGAGCGCGTAGGAGATGGAGACGCCGGAGAGTCGGGTACGCGATGGGAACATCTCCGAATACATCGCCGACTGCGGCCCGTAACTCAGTCCGATCGGGATCGTGAAGACTAGCACCGCGAAGATGATGAGGAACATGTTGCCGGTGCCGATCATCAAGAACATTGGGATCGCCCAGACCAACTGGAAACCAAAGCCGATCAAGTAGGTCGGACGGCGACCAATACGGTCTGAGAGGATGCCGCCAAACATAGTGGTGACAATCCAGAGGGCCGCGGCGACGGAAACGAGCGTCAACATGCTCGTTTGCGAAACGCCGTGCGTGGTAGTGACGTATCCCAGGACGAACCCACCGGTGACCATATAACCGGCTGCGTTGTTCCCGGCGAACGCCAGGGCCGCCTTGATGATGGTTCGCCAGTCGTCTTGGAAAAGCTGGCGCAGCGGGGTTTTGGCTTGGGCAGCATTGTCGCGCAGTTCCTGGAAGACCGGAGTTTCGGAGACTTTACGGCGAATGTAGTACCCGACGAAGATCAGCACAAACGAGATGATGAACGGGACGCGCCAACCCCACGCTTGGAACTGTTCGGGCGTGAGCACCAGAGAGAACAGCCCAAGAATGGCTGAGGCCAGCAACATGCCCAGCGGCACACCGATTTGTGGGTAGGCACCGAAGAGTCCGCGTCGTGGTGTAGGGGCGTGTTCGACGGCCATCAGTGCTGCGCCACCCCATTCGCCACCTGCCGAGATGCCCTGCAAGATACGCAGCACGATGAGCATAACCGGTGCCCAGAGTCCGATGGTGGCATAGGTCGGCAAGAAACCGATCAGGGTGGTTGCGATCCCCATAAGTCCCAGGGTCAACATCAAGACCATACGTCGTCCGTATTTGTCTCCGATCCAACCGGCAAGAACCGCTCCGAGCGGACGGAACAAGAACGAGATGCCTACGGATGCGTAGGCTAGCAGTTGAGCTAGCTGCGGGTTGTCTTCGCCGACGGGCGCGAAGTACTGGCTGGCAAAAATGATGGCCGCCGCATTGGCATAGATAAAGAAGTCGTACCACTCAACAGTGGTACCGACCAGGGTGGCCCCGAGGACTCTCTTCTGGTCTCGAGACAAGCGTTGTTTCGGTGATTTCTCGTGGGTGCTCATGTTGGTTCCTCGACAATGGTCGTAATAGAGATGTCAGATAGGCTGGCTGGCGCCTGCTGTGTCACCACGTGACGGGCAGGGTGGTCAAGCCGCGGAATACCCAGCCGTCCCAGACCGGTGGGCGATTCGGGTCAAGTTGAAGGTCTGGCAGTCGCTCATACAGGCGTGGCAGGGCATGTTCAGCGATCGCATTCTTGGCCGCCCAGCGCCCGGCACACAGGTGGACGCCGCTGCCAAAGGCCAGATGGCCCTGGGATGGGCGGGTGATATCGAACTCGTCGGCCTTTTCGAAGGCAGCTGGGTCACGGTTCGCGCTGGCCAGCAGGAGGCCTACGTTCGTGCCCTGTGCCAGATGGAAGCCGTAGAACTCGGTGTCTTGGGCAACTTCGCGCGGCACCATGCCGATGGGTGACTGCCAACGCGCAGTTTCCTCGAACGCGGCGTTCCACTGGGCGGTCCCGTTGAGCAGCATTTCGCGTTGCTCAGGGTGTTCGGAGAGCGCCCAAACCATGTTGGAAATCATGTGCTGTGGTTCATTCATGCCACCCGAAATGGACAGTTTCACATTGGCTCGTACGCTCTCTTCGGGCAGACCGACCTCGAGCAGGTGCGAAGTAATGGAACCGTCTGGGTTATTCCGCAGGTACGGCAGCAGCTCATCCAGGATGTCATCGACTTCCTGACGGCTAGCATCACAGCGACGCCAGATCTCTTCGTCGTCGAGCAGGTTGCCGGTGCCAGCAATGAAATCGATAGACCAGCGGGCCATATCTGTAACAGGGACTTCCGCGGGGAATCCCAAGAGATCAAGCAGGTTCTGGCTGGCAATCGGAGCGGCATAGTCGTTGTTGACGTCGGCATGGTCAGGGCCAAGGCTGACGAGGTGTTCAAGCCAGTGCTCTACGGTGTCTTCGAACTGGGGCGACCACAGATTCTTAATGGCCTTAGGGCGAAGCGTTGGGTTAATCGCCTTGCGCTCGGCGGCATGGTCAGGGTCGTCTTTGCGCAGCATAGGTCGGGCCCCGAGCGCGCGCATCATCGTCAAGTTCGTTTCGGAATACGAGCTGAAGACCTCCGGGTGATGTTCAGCTTCGCTGACTGCCGCATTGGTCGTCACAAAAACGCGTCCAACAGCGGGAGCATATACGACCGGCCCCAATGCCCGGAGTTTTTCGTATTGCGGGTACGGATCCCGCATCGCTTCGATCGGAGCAAACCAGTCGGCAACTGGCACAGACAGGCCGGTCATGGCGGTCGTCATAGAAAATCATCCTCCCCTTCGAGATCAAGAGCCGCACAGAATGTGATGCGCGTCATCTTTGAGTGAATGATCTCATTATTCAAGAACACGCAGCCCGGCACAAACGGCTATTTCCGTCGAACAATCACGGCTTCTCCGTGGAAGTGGTAGTCCCCATCGCTTGGCCAATTTGCTCGCCAAGTTCCTGAGCGCACTGCACAACCGCTTCGACTCGAGGTGGGAGTGCCCCGGGCAACCATGCGAGTTGTATTTCTACCGTTCGCGGACGCGGTCTGATCGGCACATAGACTACTTGCCTTCCGTCCCAAGTTGCCCGCGAGCCAGCTCGGCGCATCAGCAGGGTATACCCCAGACCACGTCCCACAAGGGCGCGACACAGCTCATAATCGGTCGTCCGATGTCCGATGCGCGGCTTGACACCGCGAGCCGACATTAGCTCTAAAGTGTGGGTTCGAGAGGAGCGGATGTCGAGCAACACCATCGGATCGTCAGCCACCTCGGAAAGCTCGACCTCCTCACGATCGGCTAACGGATGATCGGCTGCCAGCACGAGCATGGCCTGCGTTTCTGCAAGGGCCACAGACTTCAGCTCGGGCTCAATGTCGATATCGAACGCTACGATCAGGTCAAGCTCTGCTTTCTGCATCATCTCGAACATCGAGTCATAGTCACCGGTGTGGTAGTCCAACTGAATCCCGGGGTGTTGACGACTCACCTCAACTAAAAGGCCCGGCAGGATGAGACTGGCCAGTGTGCCGACGCAGCCGATGCGCACCGGTCCGACGATTGTTCTGACATCTCGGCCGACGGCGGCAGTGAGTTCGGCACCATCGGCCAGCATCTTCCGTGCGATTGGCAGGATCGTGAGTCCATCCGAGGTCAGTGACGCACCACGGGAGCGCTGTCGATAGAACAGCTTTGCACCCAAGGAACGCTCCATCGCCGATAGCGCGTCTGCAATTGAGGAGTCCGACGATCGCAGCGCTTCGGCCGCTCCAGAAATTGATCCCTGTTCAGCGATCGCTAGGAAACATTCGAGTTGGCGCAGGGTAAAGCGCATTGACGGAGCCGGCTGAGCCAGCTCCTCGAAATCGGCATCTGAGACGTTCATCGCTTCCCTTCCACGGTTCGACCGGGGAAGCAAGACGAATTTTCCCGCTTCCACCTCGTTATGATGTTCGCCATAATTGATGAAAACACCACGAAAATGAGCGTACTACCCGAGGAGCACATCATGTCAAAGATCGTATACGTTAATCCCGATACAACGGAACGGGTCGTCGAGACCGAAGACAACCAGAGCATCATGCGCGCCGCTATCCTCAATGGCATCGATGGGATCGTAGGCGAATGTGGCGGCCAAGCCATGTGCGCGACCTGTCACGTTTATGTGGAAAAGGTCGACGGCCAGCTCCCGGAGATCAGTGAAGATGAAGAAGAAATGTTGGAGTGCACCGCAGACGAGCAGCTGCCAAATAGTCGACTCGGCTGCCAGATCTCTGCCGGTGAGCACTTCAATGAAATTCGTGTGCGTCTTCCAGAAAGCCAGATCTAAGATGAACCAGAACATCGTTATCATCGGCGCCGGTCAAGCAGGTTTGACTACTGCCATGTCCCTGCGCGATCAAGGATGGACTGGTGCTGTCCACCTCATTGGTGCTGAAGAGCATATTCCTTATCAACGCCCACCGCTGTCGAAAGGCTACCTAGTCGGCGAAGAAACGGCAGCAGACCTCGCCCTAACCTCAGCGCAGGCCTTGACCGAGCGTGACATCACCGCACACCTCCATACCCAAGTAGTCCAGGTTGACCGAGCAGCCACGCAGGTCAGCTTATCGGACGGGACAACCCTGTCGTACGCGTGGCTGATCTTTGCGACCGGTTCACAACCCCGGGTGCTGGACATCCCCGGTAGTGACTTGGCCGGAATGCATGCGGTACGCACCATAGAGGATGCCGATGTGTTGCGCTCCAGCTTCACGGACGGAGGCGAAACCGTGTTTATTGGAGGGGGCCTCCTGAACCTCGAGGTCGCCATCGAAGCCGTGAATCACGGAGCGGTGACCGTCTTGGAAGTAGCACCGCAAATCTTGCAACGCGTACTCAGCCGCCCCGCAGCCAATGCGCTAGCGGATTATCACGCATCGCTTGGGATTGATATTCGGTGCGGAGTCTCCATCAAACAGATCCTGGGTGACGACGCTGGCCACGTGACAGGCATCGAGTTTGAGGACGGCACACAACTAGCTGCTACCAGAATCGTTCTCTCGGTCGGAGCTATTGCCCGTGACGAGCTTGCCACACAGACCGGTCTCCAAACAGCAGGTGGCATCGTGGTGGACGAACAGCTGCGAACCAGCGATCCGGCCATCTTTGCCATCGGGGACTGCGCCGTGTTCCCGAGTGCTTTCTCGGGAACACAGATGCGGGTCGAGTCGGTCCAGAATGCAACGGATCAGGCCCGTCACGTCGCCGGGACGATTACGGGGAATACCGAGCTCAGATACCAGGCGGTCCCCTGGTTTTGGAGTGTACAGGGCCAGCGCCGTCTGCAAATTGCAGGACTTGCCGCACCCGATGATGAGGCAAACGTCATGGAGCACGATGAAGCTAAGGGCAAGATGGTTGTAGAGCGTTTGCGCGACGGCAAGGTCGTTGCAGTCGAAACGATCAATGCGCCTGGCCCGCATATGAAAGCACGCAAAATGCTTGCAGCATCCATGCCTCGGGTGCTTGAAGCAATGGCCTAACACCGAGCCGAACATCTAGCTGAATATTGAGCGAAGACTGTGGGTGTTATCCGATCGGATGACACCCACAGTCTTCTTGTCTCTCTATGCTTTCAGAAGCGTTCACAAACATATTGACGCTCCCTTCACTGCGGTGGTGCAGCGAAGGGAGCCTTGGTGTTCGTTGAACTTGGTCAGCTGCTCAATGACAGCAGTGGCCCAGGCGGCGGCTTCGTCAGTGGACGGCGTGCGCCCGCCGGCGTCGTGGCGGCCGATCTCACCGACCCGACAAGCCCCAAGCGACTGGAAGGCCTCATCCAGCAGAACGGCACCACCACAGTAGAACTCATAGGAGCTATCGCCCAAACCAAACAGCGCGTAGCGCAGCGACGACAACTCCGTTCGCTCGGCGAGCAGTTGGGCATGCAGGTCACGGATCCCTGTGGGTAGTTCCCCTTCGTCGTAACTGGAGGTGACCACGAGCATGGGAATCTCGGTCTGGAAGTCTGCGGGGTGCAGCGTCGACATGTCGACCACCTGGGCGTTGGCGTGGGGTGCCAGGGTGCGTACCAGTTCCTCGGCGACCAGTTCGGCATTGCCGGATTCGGTCGCATAAGCAATCGTCAGGCGCGGCAGGTGCTCGGTGTTGCGTTCAAACTCCTCCGCGGCTTGCTGCGAGCGCGGCAGCTGCGTGGCTGAGGCGGCGATGAGTCGGCGTTGGCGGACATCGGTGAGTTTGGTGCGTGGCCGTGGGGCAATGTTGTGGGTTTTTTCGTGGGTGTCGATCATCAACCAGCCGTCCCAGGTGGTGGCCCGTGCCAGCTGGTTGCGCAGCGCTGGCAGCCCGGGGACCTGTTTGCCCGGTTGGGCTGCCAGGTCGATTGCGATGGTCTCAGCGAGTTCGCGGGCATTGGTGCGTTGGCTTGGGATGGTGCCGGTTGGTCCGCGCCGTGCCCAGCCGGCCACATACAGTCCAGGCGCAACGCGGCCCGTGCTGCGGGCAGTGTCATCGACCTGCAGCAGCTCTTGCGTGGCCTCAGCATGGAATCCGATGGCGGTAATGACCGAGTCCGTTGCAATCTGCGTTACCGTGGCCCCGGTAGAAACGCTCATACCGACGACGGCGCCGCTGGCCGTGAGCACTTCTTGCGGGGTGTGGCCGAAGTACCAGTTGATCGTCAGCCGGGGATTCGGTTGACGACGACGCGCTGCCAGTTCGGCAACCATCCGGCTACGCGGATCATCGGGAGCAGCTGCCGGTTCGAAGCCGGTCACGGTGTGGTTGATACCGGGCAGGTCCGCGATCTCGCGCAGCATGACCGTATCGAACTTCGCCGCGCTCGCCTCCGAACGACCGAGCACGTTGATCGTCTCAAGACGCTCGGTTAGCGCTGCATGGGTTGGTTCGTCAATATCGGAATCGGCCAGCCGGTCAGCGTCAGAGGCTAGCAAGCGAATCATATCCATGGCCACATTGCCATTACCGACCACGGTGGTTGTGCTCCCCAACGGGGGCGGCTCGGATGTCGCGTGGTGTTGATCAGCGTCAGCGTTGAGTAACCGGGCAAGCTGTCCGGCACCATAGACTCCAGCGGCATCGGCACCATCAATGGTTAGGGCATTATCGGCGCTGAGCCCGGTCGCTACGATAACCGCGTCATGAGTATCACGCAGGTGCTGCAGCGAGATCTCGGCACCATCAGCATGCATCGTAGAGACTTTGGGTGCATGCACGGCCGGGCGACCATAAATCGTGACGTTCTCCACCGGCTGGCCGGCGGTCACCTTGGTCGAGCCGACAAATTCGACGCCGTGGCGCTCGAAGAGCTGACTGAACTGGACTTCAACGTCTTTGGTGCCCTGGTGGTCTGCGGCAACACCGGAACGCACCAATCCAAACGGGGTTGGCGACTGATCAAAAACGGTCACCTGTGCATCGGGCAGACCACGCTTCACGGCCTGGGCAGTGTAGCAACCGGCCGGTCCGGAGCCCACAATCGCAATATGCTTCGGCCGTGCCTCAACCGGCGCAGCTGACTCCTCGGCGTCCCAGCGGACGGGTAATAAGTCCATACCGCGGAACACCCAGCCACCCGCTTCGGCCGGCTGGTCTGGGATCAGACCAAGGTTTGGCAGCTCCGCAAATAGCTTCGGCATGGCTGCAGCAAACTGTGCGCGAGCAACCCAAGCACCCAGGCACACGTGCACACCTTTACCAAAGGCCAGGTGTGCGCCCTCACCCGTGCGCGTCACATCGAAACGCTGCGGGTTGCTCCAGTAGTTTTCGTCCCGGTTGGCCGCCAACAACGAAATCCCCAGCTTTGCTCCCGCGGGCAAAAACGTCCCGCGCAGCACCGCATCTCGGGTGGTCTGCCGCGAATACATACCAATCGGGGCGACCCAACGGATCGCCTCATCAAACACCGCATCCCACAGGCTCACATCCTGTTCCACCAGCGCCAACTGGTCTGGGTTTTGCATCAGCGCCCAGGCGGCCACACCAATCGCATCGCGCGGCTCATTGAGTCCCCCACCGATGGTCATTTTCAGGTTGGCCCGAATCGATTCCAGCGGCATCTGATAATCGGGCAGCCGCACCAAAGCAGACAATAACGAATCATCCGGATGCTTGCGATGCCAATCCAACATCTCATCCAAGGCCTCATCGACCTCGTTATACGAAGCCTCACCTTTGGCCCACACCACCGGATCGTCAGCATAGTTGCCGGTTGCATCAATCATCGTCTGCGACCAGCGCTGCAGATCCTGCTGGGTGACATTATGTAGTCCGGTCACAGCACGCAGGTTCTCCCCCGCATACGGTGCGGCAAAATCCCAGACCAGGTCCGCACCCGGGCCCTTGGCCTTCAACTCGGCCAAATAGCGCTGGGCGTTGCGTTCAAACATCGGCGCCCAGGTCTTCTTCACCACCGAGGGACGCATTACCGGCTGCCAGGCCTGGCGCTCGACCCGGTGGTCCGGATCGTCTTTGCGCAACATCGAATGCCCCATGGCCCGGATCATCAACGAACCCTGCTCATTGGCCGAAAAGGTCTCTTGATCCAGCTCGGTATCGTGCACCGCATCATATGAGGTGATCAGATACCGACCGATCGTCGGCACCCAGTGCACACCACCCTCGGCGCGCAACCGCTCAAACGCCGGGAACGGATCGCGGTATAGTTCTGCGATCGTCACCCAATCGGCAACCGGAGCAGGTTGACCATAACCATTTTCCTGTGATGTTGTCATGACTGTGCATCCTGTTCTGCCCAAACGATTCGTACCGGGTCAAAAAGTGTGTTCTCGGGGTAGTTGCCCATAAACAGATCCGTTCCGGCCTCGGTCAGCCGGGTTGTTCCTGTGGTCTCATCATCGAAATCCACGACGACGAACGGCATCCGCGCGCCCGGTTCGAACGGGTCGACGATGGTGAGGTGCCACTGACCTCCCTGGCGCTGCAGCCAGGGTTGTTGGATGACGACGGCGAGCATCCCGTGGTGCCCGATAAACTCCAGGGTGCCGGTGAACCGGAGCTCGTCCGAGGTGACAGAGTCCAGCGGGAAGAACGTCTCCCCAGTGGCCAGCTTTTCGGCACCGTCGCGGGCGGTCATCTGCCCGTCAGGCATGCGTTGCACGTAGTCGCGAAACGGACCGTGGACACCCCAGGCTAGGCCTGCGACGCGTTCGGGTCGGTCAAAAATCTTGGTGGTAGTCACATCACCTACTGTGACCCACGCAATAGAGAAGTGCAAATGAGCATAATGTCGTTTCATGTGCACTAATATTGCGTTATGACCGCTACCCCAAGTACACAACCGACGTTGCGTCAGCTTGAGCTTTTTGTCGCCGCAACGGAACATGGATCATTCACGGCGGCTGCCGACGCTATGTACGTCACGCCCAATGCCGTCTCCTCGGCAGTCACTGAACTCGAGACGATTTTCAACACGCAGCTCTTCATCCGACGGCGCGCCAAAGGGCTGACGGCCACAAGTGCTGGCCGGGATTTAATCGTCCACGCAGAACGGCTACTGCAACAGGCTCAAGAACTCACCTTATTGATCGGCAACCGCAGTGAGACGCCACGGGGTCCAGTGAAAGTCGGATGTTATTCGACACTTGCCGCCACGATAATCCCCGAACTGTGGGCACAAACCGCGCAGCACTTCCCACTCATTCAGCTCGACATCGAAGAGGGACCCGCAGAGGCCCTGAGCCAAAAAGTCTTAGAGGGTCGCTTAGACATGATGATCTCCTACAAGGTGGGCCTGCCGATGGGGCTTATATCGTATGCACTATTTCATGCCTCGCCTCACGTCGCTCTACCGGAAAGCCACCCGCTGGCATCCCAAGAAACCGTCTCACTGCAAGCGCTCGAGAAAGAACCGTTGATCCTGTTGGATCTGCCACCAGCCGGAGACAACACACTGCGGCTCCTGCACGAACAGAACCTACGCCCCAATGTCATTCACCGGTCCACCAGTTATGAAACTGTGCGCTCCATGGTTGCCCGAGGTTTCGGCTATTCACTATTTTTCCAAGAAACCCACACGCAACTGTCCTACGAGGGTCTACGCATCGTGGATGTGCGGATCGACCCACCACTAGCCACCGAACCGGTCGTCTTATCCCATAATCCAGAGGTGCACCCTACCCACCGCGCGAAAGCGGTGAGGCAGTTGCTTACGGACATGTTCGCAGTTGCACCGGACCGATCACGGCCAGTCAGCTAAAAATAAGGCGTTGCAAAACGGACACCGAGCTCTGGTCTATCTACTTCGGCCCGCGAGCCAACCTCTTATACAAAGCCCGGAAGAAACCCAACGAATCGTTCTCAAGCGTCCTCACGCGGGGTTAAACCAGTCAATGCCAGGTCTAGCACCCGGTCGCTCCACGCTTTCTCCAACGGCCCGGCCTGGAACAGTAGGCGGAAATAAATTGGGGCGTAAATTAAATCGGCGACACCAACGGGGTCCAGTTCCGACCAGATATCCCCTTCTTCCTGGGCACGCCTGATTATCGAGACAGCCGCATCGCGCCTGTTATGCCAAAAACGTTCCTTGAACTCATTCATCGCATTTTCGTCGTGTTGACACTCTGCAATGAGTTGAGAAACCAGACGCCCCTCATGGGTCGCATACGTCTCCACTAGCGCCCCCATATGCTCCCGCAACGCCTCGAGTCCCGGCAAATCTTGGCGCACTGGTGTCCGCGCAATATGACTGGCTACGAAACTATCAATAACTACCGCAACTTTACTGGGCCACCACCGATAAATCGTGGTCTTACTGACACCGGCCACTCGAGCTATTCGCTCGATAGACAGCTTTTGCACCGATACCCCCTCGCCGCTATCTGGGTCGAGGAGTTCCATCGTTGCATCAAGAATTGCCTTATGACTTGCTTCGCTACGTACTGCCATGGAGCCGATACTACACCCATTCGATACGATACGGTCAC
>Ga0079226_10002656_pt1 | contig 13796 bp, 13 predicted proteins | sample Poulit2014_FD_76345 | JGI IMG/M metagenome (GOLD analysis project Ga0079226, IMG submission 76345) | Agricultural soil microbial communities from Georgia to study Nitrogen management - Poultry litter 2014 | ecosystem: Environmental > Terrestrial > Soil > Agricultural land | place: USA: Georgia... | reverse complement strand
TGCCGCCGCACGGGCAAAGCAGCTGAATCTTTCCTTCCGGGCTTCTGTCTTCACCCCGGAAGAACTGCCCATTCCGGATCAGGATCTGTGCACGCTGCTGTTGAACATGCTGGACAATGCTCTGGAAGGCGCAGCCAAGGTTTCCCCTGAACACAGTCGTCATCTTCATATTCAGATCAAAATGGTCAATCAATATCTGGCGGTTAAATGTGAAAATTCTTTTGATGGAATATGGAAAAAAGACAAAGACGGCAATCTGCTGACCACAAAGGAGGATACCCTCTCCCACGGTTTCGGCTGCCGCCAGATGAGAAAAATTGCAGAAAAATATGACAGTACCATCCTCTTTCATCCCAAAAACGATACTGTCTTTGTCGTCGAAACAGCGCTGAAACTTCCTGGCACCTTTTTTTATAAGATTTTCTGCTGATGGGGATATGATATCCCTGATCAGTCAGAAAGCCGGTTCGCTTCATCTCACGCATATGCTGCAGATTCACCAGATAACTGTTATGACAGCGCACAAACCGCTGATCAGAAAAACTTGCTTCCAGCTGAGATAGACTGATGGGAAAACTGTCGGGATCTGCATCCTGGCGGAAAATCCGCACACCGTGATTACCGTCTGTTTCCGCATAGAGGACAGTTTCAAGATGCAGACGCAGTTTTCTGTTTCCTTTCTGCAAAAGCACTGACCCGATCTCCTTTTGCGCGCAGTTCTCTGGCCAGTTCCATTCCCGTTTTTTCTCAAGCTCGATGTCCAGAATCAGCAAATCAAAAATCTGTCCCTCTCTTCCAAGCGTTTCCTCCAAATGCTCTGCACTTAAAAATCTTCTGATCTCATAGTCAATCCCCATATCCGTCAGCGTATTCTCGCAGATCCGGCAGATATTCTCCATTATCAATTTATCGTCTTCGCAGACAGCCAGGGAATATTTGTACATCCCTTTTGTCCCTTCCTTCTTTATGTCTTTTCCTTCTGCCTTCAATTTACAGAAAAATCCCCACAGTGCAAATCCTTTTCATCTGTCCTGCGGGGATTCCCTTAATTCTCAAACATCAATTCTTTTTATTTTACCAGCGCTACTGTCTCGCGGCAGATTGCCAGTTCTTCGTTGGTGGGGATTACGGCAACTTTTACTTTGGAATCAGGAGTGGAGATCACCATATCTTCTCCTCTTCCTGCGTTTGCTGCCTCATCCAGTTTAATACCCAGGTATCCCAGATAGCCCACCACTTTTTCACGGATCAGCGGAGCGTTCTCACCGATACCTGCAGTGAAGGCGATGGCATCCACACCGTTCATGGCTGCTACATAGGAACCAATGTATTTTGCTACGCGGTAGGAGAATACTTCGATGGCGTTCTCTGCCAGTTCGTTTCCATTGTCCATAGCTTCTTCCAGGTCACGGAAGTCGCTGGAAACACGGGAAAGTCCTTCCACGCCGGATTTTTTGTTCAGCACGTTCATCACGCCTGCGATATCCAGGTTTTCTTTCTTGGCGATGAACTCCATGATAGCCGGATCGATATCGCCGGAACGGGTTCCCATCACCAGACCTTCCAGAGGTGTCAGACCCATGGAAGTGTCCACGCATTTTCCGTTTAATACTGCGCTGATGGAAGCTCCGTTTCCAAGATGAGCCACGATGATCTTAGAGTTGTTAAGATCCAGTCCCAGGAAATCAGCCGCATGTTTGGAGACAAAGCTGTGAGAGGTTCCGTGAAAACCGTATCTTCTCACTTTGTATTTCTCATAATATTCATAAGGAAGTCCGTACAGATAAGCTTTCTTCGGCATGGTCTGATGGAAAGCAGTATCAAATACGGCAACCATGGGAGCTTTCGGCATCAGTTCCTGGCAGGCACGGATTCCGATCAGGTTAGCCGGATTGTGCAGAGGCGCCAGATCGTTGCACTCTTCGATTGCCGCCATCACTTCGTCATTGATCACAACAGAGGAAGCAAATTTTTCTCCGCCGTGTACCACGCGATGTCCTACTGCATCCACTTCATCCAGACTCTTGATCACGCCTGTCTTGGGATTCATCAGCGCATCCAGCACCATCTGAATCGCCTGTTTGTGGGTGGGCATATCTGCCTCTGTTTTTTCTTTTTCGCCGCCTGCCGGCTGATACACCAGTCTGCCGTCGATTCCGATACGCTCGCACAGCCCCTTTGCCAGTACGTCCTCTGTGTCGGAATTGATCAGCTGGAATTTCAAAGAAGAGCTTCCGCAGTTAATTACTAATACATTCATTTTTTCGATCCCTTTCTCTATGTTCTTGAAAGTACGGTATCTGCGTACCGTTTATGCAGGATATTTACTGCTGGCACTGTACGGCTGTGATCGCAACCACACCTACGATATCGTCAGCAGAGCATCCTCTGGAAAGATCGTTAACGGGAGCGGCAATACCCTGGGTAACAGGTCCGTACGCTTCCGCTTTGCCCAGTCTTTGAACCAGTTTGTAACCGATATTTCCCGCATCCAGATCCGGGAAGATCAGCACGTTGGCCTGTCCTGCCACGGGGCTTCCGGGAGCTTTGGAAGCGCCTACGCTGGGAACGATAGCGGCATCCAGCTGCAGTTCGCCGTCCAGTTTCAGATCCGGATAGGATTCTTTTGCAATCTTTACAGCCTCGGTCACTTTGTCGATATCAGCATGTTTTGCACTGCCCATGGTGGAGTGGGAAAGGAATGCGATCTTCGGCTCTTCTCCAACCAGCAGTTTGAAGGATTCTGCGGAAGATTCTGCGATAGCAGCCAGTTCTTCCGGATTCGGATTCTGATTCAGACCGCAGTCAGCGAATACGAAGGTACCGTTTGCGCCGTATTCACAGTCCGGAACAGACATCAGGAAGAAAGCGGAAACCAGTTTTGTACCCGGTTTTGTTTTCAGAATCTGCAGACAAGGTCTTAAGGTATCGGCTGTGGAGTGGCACGCACCGGATACCATACCGTCCGCATCTCCCATTTTTACCATCATAACGCCGTAGTACAGATACTGATTCAGCATGATCTCTTCTGCTTTTTCCGGAGTCATGCCTTTCTTTCCACGAAGTTCCACCAGTTTATCGATATAGGACTGGGTCTTGTCAGATTTGGCAGGATCCACTACCACTGCACCTGTGATATCCAGACCTTCGCTTCCTTTTTTCACAGCTTCCTCGCTGCCGACCAGAATTACGTTTGCGATATTTTCTTTCAGAATTTTCTCAACGGCTTCATACGTTCTTCTGTCCTCTGTCTCCGGAAGAACGATTGTTTTTTTGTCAGCTTTTGCTCTTTCTTTGATTGTGTCAATAAATCCCATGATCTTTGACTCCTTTCGTAATTTTACTCGCTGTGTTCATTATAACCCCTGCACACTTGTATTTCAAGCATTTCGATGGTAGAATCATAGAAAAATCTGAGACGCCGCAGCCATGCGGCGCCCACCGGAGGTTATAATGAAAGTTACCGGCCTTATCGCAGAATACAACCCTTTTCACAACGGACATCGCTATCACATCCGCCGTTCCAGACAGATCACCGGCGCGGATTTTATCGTAGTGGTGATGAGCGGTGATTTCGTACAGCGGGGAGCGCCCGCGCTCCTGGATAAATTCACCAGAGCCCGGATGGCTCTTTCCTGCGGAGCTGATCTGGTGCTGGAGCTTCCGGTGCGTTACGCTCTTGGCAGCGCCGAATTTTTCGCAGCCGGCGGCGTCGCCCTTTTAGATTGTCTGGGAGCTGTGGATACTCTCTCTTTTGGAAGTGAACAAGGAGATGTTTCCTGTCTTATGAATCTTTCCTCTCTCCTCCTTAGAGAACCTGAAATATTTCGCGAAATCCTGAAGAAAAAATCCGCCGAAGGCCTTCCTTTTCCTGCCGCCAGGGAACAGGCGCTTTTGTCGTCTTTTCCCGATCAGCCAAAGAACGTTCAGCGGATTTTATCTTCGCCCAATAATATTCTGGGTATTGAGTACGGCAAAGCCCTGCTGCGCTTTCGCTCGGCCATAAAGCCTGTCACCATACGGAGGATGGAATCCTCCTATCACCAGCAGGAACTAAGCGAAACCTTCAGCTCCGCCACCGCCCTGCGCCGCAGTCTGCAAAGGGGAGAGCTTTCCAAACTTTCTTCCCAGATTCCATCCGCTGTCTTTTCTCTGCTGCAAGAAGCAGTAAAAAGCCGAGAAACAGCCTGCTCCGATGACTACTCTCTGCTGATGAAATATAAACTTCTGTCCGAAACCGCCGATACCCTCATCCGCTTCCAGGATGTATCCCCTGACCTGGCCAACCGTATCCTGGCACAGTTAAATTCTTTGAATACACTGGAAGATTTTTCTTTTCATCTGAAAACCCGTCAGATGACCTACAGCCGTATCTGCCGGTCTTTATTTCATATACTTCTTGATCTTCCCCGCTTTTCCATTGGGGATAATGCCGCGGAAACGGCGCCCTATGCCAGGATCCTGGGATTTCGAAAAGAAGCTTCTCCCCTTCTTCATGAAATCAAAAAAAGGAGCGTGATTCCCCTGGTATCCAGGCCGGCGGCCGAGGAAAAAAAACTCTGTGCCCACGGCCGCACCCTCCTTTCCGAAGATATCCGCTGCGGCAATCTGTACGAAAGCGTGCTGGCCATAAAAAACCGGCGCTCTTTCCGCCACGAAGCGTCCAGAGCGCCGGTTATCCTGTAACTGTTTAATTTTTAAAACTGTGAACCGGCGCCGGGATCCGTCCCCCCCGGTTCACGAACCGCTCACAGCCAAAGGTATTTACCGGCATAATAGGGGCATAACCCAGCAGTCCGCCAAATTCCACCGTTTCTCCCACGCCTTTTCCGATGACGGGAATCACCCGCACTGCCGTGGTTTTCTGATTGACCATACCGATGGCCATCTCATCGGCGATCAGTCCGGCAATGGTCTCCGGCTTCGTGTCTCCCGGAATGGCTATCATATCCAGTCCCACAGAGCAGACGCAGGTCATGGCCTCCAGCTTTTCCAGTGTCAGCGCACCGGCATTGACCGCGTCGATCATCCCCTGATCTTCGCTGACCGGGATAAAGGCGCCGCTTAATCCCCCCACATAGGAGGACGCCATGATGCCGCCCTTTTTCACCTGATCATTAAGCATAGCCAGAGCCGCCGTGGTTCCGGGGGCGCCGGCCATCTCCAGCCCGATCTCCTGCAGAATTTCCGCCACGCTGTCGCCCACTGCCGGAGTGGGCGCCAAAGACAGATCGATGATGCCAAAGGGAATTCCCAGTCTTTTTGCCGCTTCTTTAGCCACCAGCTGCCCTACTCTTGTGATTTTAAAGGCCGTCTTCTTGATCGTCTCACAGAGTACCTCAAAATCGGCGTTTCTCACCTGTGTCAGCGCATGTTTTACCACGCCTGGCCCGCTGACGCCCACATTGATGATGGCGTCGGCTTCCGTCACACCGTGAAATGCGCCGGCCATGAAAGGATTATCGTCGGGTGCATTGCAAAATACCACCAGCTTGGCGCAGCCCAGGGAATCGGCGTCTTTCGTTTTCCTGGCCGTCTCCAGCACGATGTCTCCCATCAGCCGTACCGCATCCATATTGATGCCGGTCTTTGTGGAACCGAGATTGATGGAACTGCAGACCCGTTCTGTCACCGACAGCGCTTCCGGTATGGAATGGATCAGCAGTTCATCTGCTCTTGTCATTCCCTTGGATACCAGCGCGGAATAACCGCCGATGAAGTTGACCCCCACTTCTTTAGCCACCTCATCCAGCGTCCGTGCCAAACATACAAAATCCTCCGTTTTTTTACAGCAGGCGCCTCCCACCAGCGCCATAGGGGTAACGGAAATCCGCTTGTTTACGATGGGGATGCCGTACTCCGCCGAGATATCCTCGCCCGTTTTCACCAGATCTGCCGCCATCCTGGTAATTTTATCATAAATCCCTTTTCTCACCGTTTCCAGGTCGTCACTGATACAGTCCAGAAGACTGATCCCCATGGTAATGGTACGGACATCCAGATTTTCCTGCTCGATCATCTGGTTTGTTTCACTGACTTCAAAAATATTAATCATGGTCTTTTGTTCTCCTTCGCATCAAATCCGGTGCATCATCTGAAAAATATCTTCGTGCTGACAACGGATCACCACGCCGATCTCCTCACCCAGGGCTTTCATTTCCTCCGACAGCTTTTTCATATCTTTCGCGCATGCGGATGTGTCGGTCACCATCATCATGTTGAAATATCCGTCCACGATCGTCTGGGAAATATCCAGGATATTGATCTGTTCCTTTGCCAGATAGGTACAGACCCTGGCGATGATTCCCACTGTGTCTTTGCCCACTACCGTAATAATTGTTTTCTGCATACGTATCCTCCCTGTACTTTTCTATGTATCAGATTTCTGCCAGACAGGAGATGGTGTCCCTTCCTGCCACGCAAATGTCAAAATCCGCGGCACGGTAAGGTACGTCTCCCATGGTAATTTCCGCACAGACCGTCTCAAAGGCCAGCGCTTCATAATTATTTTCCCTGCTCAGATGTCCCAGAAGAATTTTTTTCATCCCGTCATGAAGAAGGCGGCACAGCAGCTGCCCCGCCGTCTCATTGGACAGATGACCGCGGCTTCCCAGTATCCTCTGTTTCAGATAATAAGGATACCGGCCAACCTGCAGCATGTTCACATCATGATTGGATTCCAGCAGCAGTCCGTCAAGTTCTGACAGATTTTCGATGATGTAATCGTCATACTGTCCCATATCCGTAGCGATGCCGATCCTTTTTCCGCCGTTTTCCAGGCGGTATCCCACCGGCTGCGCCGCGTCGTGGGATATGGAAAAGGGATGCACGGCGATATCCCGGATCACGCAGGGTTCATCCTCCCGGATCTCATGAAAAATACCCTCCGGCATCTTTCCCAGAGAATTCATGGCCAGCAGCGCATCAATGGTGCCTGCCGTGGCATAGATGGGGATTTTATATTTCCTGGCCACCACGCCCAATCCCTTGATGTGATCCGAATGTTCATGGGTGATCAGTATGGCGTCGATATCCGCCGTCGTGCGGTCAATTTCATTTAGCCCAAACTCGATCCGCTTCCCGCTGATCCCCGCATCCACAAGAAGACTGGTCTTATCGCTTCCTGCAAAAATGCAATTTCCGCTGCTTCCGCTGGCTATACTGCATAATTTCATAATACTGACATCCTGTTCTCAATTTCTCGTTTCGTTTCTTCAAAATCCCCGCTGTTGTCGATGATCACATCACAGCGCGCGGCAAACTCCTGCTCCGACAACTGACTGGCCATAATCTGCGTTATCTTTTCCCGGGTATATCCTCTGCTTTTTTCCAGTCTTTGACGGCGCACTTCCTCTCTGGCATAAATATACCATACTTCCTGACAGATTTCATCATAATGTTCTTCCAGCAAAAGAGCCGCTTCCAGGAAAAAAAACTCCTTTCCCGACTCTTTTGCCTTTTGAATCTGTTCTTCTATATAATCCCTAACCGCCGGATGGATGATGGCGTTCAGCTTTTTCAGCAGATCCTTGTCACGGTAGACAAGATCCGCGATGGCACTGCGGTTCAGCTGTCCTTCCCGATCCAGAACCTGTTCACCGAACAGCTCCAGCACCGGCTGATAACAGCGGTTTCCCTTTCGCATCAAAAGATGCCCAACCTCGTCTGCCAGCAGCACCTGTACCCTGTCTCTTTTTTCCAGGAACCGGATCACCTCGCTTTTCCCCGATCCGACTCCTCCAGTAATTCCAATAATCTTCATCATCTATTTCGCCTCGTACCAGCTTTCTCCCTGGTGCATATCCACCTCCAGCGGCACGGACAGCTCCGCCGCATGCATCATTTCCTCCCGCAGGATGGCCGCCGCTTTTTCTGCCTCTTCTTTCCTGGCTTCCACCAGCAGTTCATCGTGTACCTGCAGGATCAGCCGGGACTTCATCTGTTCTTTTTCCAGACGGTCATGAACGCGGATCATGGCAATTTTGATAATGTCCGCCGCCGTTCCCTGGATGGGAGCGTTCATGGCCACCCGTTCCCCAAAGGATCGCTGCATAAAGTTTCCGGAAGAAAGCTCCGGCATAGGACGGCGGCGGCCAAAGAGTGTTTTGGCATATCCCTTTTCCTTCGCGTCCGACACCAGACCGTCCAGAAACTGTTTCACACCGGGATACGTTTCAAAATATCTTTCAATATAGTCCGCAGCTTCTTTTCTGGTGATGCTAAGATCCTGGCTCAATCCAAAGGAACTGATGCCGTAGACGATGCCGAAGTTTACCGCCTTGGCATTTCTCCTCTGCAGATCCGTCACCTGATCAAAGGGAATATGGAACACCTGGGAAGCCGTAATGCGGTGGATGTCTTTTTACTCCCGGTAAGCCTGGATCAAACGCTCATCCCCGGAGCAGTGCGCCAGCACTCTAAGCTCGATCTGGGAATAGTCCGCGTCCAGAAATACACAGCCCTCCTCCGGCACAAACACCTTGCGGATCAGCCTTCCCAGTTCCATGCGGATGGGAATATTCTGCAGATTTGGCTCCGTACTGCTGATCCTCCCCGTGGCCGTGATGGTCTGATTGAAGCTGGAATGGATCCTTCCGTCCTCGCCGATATAGCCGGCCAGTCCGTCCGCATAGGTGGATTTCAGCTTAGTCAGCTGACGGTATTCCAGAATGTCGGATACGATCGCATGATCCGGCGCCAGCTTTTCCAGTACATCCGCCGCGGTAGAATATCCCGTTTTCGTCTTTTTCCCGCCGGGAAGTCCCATTTTTTCAAAAAGGATAACGCCCAGCTGCTTGGGAGAATTGATATTAAACTTCTCTCCCGCCCGGTCATAGATGATTTTTTCCAGTTACTCGATCCGCACCTGCAGCTTTTCTCCATACCGTGCCAGTTCTTCCCTTTTTACCCGGATCCCTTCTTTTTCCATATCATGGAGCACATAAACCAGCGGCAATTCGATATCCTCATACAGCTGCCGCATCTGCTTTTCTTCCAGTACCAAAAGCAGCGGCCCGCGCGCGGCATACGCCGTATAGCTCATATAACAGGCCATACGCGTCAGCTGTTCCGCCTGCTCCTCTGCCGCCTTTGCAATTCCCGTCTTCCCCAACAGTTCCGCCTGTGAGGGGAAGGTCTGGGACAGATACTCCCTGGCAATATCTTCATAGGGATAAGATGATTTCAGCGGATTATCCAGGTAGGCGGCAATCTGCACATCAAAAATGCCGCTCTTTTTTTCTGTCTCAACCACAGAGAGGATGGATTTCAGGTTCAGGACAGATACCGCCCTGCTTTCTTCCATCAGCTGCCGGATCCACTCTCTCAGATAAGAATCCGAAAGCTGTCCCCCAGCCGGCAGGTAGTAGATCTCCTTATCCGACCAGGCTACCGACAGGCCGAAAATCTCTCCCTGCTGCTCCACCACAGACAGCCCGCAGCTTTCAGCGCTTGCCGCTTCCTGACAGATCCTCCTCGCCCCTTGCATGTCCTCCACGCAGAAAAAAAATTCCTCTACGGCTGGAGCCGGAGATTGGGCGAAAAAGCGCGCCAGAAGATTTTTAAATTCCAGACGCAAAAACAGCTGTCTGGCTTTTTCATTGAACAAATCCCCGATCTTTGCTTTCTCCCAATCATATTCCAGGGGACAGTCCGTCTTTATGGCGGCCAGCTCCCTGCTCATAAGCGCCTGATCGTAATATTCCCGCAGCGCTTCCCTGGCTTTGTTCGGTTTGATCTCTTCCAGATGATCGTGAGCATTTTCTATGCTCCCATACTCTTTGATCAGCCTGGTAGCTGTTTTTTCTCCCACCCCGGGAAGGCCTGGAATGTTATCCGAAGCGTCTCCCATCAGGCCTTTGACATCAATAAACTGCAGCGGAGTCACCTGATATTTTTCCATAACGTCCGCTGCATAATAATCTTCTGTAATGGTTTTTCCGCCTTTTGTTTTCGGTATCCGGATTTTGACATGATCCTCCGCCAGCTGCAGCAGATCCCGGTCCCCCGATACGATGGTCACTTCCATCCCCCGTTCCCGGGCAATCCTCGCCGTTGTCCCCAGCATATCGTCCGCCTCGTAGCCTTCCTTTGATACCATGAGGATCCCCATGGCATCCAGTACTTCTTGCAGCAGAGGAACCTGCTCTCTTAACTCCTGGGGCATGGGCTTTCTCGTACCTTTATAGGCTTCATACTGAAGATGGCGGAATGTGGGCGCAGCCAGGTCAAAAGCCACCGTCAGATAATCCGGCTGTTCTTCCTCCAGGACTTTGAATAAGATATTTAAAAAACCGTATACGGCGTTGGTGTGCAGCCCCTCTGAGTTAGTCAGATCGGGAATGCCGTAGAAAGCCCGGTGAATGATACTGTGTCCGTCTATCAGAACCGTCTTCTCCATCTTTTTCTCCTTTCCTGTCGTCATATATCACAGATATCCTGCCAGCAAAAATATCGTCCAGCCGATCACTCCTGCAAAGATTATGAAGGCCCCCAGCAGTACATGGCGCAGCCGTCTTTTCCGATGCATTTTGACCAGCTTGTTTTGCATATCCGTTTCCAGGAGCTGACAGATATTGTAGGATTCTTCGCTTTCATCTTTTAAATAATTCTGCGCCATATCCATGACGTAATAGATTTCCAGATCTCCGTAGCACGCCGGACAGCTTTTGATATGTTTTACAAACTCTTCCAGGTCATGGTCCGATATGCTGCCGTCCAGATACTGCCGCATACAGTCCTGTGCTTTTTGACAATTCATATATTTTCAATCCTCCTACGCCAGGGAAAGCATGTGGGTGGCAATCCCGAAATAAATCAGGATCGAGCAGGTGTCCAAAATGGTGGTAATCAGCGGTGTGGCCATCAAAGCCGGGTCCAGCTTCAGACTTTTAGCAATGATGGGGAGCATCCCTCCTACCAGTTTACCCAGAATCACGATTCCAATCATGGAAAATGCCACAACCAGCGAGATGGTCAGATCATGGTACGTCAACTGAATCCGCAGACCGTTCACAACGGCCAGCGCCAGACTGACAATCAGCGCGATGCGAAATTCTTTCCATATAATCCGGAAGAAATCCCGGATGTGTATCTCATCCAGCGCCAATCCGCGAATCACCAGCGTGGAAGTCTGGGAGCCGCAGTTGCCGCCGATACCCATCAGCATAGGAATAAACGATACCAAAAGAGGAACCGCCTGAAAAGCCGCCTCGTAATAGCTGAGCACCGCTCCGGACACGGTGGCGGAAAGCATCAGCACCAGCAGCCAGCCGATACGGCTTCTGGCATGCTTCAGAACAGAAGTCTTAAAATAAGAATCCTCGTTGGGCGCCACAGCGGCCAGTTTGGAGAAGTCCTCCGTAGTCTCGTCCTGCAGGACATCGATGGCATCGTCGAAAGTGACGATCCCAACCAGCCGGTTTTCATCGTCCACCACCGGCATGGCCATGAAATCGTACTTGCTCATCTGTTTCGCCACATCTTCTTTATCGTCATGGGTATGAACCATGATGACGTTTGTCTCCATGATATCGCCCACCAGCTGATCGTCCTCTGCCAGAAGAAGATCCTTCACCGTGACCAGACCGATCAGCTTACGGTACTCTGTCACATAGCAGGTGTAAATCGTCTCCTTATCCATACCGACACGACGGATCCGTGAAATGGCGTCGGCCACAGACAGATAACGGGACAGCTTGACATACTCGATAGTCATAATGCTGCCGGCGCTGTCTTTGGGATAATTTAAAATCTGATTGATCGCTTCCCGTGTCTCCGCATCCGCACTGCGCAGAATACGGCTGATCACATTGGCAGGCATCTCTTCAATCATATCGACGGTATCATCCACGAAGGTCTGATCCAGGACTTCCCGAAGTTCACGGTCCGTAAAGCCATTGATCAGGCCCTCCTGCATATCGCTGTCCATAAAAGAAAACGTATCCGCCGCCAGTTCCTTTGGCAGCAGCCGGTACACCAGCAGTCTCTCCTTTTCGTCCAGGTCTTCCAGCAGAATCGCCAGGTCGGCTGGATTAATCCGCTGCAGCTCCTCCCGCAGCTCTCCCAGTTTTTTTTCTTCCAGAAGCCGTATAATTTTTTCCTTCAATGTACCTCACCTCTCCTTCTTCCGCTTCAAACCTATGATTACCATACCCTCTGATTCCGTGTTTGTCAACAAATATTTCTCATGTTATACTGGACATAAGATGACAGAAAAAGTATATAGAAAGAAGGAAGTATCCTATGCCAAACAGTAAAATCATTCTCAGCGCCGACAGCACCTGTGATCTGGGCGAGGAACTAAAAAGCAGATACCAGGTCCATTATTACCCGTTTCACATTATCCTCAATGGAAAGGAATATCAGGACAACGTGGATATTTCCACGGAGGAAATCTACCGCGCCTACTATAAAGACCATTCTCTCCCTCAGACTGCCGCCATCAACGCGGCGGAATATGTGGAGTATTTCCGCCAGTTTACCGATCAGGGATATGAAGTGATCCATCTGAATCTGGGCGGCGCTCTTTCCAGCGCTCACCAGAACTGTCTTCTGGCGGCCCGGGAACTGAAAGGGGTCTATCCCATCGACAGTCAGAATCTTTCCACAGGCATTGCTCTGCAGGTCATCGCCGCGGCAGATATGATCGAGCGCGGCTGTTCTGCCCTGGAGATCGTCACCCACATCAAAGAACTGCGCACCCACTGCCATGCCAGCTTTATCCTGGATACCCTGGATTTCATGCATGCAGGAGGGCGGTGTTCCTCCGTCGTGGCTCTTGGAGCCGGCATCCTCAGTCTGAAACCCTGTATCGAAGTGGACAACCGCACCGGCGCCATGAGCGTGGGCAAAAAATACCGCGGAAAGCTGTCCCGCGTTCTGGTGCGTTATACGAAAGATCAGCTGGAAAAATACGACCATATCCGCAAAGATCATATCTTCATCACTCATTCCGGTATCGATCCGTCATTGATCGAAGATGTGCGAAATACGATCCTGGAAAACGGCGATTTTTCTGAAATCCATATCACCAAAGCCAGCTGTACTATCTCCGCCCACTGCGGCCCCAATACACTGGGCGTCCTTTTCCTGACGGATTAAAAAACGGATGAGGCTGCCGCGCCTATCGGCGCGCAGTCTCATCCGTTCAGTTTCTTATCCCTCAAAGCGGCTCAGTCGCTTCCAAAAGCCAGTCTTTTTCTGCTTTTGTTTTCATCAAAGGAAGCATTTTCCTTCTCACTGTACTATGATAATCATTCAGCAGTCGGACATCTCTTTTTTCCATAATCTCCGGCAGGATCGCTTCTCGATCAAAGGGAACCAGTGTCAGCACCTCCCAGGCAAGAAATCGTCCAAAAGAAGTTTTTTCCTTTTCCCGGCAAAGCAGCAGATTCTCCAGCCGGATCCCGTACTCCCCTTCCAGGTAAAGGCCAGGCTCATCGGATATCACCATCCCCGGCTCCAGAGCCGTCACAAAACTTCCTTTTCTGTGACGCCAGCGGATGGCCTGGGGTCCTTCATGTACATTCATCAGATAACCGACGCCGTGGCCGGTGCCGTGGAAAAAGTCAAGTCCTTCCTCCCAAAGGGCGCTGCGGGCGGCCAGATCCAGATTTTCCCCGCTGCAGCCGTAAGGAAAGGTAAGACCGGCCAGCCTTAAATTCCCCATCAGCACTCTGGTGTAACCTTCTTTCTGCCGTCTCGTCAAGGGTCCAAGAGCGACCGTTCTGGTAATATCCGTCGTTCCTTCCCGGTACTGTCCTCCGGTGTCCATCAAAAGGAAACCTTCCGGTCTC
>Ga0079226_10002655_pt1 | contig 13796 bp, 10 predicted proteins | sample Poulit2014_FD_76345 | JGI IMG/M metagenome (GOLD analysis project Ga0079226, IMG submission 76345) | Agricultural soil microbial communities from Georgia to study Nitrogen management - Poultry litter 2014 | ecosystem: Environmental > Terrestrial > Soil > Agricultural land | place: USA: Georgia... | reverse complement strand
TTAAATTGGTGCCAAGTTTTAATCATATCAATTTTGCCGTTAATTAGTTATACAATGCATCAAAATGATTTAGAAAATGAAAAGAAAGCACGCGCATTATATTTAGAACAAAATTTACATATAAAAACACAATTTGTTACGAAACCATTACTTGAAGGGAAAAAATTGAGTGGTAAAGCTAAAATCGGAAACAAAGTTTACCATTATTATTTTAACCTCAATAAAGCCACTAAAAGATATAATTACAAAGTATTATATCAACAAACTTGTAATGTAAATGGCATACTTAAGCCATTAAATCAGTCTCCATACAGCAAGATTTCATTTTTTATCACTGCTATAGATGTAAAAAGTTGTCATGCATATAAACCAAATTATATTACTGTTATTGAAAGACATAAATCGTATATTTTTGATCGTTTAAGCCAAACAAAAATCATACATCCCGCTAAAATAGTTGCTTTGATTAGCGGCGACACTTCAGGAATAAGTAATGATGATTTAAATAAATATAAAGATATAGGAATCTATCATCTACTTGCGGTAAGTGGTACACATATCGCTACTATTATTGGTATTTTAATGTTTGTTTTAAATATTTTTAAGTTACCACTTATCTGCATTAAAGTGTCATTCCTCATAAATCTCCCAATATATGCACTATACACTGATTTGGCTCCAAGTGCGGTAAGGGCTATTTTAGCAGCTTTAATTATTATTTTAATCCCCAAATTTGTTATCAATAATGCCATGAATGTATTAGCATTATTGTTTATAGTCTTAACTACTATAAACCCTGCTTATTTATATGATGTAGGTTTTCAATTTTCTTTTTTAATTACATTTTTTATACTATTTTCTTCTCCAATTTTAGAAAGAGCTTCACCAATAAAGTCACTTTTATTCATAACTATCATTGCGCAGCTTGGTTCATTTATGATAAGCGCGATTTATTTTAACCAAATTCAATGGATAGGTATTTTTTCAAATTTATTTTTCGTACCTTTTTACACTTTTATATTATTTCCACTAGTTATATTATTTTTTATTATGAGTCATATACCTTTTGAATTACTTCCACTTACAAGTTTGCTTAATTTAATTTTGAGATTACATGATAACATTGTAGAATTATTTCTTTTTATAGATACATATAAATGGTATGTGCCTAAGTTGAATAATTGGTTTATCACTTTAGGGTTTACAATACTTTTCATTAGTTTATTGCTCCTAGTACATAAAAGATATGCTTGGTTCATTTGTTCACTTGTTGTTTTGTACATGGCGGTATCGATTTTACCATTATCAAACGATTACAAATTGACAATGTTAAATGTTAATCAAGGAGATTCGATATTGTTTGAAACAAATAAACAAAATAACGTACTTATAGATACAGGGGGTAAATTAGTAGGAAAAGGTGAAGTAAATTCCCATAATATATCTAAATATCATATTTTACCAACTTTTAAAAAGCACGGTCTTAAAAAGATTAATTATTTAATTATTACACACCCTCATATTGATCACATGGGGGAGCTTGACTATTTAATAAATACATATCCTATAGACAATATAATTATTAATAAAAAAAGCTATCAGGCTAAAGATTTAAACTCATTATATAATAAATGCATTAATCATAATATTAACCTATTTGATTTCAGAGAACTTAAAAGTATTTCCCTTGATAAGGCGAATATTAATTTAATAGATGTAACAATAGCAGGGTCAGAAGATTTAAATGAACAATCTATTATTACTCTAATTGAGTATGGTGGGTTTAAATTATTACTTATGGGTGACGCAACTGTAAACAATGAAACATTGCTGATTGATAAATATCATATAGATAGAATTAATGTTTTGAAAGTGGGACATCATGGTAGCAAAACGAGTTCTAGTATAAATTTCTTAGATGCTATTCATCCTGAAATTAGTCTGATTTCTGTTGGAGATAATAACCGATATAAATTACCGAATAAAGAGATAATTGAGCGGTTAAAACAAATTAATTCACGTATATTGCAAACAAATAAACATGGTGAGATATCAATCATACTTAATCCGCACAAAGGTCTAAAAGTACATGTAAATCAATGAATTTATGTAGAGAGATAAAGTCCTGCGTGATATAATGATAAGATGCGTAATAGTGATGAAAGGGTGCTATAGATGAGCGATAATATAATGACAATATATGGAGAAGTGCCTGAATTGATTGAAAAGAAATCTACAGAAGTAATAGACCATTACTTAGGTGCACCAAAAGACGATTTCAATTTTGTTAAATACAATTTATATGAAAGTGATTTAGCACCGATTATAGAGGAAGCATTAACAATGCCCTTTTTTTCTGATAAAAAAGCAGTATTAGTGCAAAATGCTTATGTTTTTACTGGAGAAAAGCCACCTAAAGATGTAAAACACAATATTGATCAACTCGTAGAATTTATAGAAAGATACGATGGTGAAACCATGGTTGTGTTCGAAGTTTACCATGCTAAACTTGATGAACGTAAAAAGTTAGTTAAAACTTTGAAAAAAAATGCGCAGTTGAAAAAAATTGAACAAATGTCTGAGGAAGAAATTAAAACATGGATTAAAAATGAATTGCATGGAAATTATAAAGATATAAAACAAGATGCACTAGAATTATTTATAGAATTGACAGGGATTAATTTCAATATAGTGAAGCAAGAAATTGAAAAACTTATATTATTCTTAGGTGATAGCCCAACAATAAACAAACATGATGTTCATCAAATTGTAAATAGAAGCCTTGAACAAAATGTGTTTTTATTAACTGAATATATTCAAAAAAATAAAAAGGCTAAGGCTATACGGCTAGTTAAAGATTTAATTGCGATGAAAGAAGAACCTATTAAGCTATTGGCTCTAATTACAAGCAATTATCGACTGTTCTACCAAAGCAAAATATTGAGTCAAAAAGGTTATAGTGGACAACAAATTGCTAAAACTATAAATGTTCATCCATATAGAGTTAAATTAGCTTTAAACCAAGCAAGACATTATCAACTAGAAAGTTTATTAAACATTATTGATAATTGTGCAGAAACAGATTATAAATTAAAATCGTCATATATGGATAAACATCTTATATTAGAATTGTTCATTTTATCACTTTAAATTTCATTAAGTATTTAAAATCACATATATAAAAGACCTGGAACTGTGTGTTCCAGGTTTCTTTTTATATATTAAGTTTTTTCTACTCTTAAATAAAAAAGTTCAAGCGTTAGCTTGAACTTCTTTATTATTTAGCAGCTGTCATAAGTGAAGACTTAATTCTAGCAGCTTTATTTGAGTGTATTAAGTTACGTTGAGAAGCTTTGTCGATTTGTTTCAAAGCGAAGCTTACTAAGTCAGCTTTGTTATCAGCGTTCGCTTCAATTGCTGAGTGAGCTCTCTTAACTGCTGTACGCATTGTATTTTTTTGAGAAATATTACGCTCTTCAGCAGTACGAGTTGTTCTAACACGTTTAATTGCAGATTTGATGTTTGCCATGTGTGTCACCTCCTAATAATAATCTTCGCTATCAAAATGAATTTGATTACAACAAGAAATATTTTATCAAAACAAGCGACTTTCTGCAATCATTTATTTATTCCACGCGCGTTAAATCGATGAAAATGGTACAATACTATTTGGAAAAGTAAAACATTCACTTTATAATACAAAGTGGAAAATCATATTAAGTATAGCAATTTTTTACATATTATAGTTAAAAAGCGTAGTAAGTTTGCAATTGCACAGTAAAAACGTTATTATATCAAAGAATGTCATACATATTATACGGGCTAGAATTATGAAAGTGAGAAGGATAATACATGGATAAACAAGATCGTTTGAACAAGCGTGAAAATATTAGAAACTTTTCTATTATCGCACATATAGACCATGGAAAATCTACATTAGCTGATAGAATTTTAGAAAATACAAAATCAGTTGAATCGAGAGATATGCACGCACAATTGCTAGATTCCATGGATTTAGAACAAGAACGTGGTATTACAATTAAATTAAACGCCGTGCGCTTAAAGTATGAAGCGAAAGATGGTGAGATATATACTTTCCATCTTATTGATACACCAGGACACGTAGATTTTACATATGAAGTGTCAAGATCGTTAGCAGCGTGTGAAGGTGCTATTTTAGTAGTTGATTCAGCGCAAGGTATTGAAGCACAAACCTTAGCTAATGTTTATTTAGCTCTTGATAATGATTTAGAGTTATTACCGGTAGTCAACAAGATTGACTTACCAGCGGCTGAGCCAGAACGTGTAAAGCAAGAGCTTGAAGATGTTATTGGTATTGATAAAGAAGAGGTGGTACTAGCAAGTGCAAAATCTAATATTGGTATCGAAGATATTTTAGAAAAAATTGTAGAAGTTGTACCACCACCAGAAGGAGATCCAGAAGCGCCATTAAAAGCGCTAATTTTTGACTCTGAATATGATCCATATAGAGGTGTTATATCATCTATTAGAATTAAAGAAGGTACGGTAAGGCCGGGCGATCGGATCAAAATGATGGCAACAGGTAAAGATTTCGAAGTTACAGAAGTGGGTATTAATACACCAAAACAGTTAGCTGTTGATGAACTTACTGTTGGTGATGTTGGGTATATTATTGCTAGTATTAAGAACGTGGATGATTCACGTGTAGGGGATACAATTACTCATCTTAATCATCCTGCAGAACAACCATTACAAGGGTATAAAAAGATGAACCCAATGGTCTACTGTGGTTTGTTCCCTATTGACAATAAAGATTACAATGATTTGCGTGAAGCACTAGAAAAATTACAATTAAATGATGCATCATTGGAATTTGAACCTGAGTCATCACAAGCATTGGGCTTTGGTTATCGCACTGGTTTCTTAGGCATGCTCCATATGGAAATTATTCAAGAACGTATTGAACGTGAATTTGGTATAGCACTTATTGCTACTGCACCATCAGTAATCTATCAATGTATCATGAAATCAGGTGAAGAGGTAACGGTAGATAATCCTGCAAATATGCCAGAAAGAGATAAAATTGATACGATCTATGAACCATTTGTTAGAGCATCGATGATGGTGCCAAATGACTATGTAGGCGCAGTAATGGAACTATGTCAACGTAAACGCGGACAGTTTGTTAATATGGAATACATGGATGACATTCGTGTTAATATCATTTATGAAATCCCATTATCAGAAGTTGTATTTGATTTCTTCGACCAACTTAAATCAAATACAAAAGGCTATGCTTCTTTTGACTATGAATTTATAGACAATAAAGAAAGTGATTTAGTGAAAATGGATATATTACTTAACGGCGAAAAAGTAGATGCTTTAAGCTTTATTGTGCATAAAGAGTTTTCATATGATCGTGGAAAGGCACTCGTTGAAAAGTTAAAAACATTAATACCTAGACAACAATTTGAAGTTCCGGTTCAAGCAGCAGTAGGACAAAAGATTGTTGCACGTACAAATATTAAATCAATGGGGAAAAACGTATTGTCTAAATGTTACGGTGGGGACATTAGCCGTAAAAGGAAATTATTAGAAAAACAAAAAGCAGGTAAAGCAAAAATGAAATCTGTAGGTAACGTTGAGATTCCTCAAGATGCTTTCCTAGCAGTACTTAAGATGGATGAAGATTAATATAAATTAAACATTGGGGGCTTAAATCCATACGATTTATGCCCCAGTTTTTTGTTGTGTTTTCACATCTTCAATAAATGAAAGTAGGTGAACGCAATATGGAGGTGAAAAGTGCTTATATCCATATTCCTTTTTGCGTGAGAATTTGTACATATTGTGATTTCAATAAGTACTTTATACAAAATCAACCTGTTGATACGTATTTAGATTGCTTGATTACAGAGATGGAGCAAAGTGAAGTTAGGACATTGGAAACTGTTTTTGTTGGCGGCGGGACCCCAACAGCACTTAATTATCAACAGCTTGAGAAATTATTGGTTGCAATAACAGGTATCTTTGATATTAAAGGCGAGTTTAGCTTTGAAGCTAATCCTGATGAATTAACAATAGAAAAAGTTCAATTACTTAAAGATTATGGAGTAAACAGGCTATCAATGGGTGTTCAAACATTTAAACCGGAATTATTAGAAATACTTGGTAGAACACATAAAACTGAAGATATTTATCAATCAGTCGCTAATGCGCGCAAGGTAGGTATTCCTTCTATCAGTTTAGATTTAATGTATCATCTTCCTAACCAAAGTTTAGATGATTTTAAAGACAGCCTTGAAAGAGCTTTATCTATGGACATTGATCATATATCTAGTTATGGGTTGATTTTAGAACCAAAAACAAAATTTTATAATATGTATAGAAAAGGGCAATTAAAAGTTCCTAACGAAGATATCGGTGAAGAAATGTATGAATATCTATTAGAAAGAATGGAACATTCTGATATGCACCAATATGAAATTTCAAACTTTGGTAAGGACGGTCATGAGTCAAAACACAATAAAGTCTACTGGAAGAACGATGGATATTATGGTTTTGGTGCAGGCGCGAGTGGTTATGTAAATGGTGAACGTTACAATAACGTAAATCCAGTTAATCACTACATAAAAAAAATACAAAATGATGAAAGACCTTTATTAGATTCAACTTTTCCTACAGAGTCAGAACAAATGGAAGAAGAAATGTTTCTAGGTTTAAGAATGAATATCGGTGTAGACAAAGCACGCTTTTATGAAAAGTTTGGTAAAACTTTAGAAAATGTTTATGGTCAAACAATCGATGATTTAATAAAACGTGAGCTTATATTGGACCAAGATGGTTATATCTCACTGACAGAACGCGGAAAAGTCATTGGAAATCTTGTTTTTGAATCCTTTTTATTAAATGTTTAAAAAAGTCAAAAATTGAATGCTTTAACATTGACTTACTTTGACCAATTTGATAAATTATAATTAGCACTTGGAACAAAAGAGTGCTAATGAGGTGAAAACATGATTAGCAATAGACAATTGAGCATACTAAATGCAATTGTTGAAGATTATGTTGATTTAGGTCATCCAATTGGTTCAAAGACACTGATTGAACGACACAAATTGAATGTTAGTCCTGCAACTATTCGTAACGAGATGAAATATCTCGAAGAACTTGAATTGATTGAGAAGACACATACTTCATCAGGGCGATCACCATCACAGTCAGGCATCAGATATTATGTGAATCAATTATTGCAACAAACATCTCATCATCAACAAACAAAGATTCAACGTTTGAGAGACTTATTGGTTGACAATCATTACGATATTTCCTCAGCATTGAGTGAATTTGCAAATGAATTGTCAGTGGCATCTCAATATACAACGTTGGTAATGCGTCCAAACCATAAAAAAGATATAATTAATAACATTCATTTGATTCGTGCAAATGCCTATTTGGTAATAATGGTAGTTGTTTTCACATCGGGACATGTTGAACATCTTCATTTAGCATCACAAGTTCCACTATCAAACGATGAACTTGCGAAAATTTCTAATTTTGTTACTGCTAAATATGATGAATGGAATCTTCACCATTTTGAAAATGAATTAGATGCTTTTGTAAATTCTGAAATTGAAAAGCATTTTATCAAAGATATGTTAAGTACAATCGAAATTCATTTTGATAATCAAAGTAATGGCATTTTTATGGGCGGAAAGGTTAAACTAATTGATGCGTTAAATGAGACGAACGTGTCATCGATTCAACCTATATTGCAATATATTGAATCAAATAAAATCACACAATTACTTGATGATATGTCTAATTCGACTATAAATGTCAAAATTGGTCATGAAATAGAATCAAGTTTGAGTGATATTTCAATCGTCACAAGTGAATATCATATTGACGATAAACTGAAAGGTCAAATTGCGGTTATCGGACCAACGGCCATGAACTATCAGAACGTAATACGATTACTAAATACAATTTGGTAATCATGAATTGTATTGGAGGGCAGAAAATGACAGAAAAAAATGAATCAGTATTTGATCAAGAAGTAGATGAAGATGTAGTCGAAAACGAACAAACATCACAAACTACATCAAATAATGATACTGATGAAACTTCAGAAGCGTCACAAGATAATCTGCAGAATGATAATGTAAAAGAAACTGCAGAAGATGTAGATCCTAAAGATGAAGAAATTCAACAATTAAAACAAGATGTTCAAGAAAATGAAGAAAAATATTTAAGATTATATGCTGAATTTGAAAATTATAAGCGTAGAATCCAAAAAGAAAATCAAACAATGAAAGCATATAAAGCACAGGACGTGTTAAACGATATACTACCAACAATTGACAACATCGAACGTGCGCTACAAATTGAAGGTGAAAATGAACAATTTTTATCACTTAAAAAAGGTGTGGAAATGATTCATGAAAGTTTATTAAATGCGTTAAAAGAAAATGGTTTAGAAGTAATTGAAACGGAAGGTCAACAATTTGACCCCAACGTACACCAAGCAGTAGTTCAAGATGATAATCCTGATTTTGAATCAGATCAAATTACTCAAGAACTACAAAGAGGTTATAAACTTAAAGAACGTGTATTAAGACCTTCAATGGTTAAAGTAAATCAATAGGTTTTAATATTGATGAAAACACCAAATTATTTAAACAAACAGGAGGAAATTAATTATGAGTAAAGTAATAGGTATTGACTTAGGTACAACAAATTCATGTGTTTCAATCTTAGAAGGCGACGAACCAAAAGTAATTCAAAATCCTGAAGGTGCAAGAACGACTCCTTCAGTAGTTGCATTCAAAAATGGTGAAACTCAAGTAGGTGAAGTTGCTAAACGTCAAGCAATCACTAACCCTAATACAATCCAATCAATCAAACGTCACATGGGCACACAGCATAAAGTAGAAGTTGAAGATAAATCATATACACCACAAGAAATTTCAGCGATGGTATTACAAAACCTTAAAGGTACCGCTGAAGATTACTTAGGTGAAAAAGTAGAAAAAGCTGTTATTACAGTACCAGCTTATTTCAACGATAGTGAACGTCAAGCTACAAAAGATGCTGGTAAAATTGCTGGTTTAGAAGTAGAACGTATTATTAACGAACCAACAGCAGCAGCTTTAGCTTACGGTTTAGACAAAACGGAACAAGATGAAAAAGTATTAGTATTCGACTTAGGTGGCGGTACTTTTGACGTTTCAATTCTTGAATTAGGCGATGGTGTATTCGAAGTGCTTTCTACTGCAGGTGACAACAAACTAGGTGGAGATGACTTTGATGAAGTAATCATAGATTATTTAGTTGATGAGTTCAAAAAAGAAAATGGTGTAGATTTATCTAAAGATAAAATGGCTTTACAACGTCTTAAAGACGCTGCTGAAAAAGCTAAAAAAGATTTATCAGGTGTGTCACAAACACAAATCTCTCTACCATTCATTTCAGCAGGTGAAAGTGGTCCTTTACACTTAGAAATCAACTTAACTCGTGCGAAATTCGAAGAGTTAGCTGATTCATTAATCAGAAGAACAATGGTACCAACTCGCCAAGCACTAAGCGATGCTGGTTTATCAAGTTCAGATATTGATGAAGTTATCTTAGTTGGTGGTTCTACAAGAATCCCAGCGGTACAAGAAGCTGTTAAAAAAGAAGTAGGAAAAGAACCTAACAAAGGCGTTAACCCTGACGAAGTAGTAGCAATGGGTGCAGCAATCCAAGGTGGCGTTATTACTGGTGATGTTAAAGACGTAGTACTATTAGACGTTACACCATTATCATTAGGTATTGAAATCATGGGTGGACGTATGAATACACTTATCGAAAGAAATACTACAATTCCAACATCTAAATCACAAGTTTATTCAACAGCAGCTGATAACCAACCAGCAGTTGATATCCACGTGTTACAAGGTGAACGCCCAATGGCATCAGACAATAAAACGCTTGGAAGGTTCCAATTAACTGATATTCCAGCAGCGCCACGTGGTGTACCTCAAATCGAAGTTACTTTTGATATTGATAAAAATGGTATAGTAAACGTAACTGCTAAAGATTTAGGTACTAATAAAGAACAAAATATTACAATTCAATCAAGTTCTTCACTTTCAGATGAGGAGATTGATCGCATGGTAAAAGACGCTGAAGAAAATGCTGATGCTGACCAAAAACGTCGCGAAGAAAGTGATTTAAGAAACGAAGCTGATAGCTTAGTATTCCAAGTGGAAAAAACAATCACTGACTTAGGTGAAAATATCAGCGAAGAAGATAAACAAAACGCTGAAGATAAAAAAGAAGCATTAAAATCAGCTCTTGAAGGCGAAGATATAGAAGATATCAGAGCTAAAAAAGAAGAATTAGAAAAAGTAGTTCAAGACTTATCTACAAAAGTTTACGAACAAGCAGCACAAGCGCAACAACAAGCTCAAGGTGAAGATGCAAATGCTTCACAAAATAGTGATGTTGAAGATGCTGATTTCAAAGAAGTAAAAGATGACGACAACCAAGACAACCAAAAATAAGTAAAAGTCATTGACTAATTAATTGTTATTAATAGAAAATTATGACACAATTGCTTAGCCAAATTAAGTCAAAGTCAATTGCACATTGGCTTTGACTTTTTCCTTTTTTAGAATAGATTTAATAATACAGTAAAAGGAGAGATCATAGTGGCCAAAAGAGATTATTATGAAGTCTTAGGTGTCAGTAAAGGCGCTACAAAAGATGAAATCAAAAAGGCTTACCGTAAATTATCAAAAAAGTATCATCCAGACATTAACAAAGAAGAAGGTGCTGACGAGAAGTTTAAAGAAATTTCAGAAGCATATGAAATATTAAGTGATGAAAATAAGCGCGCTAATTATGACCAATTTGGACATGATGGTCCTCAAAGTGGTTTCGGTGGCCAAGGATTTGGTGGCCAAGACTTTAGCGGTTTCGGCGGTGGCGGTTTCGAAGATATCTTCAGTTCATTCTTTGGTGGTGGACGCCAACAACGTGACCCTAATGCACCTAGAAAAGGTGACGACTTGCAATATACGATGACAGTTACTTTTGATGAAGCTGTATTCGGTAGTGAAAAAGAAATTTCTATCCGTAAAGATGTCTCGTGTCAAACTTGTGATGGTGTAGGTGCTAAACCAGGGACTAAAAAGAAAACATGTCAATACTGTAGTGGCGCTGGCCATGTGTCAGTTGAACAAAATACGATACTTGGTAGAGTAAGAACTGAAAAAGTTTGTCCAGTGTGTAGTGGTTCAGGTCAAGAATTTGAAGAACCTTGTCCAACATGTAAAGGAAAAGGTACTGAAAATAAAAATGTAAAAATTAAAGTTACAATCCCTGAAGGTGTAGATAATGAGCAACAAATTAGATTAGCTGGTGAAGGTGGTCCAGGTGAAAATGGAGGGCCTCAAGGTGATTTATATGTTGTATTTAGAGTTAAACCGTCAGAAAAATTTGAAAGAGATGGCGACGATATATACTATTCACTAAATGTGAGTATTGCTCAAGCAACACTCGGTGATGAAGTTAAAGTACCTACACTTAATAGTAGTGTAATGTTAACAATTCCAGCTGGTACACAAACTGGCAAACAATTCCGACTCAAAGAAAAAGGAATTAAAAATGTTCACGGTTATGGTTATGGTGACTTATTCATAAATATAAAAGTTGTTACTCCAAGTAAAATAAATGAACGTCAAAAAGAATTACTAAGAGAATTCGCTGAAATAGATGGTGAAGAAATTACTGAACAATCATCAAATTTCAGAGATAAAGCGAAAAGATTCTTTAAAGGAGATTAGAATATGAACTGGACCGAAGTATCCATCATTGTGAACCATGAAGTTACACCTATAGTTACTAATATCTTAGAAGAATTTGGGTCAAATGGTGTAGTCATTGAGGACTCTCAAGATTTAAAACAAGATTTTGAAGATAAATATGGTGAGTTATTTGAACTAAATGCTAATGATTATCCTGAACAAGGTGTTAGGTTAAAAGCATATTTCAATGAATTAGAATATACTGAGTCTTTTAGTAAAAACCTTTTAAACTCAATTTCACAATTAGATTCTTTAGATCAAACAATTTTTAATTACAAAGCGCAGAAAATTCATGAACAGGATTGGGAAAATGAATGGAAAAATTACTTTCATCCTTTCCGCGCATCAGAACACTTTACGATTGTTCCAAGTTGGGAAACGTATGATAAAGAAGAAGATAGTGAATTATGTATAGAACTGGATCCTGGCATGGCATTTGGCACAGGAGACCATCCTACAACTAATATGTGTTTAAAAGCAATTGAGACGTATGTGAAACCGAATGATTCAGTTATAGATGTTGGTACTGGTTCAGGTATATTAAGTATCGCAGCGCATCTTTTAGGAGTACAACGTATCAAAGCGTTGGATGTGGACGAAATGGCAGTAAAAGTTGCTAAAGAAAATTTTTCGAAAAATAATTGTGAACATGCAATTGAAGCTGTTCCTGGCAATTTACTTACAGAGGAAACTGAAAAATTTGATGTCGTGATTGCTAATATTTTAGCTCACATTATTGAAGAAATGATTGAAGATGCTTATAATGTTTTAAATGAAGGTGGTTATTTTATTACATCTGGCATTATAGAGGAAAAACATGAATCTATTATAAAACATATGAAGCGTAGTGGTTTTGAAATTATTTCTATTAATCACGATAACAGTTGGGTTTGTATCGTTGGACAGAAAGTGAGCGAATAATAATGCAAAGATACTTTATTGACCAAAACGCTGATGTTAATCAGCGTTTTTTTATTACAGACAAAGGTGATATACATCACATATCAAATGTCATGCGACATCAAAGTGGAGATAAAATAATCATTACATTTACAAATCAGCAGGTGTATAAATGTGAAATTATAAATATATCTTCTAATACAATTGAACTCATATTAGTTGAAAAGATTGATATTGATACTGAGTTGCCTCAAAACATCACTATTTGTAGTGGATTAATCAAAGCAGACAAATACGAATGGATGTTACAAAAATCAACTGAGTTAGGTGCAAACCATTTTATAGCAGTCGGAATGAAACGTTCAGTCGTTAAACTAAATGATAGTAAGGTTGATAAAAAATTAGAACGCTGGCAAAAGATTATTAAAGAAGCAGCAGAACAAAGTTATAGATTAGCAATCCCAACGATAACTTATAAATCGAGCTTAAAAACAGTCTATGATCATATAGAGAAATATGATTATGTGCTGCTAGCATATGAAGATGCTGCGAAAACAGGCGAAATACGCCATTTTAAATCAGTGCTTAATGATATGGAACATAGCGCTAAAGTATTAGTCGTTTTTGGGCCAGAAGGCGGCTTTTCAGAAGAAGAAGTTTCTTTATTTGATGGTCATGCATATCAAATAGGGCTAGGGCCAAGGATTTTAAGGGCAGAAACTGCACCATTATATGTACTCAGTGCTGTTAGTTTTCAAAAAGAGTTATTAGGTTAATATTGAAAATGATAATCAAATTTGCTAATTTCATTTTATAAATTATTATTCTTACGCTCTTAAAATTAGATGTCGGATAATTTATATTTTGTTTTTAGGTCAAGTGACTTTATATAGCTTACGTTTAGCAATATGATTTTCTTATAAATTTAAAAAATTGTAAATTTTACTAATTGACCACTTTAATCAGATATATTATACTGAGTTATACATGGTATATAACCATGAAATGAATAATAAAGTTTCGTTGATATTTGGAGGGAGGGAAATACACATGTCTAAAACA
>Ga0079226_10002654_pt1 | contig 13797 bp, 10 predicted proteins | sample Poulit2014_FD_76345 | JGI IMG/M metagenome (GOLD analysis project Ga0079226, IMG submission 76345) | Agricultural soil microbial communities from Georgia to study Nitrogen management - Poultry litter 2014 | ecosystem: Environmental > Terrestrial > Soil > Agricultural land | place: USA: Georgia... | reverse complement strand
ATCAGCTCCATTTCCACCACATGCGCTTAACATCAAAACTCCTGTAATAATCATGAGAAACATATAATATTTTTTTGGTTTAAACATTGTATATCTACTCCTTGAAAAATGGATTTCGACCCCCATCTTTCATTATGATGAGTAGTTTGTTTACAAGATACATTCCAGGGTAGCTAACCCTTTGTATCTACTTTATAAGGGTTCATTTATAACTTCATTGTCTTTATCGTTGCCAAAGTCAGGGTGATTAGAACTGTTTCCGATATCTTCCGGCTCTGGAATATCCTCGAAGAAACCTTGATTATAGTTTTTTGATTGCTGTTCTTTTTTCTTGGCTTTTACAGCCTTTTGAATACCTGCTAATTCTTTCTCTCTTTCTTTTTGTTGTTCTTCGTCATCACTATTGACATGAACTTCTTCTAATATATCGTTTTGTGATTCATCTTTAGTGGTTTTTTTGTTAGAAGTGGTTTGTCTCTTTTTTTTATTGTTTTTTTGATCTCTCCTTTTTTCTTTGGTGTTATTTGAACTATTACCTTGTGTGTGATTATATCCCGCTTCATCTGAAGTTGTCAGTCTTTCACCTATCACATTTTCATAAGCATTCTCAAGAATAAACATTAGATCATCTGTATCGATTCCAACATCTTCATCTTCTGATGTTAAACCTCTTATGATACTTTTTGCCAATTCTTCCATTCGTTTCTTTTTACTACGAATATGAATCATTAACTTTTTCCTCCTTAGTTAGTTTGCTACACCTATTGTTTGTGTCCATAAAAGTTTTGCGCTGTATTCATTTTCTTCTTTAGTTATTTTCTTTTGGCCATAATAGTGATGTAAGAATGATGGTAATTGTTTTAGTTTTACTATTGGACAAAAACTTTCTTGTTTATCTACCCATCCGCTTTTGTTATTAGCCATGACAACTAAAGATACTATTTTATGATTTCTTAATTTTTTACCAAACATAGAGTGTAGTTTTTTAGCACTTTCATATGATTTATTTCGCATGTCTGTAAAATTGTTCTCTGATATATAATTGCCGTCGTCTGTTAAAATTTTTCTTCTCCATTTGTTCCCCCCTGCGCTTGCAGAAAATTTACCTTCTAAATTGTGTGATTCAATACATACAATCGTTCCGTCGGGGCATAACATTACATGTGGTATGCGAATTATCACACTATCATAATCTTCGAATACAGCTCCGTTTATTAAATAAAAATCTTTATTAGTTTTTTTATGAAGTTCATTTCCTATAGATTCTTCACCTTTTTGTTTATTTGTGAGGTATTCCAAGTAAAAGTAACGATCCCTTGCTTTTGAGTTTATCCAATCTATAATTTGTTTTTTATTTATAGCATATCGACTGACACAATACCCTAATGCTAATCCTATAAAGAACAGGACTGGGAGAATAGCGAAAAATACAATTGCGCTAATTAAAGTGATGAATATGTCAATCGAGATGTAAATTATTTTTTCTTTGTTTTGAAACTTCTGATATAACTGTAATTGACGTTTTGTCTTTTGTATTTTTTGCTCCATGCCTGTATCATTTTTTAAAACAGTAGCCAACTTAATCACTCCTCTTTTTTATACAGGTGGCGTTCTATCTTCTGATTCTGTAGATCGCCCTAACATAATTGTGATTTCTTTATCTTTCCTACCCGCTTCCGTACGTTTTTTCCAACGTTTTTTATGCTCTTTTCTAGGTTCTTCAAATATCCTTTGATTTCCTCGTTTTTTCTTATAAGATATTGTGGCTCGGATATATACGATTACAAGATATGTTGTGATGACTCCTGTAAGTATTAACGTTATTCTAAATGTAGTTATAGGCTGTAGCCAACTATCTTTTGCCCAACCATTATACATTAAACTACTTAGTGTATATGGGATAGATAACGCGTTTAGCCACATAATGAGATTAGACGTACCTCGTTTTCTATATTCGCTTAAAAAATATCCTGTTGCGTAATATATACTGTAAAATATAACTGCAAATATTAACGGTATATACCATGCAGGTATGAATTTTTCTTCAAATCCTATCACGAACATTGTAGATAAGAATATTAAATAAGGTATCGCTGCAATATTACCAAACAATTTCAATAACCCCCCTTACAACAAAAGCAAATTTGTTGAAGCAGAAACACTACAAACGTAAGTTCTGCATCTGATAATGTATACAAAAGCTTTAATAGACGACATGTATATAAATTTTGCCATCATTACTTTCAGTTATTTCTACAGGTTGCCAACCTACTTTATCAAAATAACAAATACTATCTTCATCCAAACGAACTGCATTTTCTGCAATTACATAATCATTTCCGTAACGATTTTTAAAATATTTTCTAGCTTCCTCTAAAGTATCAAAATCGGGAAATTCAGCTTCATCTTGTCGGCTGATTTTCATTTCATTCCACGTCCTTTTTTATATAATAATTTCTTCTAGAACTAAGTCTATTTTTTTAAACTGCGATCAGGAACAACAACATCAGGGTATAAATGATTTTTAATTTTTTGAACATATTTCAGTTTTATAGGATGAAAGATGAAATGTTTGCCTAGTAGGTACAATTCGTGTATAGGTTTGTGACACGCTTGATTAGTAGTAAGTACAATCACTTTTCTTGTGTCGCTCTCATATTCCGATTCACTGTATTCTGCAATTTCTCTTAGCTTTGTTAGATCGTTATCCAACATATCTACCAAATAGAAATCTTCTCCTTTGTGTTCAGCGTAGTCAGAATATCTAACAACATAATCGAATCGACGCCTAGATAAATTGTGTTGTTGAACAATCTTTTTGTTATCCATATCCACTAGCACTTGAAAACCTAACATTTCTATAAATTGCTTATGTTTTTCTTTCACATCATTAGATATAGGTAAATAAATCTGCGCAAATCCTATCGGCATTACTCTGAGTTTGCCACCAACTTGTAATTTATTTATATTTTGCCCATAAATCTTAACTGTGGGAGCATCAAGGTTTTTTATTGTCGATCGAACCGCTGAAGATGTGCGTGTTGCTATCATGTAATTAGTTAATTGCGCTATATCCGGTGTTTGTTGCTTAATGATATCAATGGTTTTTTCATTATCTTCGCTTATTAGCATGTAGAAACCATATTCTCTTTGTTGACCAGGAGAATTAAATAATCCGTGCAGTATTGCGTTACGTATAGTGTTTTTATAAAGTTTCTTTGCGACTCTTCCATCATAAAATTCCCATCCATAGTTTACTAACTCTAATGCTAAATCATTGGTTTTCAGAATAGATACTATACGTTCATGTTTTATAGCATTGTTAGCTTGAGCGGTAGAAATAACCTCGTAACCATGTTTTCTTATATGGTTCATACCCTTTTGTGTCAATTTCATATAAACGCCTTGACGTTGTTTGTTAATATAATATTTACTCCCTTTTAACTCTTTTTTGGTCATTACACCTAGGCGCTGATACTCCCTAGATTTTTCAAAAGTATAGCTTTTACCGTATCCACTTATCATACGAAACTGTTCCATTGTTACGAATCGCATCTTGTTTATTTCGTACAGTATCTGCATGTCTCTATCTGTTAATTGATCGATACTTTTTCGTCTTGTCATTCACTATTCCCCCCTTCCTTTTATACCTTACACCCTTAGACTAGTTTTTTGATTTTTTTCCACGAAGTGAGATTAGACTGTTTAGATAACTCTTACACGTAGCAGTCTAAGGGTTATCTAAACACTCTCAGAATTAATTTTTAAAAATATATTCCATACAGAGGTTATACGCCGTTAAATCAACTTTTATGGAATTCCTTGTTGTATGGAATAATTCATCGTTTTGTATGGAATAATGTTAAAATGATAATTGCCATTATTCCATACGGTTTATACCCTTATAATAACATACTATTCCATACAGTTTCAACACCTTTATTGTATGGAATACCTATGTTTATTTATTGTTTTTGTAATCACTTTCAAATTGTTCAAATTGCTTTTTAAATCGTTTATTTTTAATGTATTTTTCTTGGTTATTTTCTAGATCTTCTAAGAACGTAGATAAGATTTTTTCGGAAAAAACAAAAACTTGCAAATGGTTGTATCCTTTATCAAGGTAACCGCTGTCTAACAACTTTACATCTTTCCAAGAATCATCATTAATGACCTCTGTATTTTTGATAGCATCCAAAACATACTTTTTGTTCCTGTTATCTAAATCTCTAGTTGCTAAATCATTAAAAAAGTGAGCGAACAAAATGACTGTCTTTCTTTCACCTCCTGATATATCAACGTTTTTGAGTTTTTTAACTTCTAAATTAGAGAAGCTACTAGCAGTGGTGTTGTGATAATAATTTCTAATCATCTTAATATATTGTCTTGTCATACCCTCGTATGGAGGAAGGGCACCGTGATAACTAAATTGATATACTGGCATACTTTCGAATGTAAAATGTTCTATATTAGCCATAGGGTAAACTGATATTGGTGTAAAAGTATCTCTATTTTCCTGTAACTCATTGAGTTCGCTCATCAAATCAGAGCGAAACATCTCTGTTTTTTCTAACATACCTTTAATTACTTTTATTCGATCATAATCAATCATTTTAATCTCCTTTTCACAATAAATGTTTACGTCTATAAACCCTGTATTATCAACTTTTATAGACTTATAATACCTTTAAAAATTACACTCAACATTCCTGGAACAATATTCTATGTTAAATAACGTGTAAATGTTTACGATTTTTAAACATATACAAAACCCGCAATATCAGTTGTTTTGGTTGATTTTGTTTTAAAGGGGTTGTAAATAAGATGTAAACTTTCAAAGATTAACGAAAATGCACTAGATACAATTGTTTGTATATAATTAAATGTATAGGGTTGTAACGCATTTAGAATTACTAATAAAAAACGTTACAACCCATTGAACATGTTTGCTTATTTAAATGCTTAATAACAGTATTTTACTAACATATAATAATGTATACATTACAATTTATCTAGTGGGTCAATAGGGTCTCCGTCAGGAGTGTGAATTTCAAAGTGCAAATGAGCACCCGTAGAACGACCGTTATTACCTACTTCTGCTATTTTATCTCCTTGTTTAACCTCATCACCAACTTCTACTTCGACTGTATCTTTATACATGTGTCCGTATCTTGTAACCCAACCATCTTCGTGTTCAACATCGACATAATAACCGTATCCACCAGGGTTTGTTTTTGATATAATAACTTTTCCGTTATCCGAGGCATAAATATCTTCCCCCTCCGGTTTAGCTATATCAATTCCAGCGTGTAATCTGCCCCATCTTTTTCCGAAATTAGATGATACAGCCATTTTTCCTCCTTTTATAGGATATGAAAAAGACCCTTCACCTTCACCGTCAAAGCCATCTGATTCTTTTATTTCCCCGTCTTCAACTTGTTCTTGAAATTCTTCATAATATTCCGGAATATCTTTTACATAATTTTGCGTTTCTTCAAAAGGAGGTACCCCATTATATTTTTGGACATTACCGACACCTGCATTGTATGCAGCAAGAGCTAATTCTAAATCATCATCATAATCATCTAAATGTCCTGATATCATTTTGGCACCAATATCAACGTTGACATCATCTTCTTTACATTCTGACACGCTATAACCGTGTCCCTCGCAATTTTCCGGCATTATTTGCATTAAACCTAATGCACCTGCATGAGATTCTACGTCAGAATCAAAGTTTGATTCCTGCTTCATGACTGCCGCAATCAAAGCAGGACTGATATCATATTTTGAAGCTTTCTTGTTTATTAGTTCAATATGGTCAATATCAGCATCTAGTATTCCTACGTCTGAATTACTACTATTATCAGATTCTTCATTTTCTCCGATAAGAGCACTCATTGTAATGATTGATAAAAGTAGGAAGATGATTATTGAAAAAACAATTATAAGCGGTAACCCAACAATGCCAATAGCTAAAGAAATTTTTCCCCATCCTCCTCCTTTTTGGTCACTCATAAAATGCCCTCCTGTTCACGTTCTAGCAAGCGTAATAGTAAATCTACCTTTTCTTCTTCATCTAAATCATCAACTTCCTCAATATCTTCGTTTTCTCCCATATTACTTTTTCCTTCATAGAGGTCTATTTGTCCATCATCGTCTCTTGCAATAGGTGGATCAATCCAAACGTTTGTTACTTCCGGTTTTTCTCCACCTGATGTTTCGGTTACTTGTACAATATAATTCATATCTAATTTTTCTTTGTCATCATCACTTTTTAATTCTCCTTTGACATGTACATCCCATAGACGGTTGGGCTTATTTTTTCCAATTTCTTCAGTTGAAACTTTGTCCCATGTCTGTTTGTCAGTCCCGTCCGGGTTTACAGGAAACTCATTTAATAAAACTTCATAAAAATCATCATCTATATATTCTTCAGCATTTTCGATATGTTTTACAGGATTATCGCTAGTTTCATCTAAACTATGAAACTCTTTTACAAAATTAGTTGCTGTTTCTTTAGATTCTTTTTTCATTTCATCTTCATTTTCTTCATCTTTTTCATTATTTTCCTCATTATTCTCGTTATTGTTTGTTTCTTCATTATTTTCGACTTCATTATTTTCTGTTCCCGAGTACTCTCTTATTTCTTCGTTATTATTTTTGGATTCATTTGATGTGCTATCAAAATTAAAATCAAAAAATATACTAATTATTAATAATATACCTACGATAATAATACCTATTGCTATTAAAATGTTTTTCAATACCTCACGTCCTTTCTTAAACAATGGAATCCCACAAAAGGTGGAATTCCATTAAAAAAGATTAGTCATTAAAAGGATTATCATCATCGTCAAACGGAGGAGGTTCCGTCGGCGGTGGCGGAGGAGGTGGTATATCATCCGCTTCACTTCTTGTGGAAACATCCTCTGAATTTAATGGAGTTTCTAAATCTGCGGTTGGTAGACCGTTATTTTTATTTGGCCCAGGCACTTTAGATTGTTGCTTTCCACTACCTTCTGCAGACAATTTGTTCTTTTCCATTCGATTGCCTACCGTTGAAGAAAGATTCTTTTGCATACCGTAAGCATAAGAAATATTTTCTCCATTATTAATTTTTTCTCGAACAGCGCTATCGGCATCGAATAATTCTTGTTTTTTAACATGTGCTGTATCAATACCGTTGTTTTTTAGACCTGAACGTAAACTATTAACTTCACCTTGTGACATACCTTGATCAGACAGGTAATTGTCGAAATCAGCATTTCTTTTATCTTTTATGCTCATTTTTGTTGCTTGTTGTTGTGCATGGTCAGATTTTATGTTATCAGCAAGTTTTTGTGCTCTAACACGTGCAGGACCTTTAGCATTCATGACATCACTTGTAAAGTTACGATCTAATGTTTCATCACTAACTTTAGATAAATCAATACCGTTTTCCTCAAGACCATCCATATAAATATCTTGTTCTACGTCGTTCAATCCTTCTTCTTCTAGGTAATGCATGGTATTAGCATATCCCTCGGCTTTTGCCTGTTCATTGTCGAATGATTGAGCATCAATACTACCTTCGTCATGCGGTTGATGTGAATTTAGGTTATGACTAGCTCCACCGCCTTCATTCATCTCTGATAACTCGCTGAATTGTTTCTTTCTTTGGTTTTGAGCAGCTAAATGCATTCCGGTTGACGCAACACTATTAATACCTTGTGCTGGGCTATTAGCACCAGTGAGAGTAGATCCTGCTGTACCACCTAGATTCATACCAGTCGATGCACCTAATAATGGCATTCCTGCGTATGCACCTACTGCAAGACCTGCACCTGCACCTACTGTTGTACCTACACCAGTTACAGTAGATTGTACAGGTTTCATAGATTCTCCTACTCCATCACGCATTTCTTGGAAGAATGTAGAACCTGAAGTAAATAAACCTGCTAAACGTTTTCTTAAAAAGAATACTGTAATAAACATCAAACAATACATAAGTGAACGTAAAAATGCTTCACCAATTCTACCCGAGAACAATCCAGTGTCATAGCTGTTAATAGTTTCGTTAATAATATCATGCATAAACATAATCATTAGCATAATAAAATGTAACGCTATTTTCACCATTAGTGGCAATGATAATTCGACCATATATCTTTTTAAAACATTAAATTGACCAGGTACTGCTGCAACTATAAAGGCAAATGGTGCGACAAGTGCCATAAGAACAAACCAAAAGTGTGTAACTAATATAGCAAGAGAGATTACTAGAAATGGAATAGACATAATCGCATTTGAAATGAAGTAAATGATATTTAAAATGGTTTTTTCATTTACACCGTCATAAGACATACTACCATTTCCATATACCATAGCTTCACGTTTAACCATAGCTTTTCGTTCGGGTGTAAAAGATGGTGTAGTTAATAAATAAACAACACGTCTATGATTGGAAACACCTTCATGTTTTTCCTCTTCATCTAGGTCTCCTACATCACCAGTTAATGCTTTTTCAAACGCAGCTCCTTTTCTATTATCTACCCAATTTATATAAGCTTCTCTTGTACCCTCTATTTCCGAAATACTTTCTGTTCCATACTGCAAACTTAAATAAGGAGCGTCTACGAACATATTCCACATCTTATCAGCGAAAGAATCTAATTGTGAACGATATGTCCCAGCTCCATCTTCACTTCCTTGATTTACTAAAATCATACTTAGCTCATTACTTATATTGTTCATCCCTTTAAGGAATGGGGCGTAATTAGCTATTAATAACAAACCAATTGCTAGAACTAAAATAAACTTTCCCATTTCTCCAAATGAACTAATAAAACTTCTTTTCCAAACAAACTGAAAGAAAGCATATACAACCACGAATAGTACAAGGGTTTTAGCAACAGCATAAAACATACCGTTATTTTTTAAGAAAGGGGGGTTTTCTTTAGTGTTTCCCCCTCCAACACCAAACATGTCTTGAACTTTGCTTTCTATTTCATCAATAGCATTTCCAACAAATTTAAAGTCGTCTACCATTTCCAAGGCACCGACTGGTAACATAGACAGTGTTACGTTGATGTTGAATACACTATCGTTCAACATCATTACTGTTTCATTCAAAGCTGTTTCAAGCATATTTGCTGCTTTGTCACTTACCTGCCAAAAGCTAGTATTTGTTTCGTAACTTCTAGCAGCGTCCAAGTGATAATAAAAAGGTACGTCATATCGGTGCGCTAATCCATCCACGTCATCATTTTCTTCTACTAAAAAATTTCCTAAATAACCTCTATGACGTTGATTCGTCCCCATAATAGGTGGTCTTTGATATTCATTTGCTATCTCACTCATAACATCATGCATATCAGTAACATCAACAGTTCCACCTGTTTTTTCATCTTCGCGAGCTTTTTGGTAGGAATAATCCCATTTCCAATATTTATCGTTATAAAGCTCTTTATAATTTTTATTAGCAGGATCTTCAGCCTTAACAGCAGATGTAGGAGAAATTGATAGTGTTACAACGAACACTATCAATAAAAAGAATATCTTATTCCAAATAAAAGGTTTAGAACAAGATGTTGTTTTTATCCCCACAAGCAACAACTCCCTTCTATTTTATGCTCTTTGTCTTTCTTTTTCTTTTTGTCTTTCTTTTTCTGTTGCGGTAGAAGTATCAAATGCACCACGCAACTGTTCGAAAATAGCGTTAACGGTTATAATTGATGTACCGCCATAAATGTCTTTAAATAACGCATCTCCACGCTCAAGTGATTGTAGCGTTGTAATATTATAAGTTGTAACTGGTAAGTTTAAATACTCAAGCATTTGCTCTGCTTCCTCTTTCTTTTGCAAAGCAAATGAAAATTTCATACCCATGTTTGCTACGTTTTCTCCGTGGTCTGTCGCATTTTGAGATCCTTCTAATAGAGTTGTGTTATAATAACGTCCCATACGGACTATGAAGTCCATCAGTTGTGCCCCCATAGGGTTTTTCTGAATGCTACTTGCTTCATCTTGTAATATAATTTTATGTTGTTTTGGTATCTCGTTTAAATCATCCACTTCATCATGGCTTGAAGCTCTAAACATATATTGTTGTGTCCAAGCAGTAATAGATATCATTATTGCTTCAGAAATTTTGTGACTCACCCTAGGTGCTTGTCTTTCTTTTTCTGTAGGCAAATTTAAGTTTTGGATCATCAATACTTGAATAGGCATATCATAATCTAATGACCTGTATTTTTGATTTGGCTGACCAAACAATAGCAAAGACAAAGGCTCTCCTTGAAGTGTTATTAATGTATTTCTTAATTCTTCAAGATGTTTGATTCTATCATCAGTCATTTCTTGATCGCCAGTTTGTTTCTGCATTTTTTCATTATTTCTCTTAAATAACTTATCTAGATATCTAATAACCTCTCCAATGCAAGGGTCTTTTGTAGTTGAAGCTTTTTCCACGCCTTCACTAATCAGACTATATTTAGGGTTTTTAATGCTTGTGTCAGTCAAGAACGACAATATGTCTATTGTGATAGTTTTTGCATCGTCCATAGACGAACTTGTTCGAAAGGGGTCAAGAGAGCCTGCGTCATCTTTGTCTTTCCCCATTTCCCAAACTTGAATAAATCTTTTTGGAATATGAGGCAATCCATTTTTCCAACCCCTTCTATCACCTTTCGGGTCAATTATCAGAGCCTTAGATCCAGTTAAAACAGATAAATAGGTGAATAAATTCATGAAAAACGATTTCCCGCGACCTGTCATCCCAGCAACTAATATAGACAATGAATCGACAATGTTATTTACACCGTCAAAAGCTTTAGCAGCAAGTTCCGGCATTATAAATACGGGTCTTGAAAAAGTTTTAGTATGCCCAATATAGAAACCCCTGTTGTCACCAATATTTGTGGTAGCACCAAACATCATTCCTGCCACAGCGCTAGGTGTTAGTTCCATCATATAATCATTCGTCATAATGTGATGACTAGGTATAGTACTTAAAAGTAGCTGGACTTGTTCACCGTATGGTGGAACAACTTTTATTTGAAAACGTGATAACTCTCTTTTTAATCGGTCTACACGCACTTCTAACATTTCAGGAGTCTCCCCTGTCACTTTAAAAACAATGTTACAAGAAAAGGCAGGGTCACCTGACTCTTGGAAGTACGTTTTTAAATTTCTAGCACCTTCTTTAACTCTCTCAACTGATTCATCAACGTTTTGTCCACCTTTCTGAGCCTCATCGCGTTGATCTTGTGTTTCAAGTTCAACGTTGGTTAGTTTACGTTTCACCATTTCGTTAGGCTCAAAATTAGCTCTAATAGACGTGAATACAGGAAAAGGGACATTAGACTGAATACTGTAAAGCCATTCAAACCCTGGATGTGCATGAACATCCCCCATATCGCTCACAGTTAAATATTGAGCGTAAAGTTCGCTAAGCCCGTTCTTATCTTCATCTGATGTGTTCCCGTTATTGTGTGAAGCTATTTTAGACAACTTTAATAATTTAGGGTTAATTTCTTCTATATTGGTATCTTGCACATCATAAAAATCTTTTACGTTAGGTCTTACTGCTTGATATTCTGTACCATTATTACCTTTTCCTCTCACTTCTTTACCCGATACAAAATCGTACCTATATGGTATATCAACATTGTTGTTTTGTGTGCTGTAGTTTTTTTCGATAACATTAATTAGTTCCGGTGTTTTAAGCTCAAAAACTTCTGAAGAGAATACCCCACTTAACATTGTGGCTATTCTCTGCGATTGTACTTTATACATGTTGATATCATCTTGTAATATGTCATCAGGCTTTAAACCTAAAGCGTGATATACAGGTGCATTAAGCCCCTTTAAGAACTCTTTAACTTGTTGAATAACGCTAATACCTTTATTTGTGGTCGTATTCGTATTTTTTTCTTGATTTAATTGAATGCCAATATAGTGCATGTATTCATTCGTTTCACTTGTTAATGCATCATTTATCAATGCGTTCTTAACTTGCTCCATAAAGTGAATTCCATAATCTCTTAATTCATAGTTTTTATCTTCCATTTCTTCTATGGTTTCATCCAATATACCGCCCACATCAGTAGGATTAGGCATAATCAAAAAATGAAGATCTGAAGCTATTTCAGATAAAAAAGTCTTTTGAGCATTAAAAGGGTGCAATTTTTCAAAGTCATCTAGAAACTCATAGCTAAAACCATGAACCCTGTAATAAGCCCATACTGTCTTATCATGACCAAAAACTAAATTACCATCAATATGTTTTACTGGAAATTCTATTTTCAAAAAAACACTCCCTTAATTAAAATACCACAACGAATCGTTGTGGTATTATATTGTGATAAATAATTTATTAAATATTGTCGAAATCATAGGAATAATCATCATCCTCAAATTCTGCGTCTTCTATAACTTCTTCTTGCTTAGCAGGCTTTAAAACTGGTTTTTTAGGCTTTTTGTTTTTATCGGATTTTTGTTTGTCAGCTGATTTATTATTAATTATTGTTTGTTCTTCTGCTTTTTGACTATTATGAGTATGAACAGAAGTATTATTGAGCTTATCTTTATAAGGGTTTTCATTATCGATATAAGGATTATCAATAATATTTTCAGTATCCTCTTTATCGTTTGGTTGTTGATCTTCATATTCAGGAATTTCAACATCATTAGAGCCATATTCTTCTGATTGGATGATATTTCTTAATCGTTGATTTTCCTCAGTTAACTTAGATATTGTTTCTCTTTCTCTAGCCAATTCGTTTTGCAGATTTTTGCGATCTTCATATAAACTATCTCGTTCTTCTTTTTGCTGTTTTTGTCTGTCTTGCAATACTTTATAATATTCTCCTGCTTCCTTATTTTTCTTACTTTGTTTATTTAAGCGTTCTTTTTCTTTAATCAACTCTTTCTCTGTTTCTTCAATTTCAATTTCTTTCTCTTTAATCAGTCTAGCGTTAGCGTCATTTTGTCTTTTTATTGATTCGACATACTTTTTTTCCTGTTGCACAAACTCTTTATCTTGATCTATTTTTTCATACTCATCTTTGAGTAATGTCGGTGACATTAATTGATTTATTTGTCCATCATCAACAGTACTTTCAGCTAAAACAGGTATAGGTCCAATAGATTTTGTTTCATTTAAAGTTAAAGCGTTGTTTGCCGGAGTTAGTGCAACGCGGTAAGGTATTCTTTTTCGGAAAAAATAAAGAATTGCTGCAACAACAATTAACAAAACAAATAAACTCAAGACTGACCAAAGCACTATTGTCCATATGCTTGTGGAATTACCTTCTTCTACAATTTTCGCTTGATTTTCGCTAGTGAAAGGGTCAATACCTTCTGCTAACATGCTATTAGTAAATTTTGAGGCTTTTTTATCTTCACCAGTTTTATGATAAGCTTGCGCCACTATTTTTGCTCGTCGTTGATTCATGTTAATATCGTATTTATCTGCTAACTTTGCTACTTTTGCAAAATTACGATTAAGTATAGCTTGTTCTAACTCTATAAGTCTTGTGCTATCGTCTAACTTAACCAATTCTCTTTCTTTTCCAGTTTTATATAAGTGGTCTACAACCCTGATATCGGCATTATAATAATCATCTATCGCTTCTTGATAGTCTCCGTTATCTATATACATATCAACGATCATATTCTGATCGGACTTTTCAAGTTTATTATAATATGTCTTTTTAAAGGACTCCTTAGCTTCCTCATAATTACCAAGCGAGTGTTGTCGCATGCCTTCTACAAAATTTTCATCTTGTCCCGTTTTTATTGTTTTATCGTTAT
>Ga0079226_10002653_pt1 | contig 13798 bp, 8 predicted proteins | sample Poulit2014_FD_76345 | JGI IMG/M metagenome (GOLD analysis project Ga0079226, IMG submission 76345) | Agricultural soil microbial communities from Georgia to study Nitrogen management - Poultry litter 2014 | ecosystem: Environmental > Terrestrial > Soil > Agricultural land | place: USA: Georgia... | reverse complement strand
CGAATACTGCAAGCGGGCTGGGCTACTGGTTTTAATCTGGCCAACACGCTCATTACCATTATTCCTCTTGCCATTATTACGTATGTATTAATCAAGCTATTTATAGAAACCTTTGGAAATTATGCAATTGCAAACATTTGCCTGGGTACGAGTTTTGTTATTATTTGGGGGATTGTTATTTATATGCTTTACAGGCAGTTTACAATAGAAAATCCCGAAATTCCCGCTTCTTGGTTTAGTATATTGAATTCTTTGTTTATCATTGTTTTTGCTCCTGTTTTTGCGAAAATTTGGGATAGCAAATATAATCCTCCCGCTGCTGTGAAATATGGGCTGGGGCTTATCCTTTTAGGGGTTGGATTTTTCTTCCTTTCCTGGGGCGCATCAGGGGTGGAAGGTGCTAATGGACATATTGTAAAAGTAAGTGTTGTATGGCTGGTACTGGCGTATTTCTTCCATACTATGGGTGAATTGTGTTCTTCTCCAGTAGGATTGTCTTATGTGAGCAAGCTCGTTCCGGGTAGAATGATTGCCTTTATGTTTGGTGTTTGGTATATTGCCATTGCAGTGGGAAATAAAATTGCCGGAACAACCGGGGGGATGATTGATAAAATCACAACGGAATACTCCTTATCTACCTTTTTCCTGATGTTCTTTATTGTGCCTGCTGCTGCCGGCCTTCTTATTATTTTATTAAATCCATTGTTGAAGCGGTTAATGCATGGCGTTAAATAAGTTGTTCTTGTCTTTAATGAGAAAAGGAATTCTAAAATGATTGAACAATTAAATTTATTTGAAAATGGAGAATTTATATTAGGTATTAATTTACTGAATGAACTCAAATGGAAGCAAGGGTTACAGGTTTTAAAGAAAGCAAAGCCAGTAGAGAATAAAGATAAATTATTTTTAAAAAAAGCGACAGAAGCAGGAGCGTATTGGGAAGCTAAATTAACTGCATTTGAACAAAACGAGGATGCTCAGGAAGCTATTAATGAACTTTTACATTGTTATAAGAATTATGATTTTCCTGACCGATTGAATGCTGCTAAGCAAAAGCTGCTTCAGTATATGGCGGAATGGATGATAAACAAAGACAGTCTTGACAATGATACCTCTGTTCAGATTTTCTCTTTGCTTAAAGAGGAAGGCAAATATCTCCTAGCAGAAAAGTTGATGAAAGCCTGTCTCCAAAAACACCCTAAAGCCTTCGAAAACTATTATTTATTAGCTCAGACTGAGTGGCTCAATGGACATAGTGCAGAGTCAAAAAAACATTATTTACAGGCTTTCTTATATTATCCTGATCGGTCGATGATGCGCTATGTGGAATTTAAGGAATTAAAAGCATTGGCGGAGAAGCATTCGCTCTATATGATTCCTGCATATGCCGGGTTAAAAGGTCTTGCTCGTTTCGTGACTATAAATGACCAATTTCAATCATTTGATAAAAAACATAATGCAGCTTTAAGAGCCTATAAGTTGTTAAAGAAATGCCATACCACATTAAAAGCTAAAAAAGATCCACTTCCGTATCGTAAGAAATTGAAACAGGTAGCACCTGAATTACTGGTAGATTATTTGAATAATTATGAATAGGATTTTTATGAAAATGGGAATATCTTAGATTGCTATTCTATGAAACTGTTTTTAGTACCTCTAAAATGAAGGAGTGCTGATATTCAACTCTCGTCATTCTTTATCCTTTTTTTTCTTGTTTTTTACATGTAACATTTTTTTGACTGCCTTGCTCAAGCGGGTAAAGTTCTCCAATTGTTCTTGAATAGGAACCATGTTGATGTCTCCGGGATGCATGGCTCCGTCTTGCCAGTCCACTGCGTTTTGTTCAGGATAAATAAGGATGAAATTATGATTAGAAAAATATTTATTTAGTTTTGCGGGTACATTATCTAAGTAAGGCTCATAAGAAATAGATCTTTTTCTGGCACTAAGGATGAGCAGGAGATCATTCTTTGTCATTTGTTTATTTATCGTATATAGACCGGTCAATTGGAGGGCTGGGTAGTGTTTGACTTTTATGGAGGATTTAATATTCTCCAGTTCCCGTTCAAAAATAATATAGGTCTTCGAACTGCAATGGACTTCCACCTTTGTGCCGGCTTCTACAGATAGGTTATGGATTTTTTTGGCAACATGGTTGAATCCAATTTCATATTCTGCATATTTGGGAATGACGAGAATCATTCTCTTGGTCGTATTGATGGGTTGTACGAAATGACAAATATAAATATTCTTCCAGGAATTTTCTATTAATGAACCCACTTTGGTTCCGAAGAGTCGGTCTGTCGCGCTAATCTTGGCACTCCATCCCATAACTAAATCAGTTGCAGCTATTTCTTTCATTGCCCTGGTAATTCCACTTACGACGCTTATGTCTATGCGCGTGATAGAGTTAACCTCATTGTCAGATCCGGAGGCATGTTTGACAATGTCTTCCTGCATCTTGTTGCTTTTGGGAACCCAGTTTTCTGCTTCAGAGTTGTCTTTTACGATAGTGAGAGAATAGATGGGCTCTTTTGCTTTCTGTCCTTTTAACATAATAGCAAAGTCGGTTAATTTGGCTATGGTGTCGGGATTAGAAATAGGAACAAGAATTCTTTCTTTCTCCTCTTTGAAATCCGGAGCCACTTCATTATTCTCAATGGCCAATTTTCGTCCTGAACTTTCAGTTACAAAGGAAGATATGAGTGAAGTAATTAAAATAAGTATAATGGTGCCGTTTAGCACGGTCTCATCTATGATTCCTGCTTTATAACCGATCAGTATAACGGCTAGTGTAGCAGCTGCCCTGGCTGTTGTTAAGCCAAATAATACATTTCTTTGTATTTTAGAATAATTAAAGAGCTTTTGAGCTATCCATGCGGCAATCCATTTCCCGCCAATTGCAACGACAAGAAGAACGCCGGAAAGAATAATAACCCCCGGTCCTTCTAGAAAAACTTTTAAATCGACACGCATGCCCACGCTAATGAGAAAAAAAGGAATAAAGATGGTATTGCCTACAAATTCAATACGATTCATTAGGGGGGAAGTAGTCGGAATTAAGCGGTTAAGTGCTAATCCTGCCATAAATGCCCCAATGATGGCTTCCATGCCGGCTAATTTGGCTAAAAGCCCGGCCAGAAAAACCATTGCTAAAACAAAGACATATTGACCGGTGTTGTCGTCTTTGATATTTTTGAAAAACCAGCGACCAATGGGCGGAAATGTAACGAAAACAATGGCTATAAAAATAAGGATGGAGCCTCCCAATTGCAACCAAAATAAAGAATCTAAGTTGCCTTCTTTAGCTCCGGTAATGACAGCTAAAAGAAGCAATACCAATGTATCGGTAATAATGGTTCCTCCAACAGCAATAGTAACAGCCTGATCTTTAGTAATACCCAATTTGCTGGCGATAGGATAGGCTACCAGGGTATGGGTGGCAAACATGCTTGAAATAAGAGCAGATGTCATTATATTGAAATGAAAGAAATAGTAGCAAACAACAACTCCTATTCCAAAAGGAATAGAAAAGGTAATTAATCCGAAGAAGATACTTCTATGTTTACTTCTTCTAAATTCATTCATGTCAAGATCCAGACCGGCTTGAAACATCAGGTAGATTAACCCGACCATGCCAAAGAGTTTAATGCTGTTGTCAAAAGCTAGAACGTCGAATCCGTAAGGACCGATTAATACGCCGGCTATTATTAGTCCTACAATACTCGGGATCCGAAATTTTCGAAGGATAATTGGTGCTAATAATATAATAAACAGAACGACTGAGAAGATGAGTACCGGATCTTTGAATGGCAGGCTGAAATCTATATGTGAAAGTTTATGTGCAAATAAAAGGTGAAGCATATTTTATCCTCTGATAATACATTTTTAGAAACGAAAGACTTAACAAATATGCGAAAAATTGTTTGCTTATTTATGTGTTTTTCTATTTATTTTCGGAATTATCAGCGTCTTTATTAGAATTGTCTGACTTTTTCTTTCTTGATTGGAATATGTTTTTGACAGCTCTTCTAAGGCGGGTTATGTTCTCTACCTGCTCTTGAATAGGAGACAGGTTATAGTCTTCTAAATAATTATTCTCCTGAATACCTAGATCATGTTGTTCCGGATAAATAAGAATAAAATTATTTTCCGAGAAACACTTATTTAATTTTGCCGGAATATTGTCTAAATAGGGCTCATAAGAAATAGTACGCTTTCTTGCACTAATCACTAGAATTAAATCATTTTTTGTTGTACTCTTTTTCAAAAGTTGAATATCCTCAAGGTGAGCCAATATATGGTGTTTAATATGGACAGCAGATTTTATAAGTGCTAATTCTTTAAACACTTTGTTATAGGTTTTATCCGAACTATAAAGCTCAATATCAACACCAGCGGCTACGGCTAACGTGTTTATTTTTCTGACAAGCGGGAGGAATCCAATTTCATATTCAACATAATTAGGCATTACAACAAGCATTCTCTTGGCGGTACTGATAGGGTGTACAAAGTGGGTCGCGTATATATTTTCCCAGATATTGCTTGTCAGGGTACCTATTTTTGTTCCAAATAGTCGGTCGGTAACACTTATCTTGGTACTCCAGCCCATAACCAAATCGGTCCCGGATATTTCTTTCATTGCTCTGGTAATTCCACTTACCACACTCAAATCTATTCGGGTAATCGCTTGAACGCGAGTATCTGTACCGGAAGCATGTTTTACAATAGCTTCTTGCATTTTATTACTTTTAGAAACCCATTTATTAGCTTCTTTATTATCTTTTACAATCGTGAGGGAATAAATGGCTTCTAAAGACTTTTTATCCTTGAGCATAAGCGAAAAATCAACCAGATGCTCAATCGTTTTGGGATTAGAAATAGGAACTAATATTCTTTCTTTTTCATTGTGTATTTCAGGTAAAGTCGCATCTTCCTCAATAACGAGTTTACGTCCGGCATTTTCGGTAATAAATGAAGCGACGAGACAACTGATGAGTATGAGGATAATAGTTCCGTTTAAAGCTGCTTCATTAACAAGGCCAATTTTATAACCAATTAATATAACGGCTAAAGTGGCAGCAGCATGGGCACTCGTTAACCCAAATAGTACATTTCTCTGGTTTTTAGAATAGTGAAAGACCTTCTGAGTCAAATAAGCCGCAATCCATTTCCCCAGAAAGGCAACTACGACCAATATTCCGGCAACAGTTAAAGCCTGAGGACCATTCAATAACACTTTTAAATCAACGAGCATTCCGACGCTAAGGAGAAAGAAAGGGATAAATAGTGCATTTCCCACAAACTCTATTCTGTTCATTACCGGAGAGGTGTGAGGAATAAGCTTATTTAAAGCCAAACCGGCCATGAAAGCACCGATGATGGCCTCTATTTGAGCCAGTTCTGCCAGAAATGCTGCTAGAAATACCATGGCCAAGACAAAAATATATTCTGACACACTATCGCCTTTCATGTTTTTGAAAAACCACCTCCCAATGATGGGGAAGAGAAAAAAGATGATGAGGGCAAAAATAGTAATGGATATCCCCATTTGTATCCAAAACATGGCGCTGAGCTCCCCTTTATTAGCACCGGTGATAATTGCCAAAAGAAGCAACACTACAGTATCGGTGATAATGGTTCCTCCAACAGCAATAGTGACGGCATTGTTTTTGGAAATACCCAATTTGCTTGCAATCGGGTAAGCTACCAAGGTGTGCGTAGAAAACATGCTGGCAACCAAAATAGAGGATAAATAGCTAAATCCCAATAGAAAATGGCAGGCAAGAATACCTAAAGAAAAAGGAAAACAAAAAGTAAGCATCCCAAAAATCAGGCTCTTGTTTTTATGCTTTTTGAATTCATTAAGATCAAGTTCCAATCCGGCCATGAACATGATGTATAATAGTCCGACCGTTCCAAATAATTGAATACTGCTATCCCGATTCATGAGGTGGAAACCATGGGGGCCAATAGCCACTCCGGCCAATATGAGACCAATGATACTGGGAATTCTGAATTTTCTGAGTACAATTGGAGCCAATAAAATGATGAAAAGAACAACAGCAAAAATGAGGACAGGATCTTCCAGAGGCAAGCTAAAAGAAATGTTCAGTAAAGTATTATTGAAAAATATTGGGCTCATAAAATATTCTTAAAGTCCAAAAATGGTTTCGTCTTCGGGTGGCAATGATACATAAAAGTAAATAAAAGTTTACGTGAATAATAAAAATTATTCAAAAAAATATACAAAAGACGACATGATATTTTTCTTATATAGATGTAATTAATGGATGGCTATTGCGCACATTCTTGTAACTTTGTCATGATGTTTGTAGTTAAAAGTAAATACAAGGAAAAAGAGGAATTGGATATTTTGGTAGAAAAAAAAGATACACCAAAGTATGAATTAATTGTTTGGAATGATGATGTCAATACTTTTGATTGGGTCATAAAGTGCTTAATAGAAATTTGTGACCAAACCCAGGAACAGGCGGAACAATGTGCGCTTTTTATCCATTTTAAAGGAAAATATGGGGTAAAAGAGGGGATGTTAAGCGAGCTTCGTCCACAGTGTGAGGCACTGCTAGATAGAGGTTTGTCGGCTACTATTTCAGAAAAGGAGTAAGTTTTATCCTATTAAAATTAGGTCATGTAAGTTTTTGTTTTATAAATCGGAAATAAATAATTAGTTTTGCCTAAAAAATAAATGAAAGATTCTGTGGATCAATCTCTGAGTGAAGTGCATGGTTCTGTGGATACCAGCAAAAAGAAAGGCTGGTTTCGGAAATTGCTGGCATTTTCAGGTCCTGCCTATTTGGTGAGTGTGGGTTACATGGATCCGGGGAATTGGGCTACTGATCTGGCTGGTGGCAGTCAATTTGGCTATCAGTTGATTTGGGTCATTTTGATGAGTAATCTGATGGCATTGTTGCTACAGAGTTTGTGCGCGCGATTAGGAATTGTTCGAGGGCGGGATTTAGCACAGGCTAATAGAGAGGCATATCCTCCCTTTGTCAATTTTATGCTATATATTCTTGCCGAGTTGGCCATTGCGGCAACGGATTTAGCTGAAGTAATTGGAATGGCCATTGGATTGGAGTTGTTGTTTCATATGCCTCTGTGGTTAGGTATTACGTTGACTGCTTTGGATACTTTTTTTATTCTTGCATTACAGAAAGTAGGTATTCGAAAATTAGAAGCTATTATTTTAGGATTGATAGCTGTTATTGGACTTTCCTTATTATGGGAAATTCTCCTTTCTAAGCCTGATTTTGGAGATGTTGCAGCCGGGTTTATTCCCAGTATTCCCAATAATTCTGCCTTATATATCGCCATTGGAATCATTGGTGCTACGGTGATGCCTCATAACCTTTATCTACATTCATCGCTGGTACAGAGTAGAAAAGTGGAACGCAAACATAAAAGTATTAAGCAAGCGCTTCGAATGAACGTGTTTGATAGTGCTATGGCTTTAAACATAGCTTTTTTTGTAAATGCGGGTCTTTTGGTATTGGCTGGAGCTACCTTTTTTACTTCCGGAAACACAGAGGTGGCAGAATTGCAGGATGCTTATAAATTGTTAGAACCGTTATTGGGAAATAATTGGGCACCGATTTTATTTGCTGTTGCATTGATTGCTGCGGGACAAAGTTCTACGGTGACAGGAACTTTGGCGGGGCAAATTGTGATGGAAGGCTATTTAAGGTTGCGTATTAGTCCCTGGATGCGGAGATTGATTACCCGAATGGCGGCTATTATTCCGGCGCTTTTGATCGTACTTATTGCGGGTGAGAAAAGTGTGGGAGAATTACTGATTTTTAGTCAGGTGCTTTTGAGTTTGCAGTTGGGTTTTGCAGTCATCCCGCTTATTCATTTTGTGAGTGATAAAAAAACAATGGGACGCTTTGTGATTAAGTGGTACACCAAAGTAGCAGCTTGGGGAATTACAATCATTTTGATTTTTCTGAATTTGAAGTTAGTGACGGGAGAGATGAAAAGTATATTCCTAGAAAGTAATATGTGGACAAAATACCTTTTACTTATTATTGTGGTGGGGTTAGTTATTTTGCTTCTTTATACTTTTATATTTCCTTTGGTTGGTAAACAGCGGATGACGAAATCCTCCAGAATTCATAAAAGAAAATTTATTTTGCCGGATATTCAGCATCTGAAACATCCAAAATATGGAAAAATTGCTTTGGCTTTAGATTTTAGTCAGACAGATGAAGATATCCTTTCAAAGGCACTTGCGCAAGGATATGAACAAACGGAATACGTGTTGATTCATATTACGGAAAGTGCCTCTGCCAGAACGCTTGGTAGGGAGAGTCTGGACTATGAGACCCGGGAAGACGAAAAACAATTAAATCTTTATATTGATTTGTTGCATGAAAGAGGGATAAAGGCCAAAGCTATTCTGGGACATTCCAAAAGGGCTAAAAATATAGCGAAGATAATTCAAGAAGAAAAGGCTGATTTAGTAGTTATGAGTGGACATGGACATACCGGATTTAAGGACTGGTTATATGGAGAAACCGTGGATTATGTCAGACACCATGTAGATGCACCTGTTTTAATCGTTTAGAATAGAAGTGGGGTATTGGGTGCTGTTTTGGGTGTTGCTTTAGGAGTAGTTTTAGATCCTGTTTCCTGTTTCGCCCGGCTTACCCAAATTTTCTTGGCAACCATTCGGCTCAGGTTGATGGGAACTGTTTCCTGAATCTCGATAATGATGCTTCTATCGTATGTTTCTCTTTGTATTAGGGTTAATGTAGTGTGTAGATTAAGTCCTTTTTTATCCAGAAATTGTAATAATTCGGCATCTCTACTTTCTACGGTGTTAATTTGATAGGAGGCTCCCGGCGCTACCTGATCTAAATTATATAAATCCTGTTGAGAAATTTTTCCTTCCGCATCAGGAATGGGATCGCCATGCGGATCTTCTTTAGGGTGACCCAGATATTGATCTATTCTGTCAATAAGTTCTTCTGAGTGAATGTGTTCCAATTGCTCTGCAATATCATGAACCTCATGCCAGTCAAAGCCCAATACCTCTACCAGAAATTGTTCCCATAGACGATGCTTTCTAATGATTAATAAGGCGATTTTTTCTCCTGCTTCGGTAAGCATGGCACCCTTGGATTTTTGGTAATCTAGCCAGCCTTTTTTCTGCAGTCGCTTCATTTTGTCGGTCACGGAGGCTGCTCTTACCTTTAAGAAGTCTGCAAGCATTCCGGTGCCTACCGGTTCTTGTTCTTCTCCGGAAAGGTGAAAAATTGCTTTTAAGTAGTTTTCGTCGGCTAATGATCTCTGCATTACGATAATTTGTTTCAAAATTATTAAAATTTTTAGAGATGGGCTACAAATCCTGCATTGTTAAGCTTAGAAATATTCAAAAAAGATTCTTTTTTAAATAGGCAGGGCTATATATTTGCAAGAATCTGGTGATTTATAAAACTTAAATTTATGTGTGGAATTGTTGCTTATATAGGTAAAGATAGGGCTTGTCCTTATATTTTGAAAGGATTAAGACGCTTAGAATATAGAGGATATGACAGTGCCGGAGTTGCTTTTCTTCAAAAAGATAATTTAGAAATATATAAACGAAAGGGGAGGGTTGCAGAACTGGAAGAGACTTTAATGGGAAAAGAAGTTCGTGCAAATATAGGAATAGGGCATACTCGCTGGGCTACGCATGGCAAACCCAATGACCAAAATGCACATCCACATAGATCGGAAGATGGGAAACTGGCACTTGTTCATAATGGGATTATAGAAAATTATGCTTCTATTAAAGAAGAATTAATGAAGCAAGGGCATCATTTTCAGGGAGAAACAGATTCAGAAGTAGTTGTACATTTTATTGAAGAAATTAAAAAGAGTAATGATTGTGCTTTAGAAGAGGCCGTTCGTATAGCATTAAAAAGAATTGTAGGGGCGTATGTCATTGTTTTGATTGACCAGGAAAATCCTCATAAATTAATTGCAGCTCGTAAAGGAAGTCCGCTTGTTATTGGAATTGGTAAAGGAGAACATTTTCTTGCTTCTGATGCCTCTCCCATTGTAGAATATACAAATGAAGTGGTGTATGTAAATGATTATGAAATAGCTATTATAGAACCGGATGGTCTAACTCTTAAAAATATTTCCAATGAAGAACAAACGCCTTATGTTGAGAAATTGGATATGGAGCTTGCTGCTATTGAAAAAGGAGGATATGACCATTTCATGTTGAAAGAAATTTTTGAACAGCCCAAAACAATATTCGATTCTTTGCGGGGAAGACTCAATGCCAAGGAAGGTAAGTTAAAGTTAGGGGGGCTGACTACCTATTTAGATTCTTTTAAGCAAGCAAAGCGTATGGTTTTTGTGGCCTGTGGAACCTCTTGGCATGCCGGACTTGTAGCTGAATATATGATAGAGGAACTGGCGCGTATTCCGGTAGAAGTGGAATATGCATCAGAATTCAGATACAGAAATCCGGTCATAGAAGAAGGCGATATTATTGTGGCTATTTCTCAGTCAGGCGAGACGGCAGATACGCTGGTCGCTATTGAAAGAGCCAAGAAGAATGGCGCTTTGATTTTTGGTATTTGTAATGTCGTAGGCTCTTCTATTCCTAGGGCAGCTCATGCCGGAGCATATACGCATGCCGGTCCCGAGATTGGGGTAGCGAGCACCAAAGCGTTTACCGCGCAGCTAACCGTTTTGACACAAATAGCGTTAAAGGTGGGAATAGAAAAAGGAACCTTAGATCAGACGCGATATCATACCTTGTTACATGAATTAGAACAGATTCCTGATAAGGTAGATAAGGCCTTGAAACAAAATGAGCATATTAAAAAGATTGCAGAGAAATATAAAGATGCTTCTGACTTCTTATATCTGGGAAGGGGGTATAATTTTCCTGTAGCGCTGGAAGGTGCTTTAAAATTGAAAGAAATCTCTTATATCCATGCAGAGGGCTATCCTGCGGCAGAAATGAAACATGGACCTATTGCCTTGGTAGATGAAAATCTTCCTGTTGTTTTCGTGGCTACAAAAGATAGGTTTTATGAAAAAATTGTATCTAATATTCAGGAAGTGAAGGCCAGAGGAGGGAAAGTAATTGCGATAGTAACAGAGGGCGATAAAACAATTGCTGCTATGGCCGATGATGTCATTGAGGTTCCTGAAGCAGATGAAGTGGTTGCTCCTTTAATTAATGTGATTCCTTTCCAATTATTAGCCTATCATATTGGCGTATTGAAAGAATTAGATGTGGACAAACCTAGAAATTTGGCCAAATCAGTAACTGTGGAATAGGAGGGAAATTATCCTTTAATCTCTTCCAGTTCTAACCAACGCATTTCTAATTCTTCTAATTCACCTGAGACTTGTCCTACCTGCTGAGAGGCTTCTTGCAATTCTTCGTAGGGTAAGTCGGGATTAGATAATTTTTGGGTTAATTCCTTTTTTCGTGCTTCCAGTTTAGGAAGCTTTTGTTCTATTTTTTTTAATTCCCGTTGTTCATTATAGGATAACTTCTTTTGGGTTTTTACTTTTTTCTGTTTGTCGGATGCCGGTTTGGACTGCATTTTCTCTTTGGCTTTCCTTTTGTCTTCTGCTTGCGCTTCTATCCTGTATTGAGAATAAGTCCCTGGGAAGTCCCGAATTTGTCCTTCTCCTTGGAAAACAAAGAGATGGTCAATGAGTCGATCCATGAAATACCTATCATGAGATACGATAATTAAACAACCTGGAAATGAGTCAAGAAAGTCTTCCAGTACCTGCAAGGTTTCTATATCCAAATCATTCGTAGGCTCATCTAGAATGAGAAAATTAGGATTTCGGTATAAAACGGATAATAATTGCAGGCGTTTTTTCTCCCCTCCGCTGAGTTGGGAAATATAGGTATATTGCTGATCGGGAGGGAATAGAAATCGTTTTAAAAATTCTCTGGCACCAATAACCCCTCCGTCTGCCAATGGGAAGTTTTCTGCAATTTCTTTCACCCAGTCGATAATTCTTGCATCTTCTTTCAGCTTTAGTCCCTGCTGGTGATAATAACCGAATGTAACGGTCTGACCCACATTTACTTTTCCTGAATCTTGTTCTTCAATGCCTTGTATGATATTTAGAAAAGTTGATTTTCCTACGCCATTTTTCCCAATAATGCCAATTCGTTCCCCTTTTTTGAAAGTGTAGTCAAACCCATCTATCAACATGTTTTCATCATAAGCTTTCCTGATTTTTTTTAATTCTATAATTTTCCCTCCCAGACGAGTCATCTTCATATCCAGTGCCATTTGGGCATCATGGGATTTATTCAAAGCCTGTTCTTTTACATCATGGAAAGCATCAATTCTGGATTTGGCCTTTGTGCCTCTTGCCTTGGGCTGACGCCGCATCCATTCCAATTCTTTACGATATAAATTTTTGGCCTTTTCTCGGGACGCATCAGCTACTTCTATCCGATGTTGTTTGTTTTCCAGAAACTGGGCATAGGATTCTTGATGCACGTGGATTTGCCCCTCATCTAACTCTAATATTTTATTACAAACATTATCAAGGAAATATCGATCATGAGTAACCAGTAGCAAAGTCATCTTTGCAGTACTCAGATACTCTTCCAGCCATTCAATCATCTCCACATCCAAATGATTGGTGGGCTCGTCCAGTATCAATAACGTACTTTGATGATCAAAGCCTATGTCTATAAGAACTTTGGCCAGAGCAACTCTTTTTTTTTGTCCGCCTGAAAGGGTAGCCACTTTCTGGGTTAAAAAATCAATTCCTAATTTCCCTAAAATTTCCTTAACTGTAGCTTCAAATTTCCACGCATCTACGCTATCCATCTGTCCGGCAAGTTCAGCAATCTCTTCTTGATTTTGATTGGCTAAAGAGGCTTCATATCTGTTGATAAGTTGAAGTGTGGGATGCGCATGTTGAAAAATATTATCATTGACCGTTTGCGCCTCGTTCAATTGGAATCTTTGATCTAAAAAGGCTACCTGCACGTCTTTATGTATCCATACTTTCCCGGATTCGGCGCTGTCTTTTCCGGCGATAACTTTCAATAAAGAGGATTTTCCTGAGCCATTTTTTGCAATAAGTGCCACTTTATCTCCTTCCGAGAGGTGAAAGGAAATATCTTCAAATAGGGTCTTGATACCGTAAGATTTACTCAGATTTTCAACAGATAGATAGTGCATAAGTCAGTAGTCCCATTTTTAAGTGTTGTTCAAAATTAGGAGTATTTTTTTGCTTTAGCTGATAAAATCCAAATAATTGGTGGGATTGATGATAGTATAGGAAGCATCGGGATAGTTTTTTGAAAAAAAAGCAGGGATTTTTTTGGTCTTTTTCCCCCATTTAAATTCAAAAGCACGTATCGTATCCGTTGAGGTTTCAATCAGATCAATTTCTTGCCGGTCATAAGTACGCCAGAAATAATACGCTTGATTTTTCTTGGAATCTTCATTTTTTCTCTTGATTTAATCTATTGATAGACCAAATTTACGTTAATTCTGTCAGTTTACTGATTAAATTTACGTAAATTTGGTCAATATTCTGACTAAATCAAGGTGCTTGATAATATAATCCCATTAGTTTTTTAGCCTCTTTTACTGTAGCTGCTGCTGATTCCCGAGCCTTTTCACTACCTTGCTTGATAATTTTTTCCAAATAGGCGGTATCCTCCAGAATCTCGTCTGTTCGTTTTCTTATGGGTGAAATAAAATGTACCATATCTTCTCCCAGCTGCTTCTTCATATCACCATAGCGAATTTCACAATTTTGATAATTCTTCTCAAAT
>Ga0079226_10002652_pt1 | contig 13799 bp, 10 predicted proteins | sample Poulit2014_FD_76345 | JGI IMG/M metagenome (GOLD analysis project Ga0079226, IMG submission 76345) | Agricultural soil microbial communities from Georgia to study Nitrogen management - Poultry litter 2014 | ecosystem: Environmental > Terrestrial > Soil > Agricultural land | place: USA: Georgia... | reverse complement strand
TGCCACCTGCGCGCATAACTGGCGCGCATCGGCGAGGCCGGCGGCGCCGGTGCCGGCATTGGCGTTGCCGCTGTTGACGAGCAGCGCCCGCGGCCGCGCCTGCGCCAGATGCGCGCGCACCAGCGCCACCGGCGCCGCGGCGAACGCATTGCGCGTCAAGACGCCGGCCACCGTGGCATGTTCAGGCAACGCCAGAACCGCGATGTCGTCGCGCCCGCCCTGCTTGATGGCCGCTGCGGCGGTTGCCCAGCGTGCGCCGGAAATCGTTGCCAGGGCGCCGGGCGGCGCCAGATTGACGGCCATGGCTCAGCTGCGGCCGTGGCAGTGCTTGTACTTCTTGCCCGAACCGCAGGGACAAGGCTCGTTGCGCCCGATCTTGCGCTGTTCGCGACGATACGTCTGCGGGCGCGCCGGCGGGCCGTCGGCCACCGCCGCTTCCGCCTGACCGGAGGCGGCCATGGCCGCCGGCGCCTGCCGGCGGGCCGCGCCACCGTCCTGCTGCGACGCGGCGGCTGCATCCTGCTGGGCCGTGGCACTGGCGGCCTCCTCGTGCTGGTAATCCAGGTTCTGGCTGCGCTCGCGGCTGGCCGCCTGCGCCTCTTCACTGATTTCCGCACGAATCTGGCCGCGGGCAAGTACGGTGATGGTTTCGTGTTTCAGGCGCTGCAGCATTTCGGTGAACATCTCGAACGCTTCGCGCTTGTATTCGTTTTTCGGATCCTTCTGTGCATAGCCACGCAGGTGGATGCCCTTGCGCAGATAGTCCATCGCCGCCAAATGCTCGCGCCACAGCGAGTCCAGCACCTGCAGCAGCACCGCCTTTTCGATCTGGTCCATGATCTCGGGACCGGCGTCCTCGCGCTTGTTCTCGTAAGAGTCCTTGAGGCGCTCGACGATGCGTTCGCGCAGGCTGTCCTCGTCGAGGTCGGTTTCTTCATCCAGCCATTGCTGCAACGGCAGATCCTGGCCGAAATCGCGCTGGATGGCTTCGGTCAGCCCCGAGATGTCCCACTGCTCTTCAAGGCTTTGCGGCGGCACGTATTCGCTGACCAGCTGCTCGACCACATCACCCCAGATGTTGTCGATGATATCCGCCACCGAGTCACTGTCCATGATTTCATTGCGCTGCTCATAGACGATCTGGCGCTGGTCGTTGTTGACGTTGTCGTAGTCCAGCAGCTGCTTGCGGATATCAAAGTGATGCGCTTCGACCTTGCGCTGCGCGTTTTCGATGGCCCGCGTGACCCACTTGTGCTCGATCGCCTCGCCTTCCTCCAGGCCGAGATTCTGCAGCATGCTGCGCAGGCGCGGCGGCGTGAAGATGCGCATCAGGCTGTCTTCCAGCGCCAGATAAAAGCGGCTGGCGCCGGGATCACCCTGGCGCCCGGAGCGCCCGCGCAACTGGTTATCCACGCGGCGCGATTCATGTCGCTCGGAAGCGATTACATACAGGCCACCGGCCGCGATGACCTGGTCGTGCGCCGCCTGCCATTCCTCATGGATGCGCGCGCGGCCCTCGCTGTCTTCCTCGTCCAGTTCCGCCAGCGCCATTTCCGGGTTGCCGCCGAGCACGATGTCGGTGCCGCGCCCGGCCATGTTGGTGGCGATGGTGACCGCGCCGGGACGCCCCGCCTGGGCGATGATGAAAGCCTCGCGTTCGTGCTGCTTGGCGTTCAGCACTTCGTGGTGGATGCCGCGCTTTTTGAGCAGGTTGGAAAGCAGCTCCGAGGCTTCGATCGACGCCGTGCCCAGCAGCACCGGCTGGCCGGCCTCGCTGGCGCGGGTCACCTCGTCGGCAATGGCGGTGAATTTCTCGGCCACGCTCATATAGACCTGATCGGGCAGATCCTGGCGCGCGATCGGCCGATTGGTGGGGATGACCACCACTTCGAGGCCGTAAATCGACTGGAATTCGAACGCTTCCGTGTCGGCGGTGCCGGTCATGCCGGAGAGCTTGTTGTACAAGCGGAAAAAATTCTGGAACGTGATCGAGGCCAGGGTCTGGTTTTCCTTCTGGATCTTGACCCCTTCCTTGGCTTCAATGGCCTGGTGCAGGCCGTCGGACCAGCGCCGACCGGGCATGGTGCGCCCGGTGAACTCGTCGACAATCACGATCTGGCCGTCGGCGACGATGTAATCGACGTCCTTCTCGTACAGCACATGCGCCCGCAGGGCGGCATTCATGTGATGCATGAGAGCGACGTTGTTGGCGTCGTACAGGCTTTCCTCTTCGCTCAACAGCCCGGCCTCGCGCATCAGGCCTTCCACTTTCTGATGGCCGGCCTCGGTCAGATAGACCTGCTTGTTCTTCTCCTCCGGGCTGTAATCGCCGGGACCGTCCTCTTCCTTTTGCTCCTCGAGGTGCTTGACCAGCTTGTCCACGCGCAGCGAGGTTTCCGGATCGTCGTCGGTGGGCCCGGAAATGATCAGCGGCGTGCGCGCCTCGTCGATGAGAATCGAGTCCACTTCGTCGACGATGGCGTAGTTGAGTTCGCGCTGCACCCGGTCGGCATTGGTGAATGCCATGTTGTCGCGCAGATAGTCGAAACCGAATTCGTTGTTGGTGCCGTAAGTGATGTCGCAGGCATAGGCCTCGCGCTTGGCGTTCTGGTCCTGCCCAGAGAAAATGACACCGACGCTGAGGCCGAGGAAGCGATAAATGCTGCCCATCCATTCGGCGTCGCGGCTGGCCAGGTAATCATTGACGGTGACGATGTGCACACCCTTGCCTTCCAGCGCATTGAGGTAGGTTGCCAGCGTCGCCACCAGGGTCTTGCCCTCGCCGGTTTTCATTTCCGCGATCTTGCCCTGGTGCAACACCAGGCCGCCGATCATCTGCACATCGAAATGGCGCATGCCCAGCACTCGCTTGGCAGCTTCACGCACGACGGCAAAAGCCTCGTCGCTGAGGCTGTCGAGCGTCGCGCCATCGACCAGGCGTTGACGGAACTCGTCGGTTTTGGCGGCCAGTTCAGCGTCGCTCAATGCCTCGTTTTCGGCTTCCAGGCGATTGATGGCTGCGACTGTACGCCGCATGCGCTTGACGACGCGCTGATTGCGACTTCCAATAATGCGTTTGAAAAAATTACTCATGCGACCTCGTTATGGGTCTTGATCCGGCACAGGATGACCGATACCCGGACGCAGTACAATGAAACATGTCATGATACCGTAGCCGGTCTGCGGCTGCAGGTTGGCTTGCACGGCCTGTCAAGCATCCTCTCTCGGGATATAGAGGCGATCACGCATATATGCAAGGATTGGTGTTATGAATTCGAGACCACGCCCGGTCAAGTCACTGCTCTACATGATGGACGCCGAACTGGGCGCCGTGGTGCGCCGCGCCGGGTATCTTGATTCGGTGCGCCAGGCGGTACTGGCTGCCTTGCCGCAGAATGCCGCCGAGCACGTGCATGTCGCCGACGTGGATCGCCAGCAATTGCTGCTGGTTACTGACAGCGCCGGCTGGGCCACACGGCTGCGTTATGCGGCACCATCAATCCAACGCGCGCTCGCCCAACGCATGCGGCTGCATGTCGAGGCGGTCGCGGCTCGGGTGCGCCCAATGCTGGCGCGACAGGAAAAGAAGCGCGTGCCGCGCCACATCAGCGCGGCGAACCGCGCGCACATGCGTGGCGTTGCCGATCATATCGAGCATGCGGGCCTGGCCCAAGCGTTGCGGCGGCTGGCCGATCACGCTCAGCACGACGGCTGAGACAGACTCAGGCGGCAGCCACCGGCCTCGCGTCAATATAGGAGATCGGTGCCTGCGCGACATCCTCGTAGGTGATTTGCTCCCACGCCTTGTCGTTTTGCAGCAGGGCGCGCAACAGCTTGTTGTTGAGCCCGTGACCGGATTTGTAGCCAGCGTAACTGCCGATCAGGCCATGACCAAGCAGGTATAAATCGCCGATCGCATCCAGAATCTTGTGGCGCACGAACTCGTTGTCATAGCGCAGGCCGTCGATGTTGAGCACATGAAAATCGTCCAGCACCACGGCATTGTCCATGCTGCCGCCGCGAGCAAGATTATTGGCCCGCAGGTATTCGATGTCACGCATGAAGCCAAAGGTGCGGGCACGGCTGATTTCGCGCACGAACGAAGTGGTGGAAAAATCCACCGTCGCCGCCTGTGTGTCGGTGGTGAACGCTGGATGATCAAAGTCGATGAAAAAGCTCACCTTGAAACCGTCGAACGGATCGAAGCGAGCCCACTTGTCGCCTTCTTCGACCACAACCGGGCGCTTGATGCGAATGAAGCGCTTCGGTGCATCCAGTTCCTGAATGCCGGCCGATTGCAGCAGAAAGACGAATGGCCCGGCGCTGCCGTCCATGATTGGCAGCTCGTCCGCAGACAGCTCCACGGTGGCGTTGTCGATGCCCAGTCCGGCCATGGCCGACAGCAGGTGTTCGACTGTCTGCACCCGCGTGCCGTCCTGCACCAGCGTGGTGGCCAGCGTGGTGGCGCCGACCTTGAAGGCATCGGCACGGATTTCCACCGCCGGCACACAGTCCGTGCGCCGGAACACAATGCCTTGATCGGCGGCTGCCGGCAGCACTGTCATATAGACTTTTTGCCCGGTATGCAGGCCGACTCCGGTTGCTCGTATTGGATTTCTTATCGTGCGTTGTCTTAGCATTATTGCCTGTCCTTCGATGACCGCGCGCCGTGCATCCAGCCACCGACGAGAATATTGTATCTTGTCAAGCGGACAATTAACCCTGCCTGAACTCCCTTGGCCCGTGCTTTTGCCGCGTCAAGCCATATAGTCAGCGACAGGGCGACCGGTAATTTTATCACACCGCAAAGCGGGCCTGATGAGCCGGCGGCGCACGGTAGCCGCCGGCCCGATGTCAGGAGTTGTTACCAGCGCCAATGCTGCCGATTCAATCCGCCTGGTTGCGCAAGAACGCGGGCACATCGAAATAGTCCATGTCGACAGCTGCGTTGCCACGGTTCGTATCCTGCGGCGCGCGGCGGATGACGGTCGGCCGGTCCAGGTCTTCATAGCGCAGCTGGCCGCCCGAATCACGCTGGATGCCGGCTTCCGGCGTCTCTTCCCGCAGCGGCACTGCCTGGCCGAGGCCAGTCGCCACCACGGTCACGCAGAGCTCGTCGCCCATGGAGGCGTCCTCGGCCATGCCGACAATGACCTCGGCATTGTCCGCGCCCATGTCGGCGACCACCTCGTTGACGATCTGGAATTCCTGAATGCCCATGTTTTCATCACCGGTGACATTCACCAGCAGCCCCTGTGCACCATGCAGGCTGAGATCGTCCAGCAGCGGACTGGCCAGCGCCGCCTCGGCGGCCTCGCGGGCGCGATCGTCGCCAACGGCCGTGGCTCGGCCCATCATGGCCATGCCCTGCACCGACATCACCCGGCGCACGTCGGCAAAGTCGACGTTCATTACGCCGGGGCGGGTAATCAGGTCGGAAATACCCTGCACCGCATTGTGCAGCACATTGTTGGCGGCACTGAAGGCACTTTTCAACGACGTATTCTTGCCCAGCGCAGTGAGCAGTTTTTCGTTCGGGATAACGATCAGCGAATCGACGTATTGACCGAGTTCCTCGATGCCCTGGTTGGCCACTTCCATGCGCTTGCGGCGCTCAAACGGAAACGGCTTGGTTACGACCGCGAGCGACAGAATGCCCATTTCACGGGCAATTTCCGCCACCACCGGCGCCGCGCCGGTGCCGGTGCCGCCACCCATGCCGCAGGTAATGAACAGCATGTCGGCGCCTTCGATGGCCTCGCGGATGCGATCCCGATCCTCTTCCGCGGCCTGGCGGCCGACGGCCGGATCCGCGCCCGCGCCGAGGCCGCGCGTCACGTTCATGCCCAGTTGCACCAGCACATCGGCTTCACAGCCTTCCAGATGCTGGGCATCGGTATTGGCGCAGACGAAATCGACACCTTCGATGCCGCCTGCAACCATATGATTGACGGTGTTGCCACCACCGCCGCCCACGCCAATCACCTTGATGACCGCCTTGTCGGTCTTCTGATCAGCAAACTCAAACACTTCTGACATAATCACACCTCTTGGTTACCGTGCTTTCCATTGTGGAAACTGAATATCTACAGGATTCCCCCGGACTAGAAATTCCCCTTGAACCAGGCCTTCATGCGCTCCCAGACCTGGGCGAAACTGTTGTCCCTGTGTCCCGGTTCGCTGCCGCGCGGCTGGGTTCTGCCGGCAAACTGCAGCAGGCCCACGCCGGTGGCATGAATCGGGTTCTTGACCACATCGGTCATGCCCTTGATGCGTTGCGGCACGCCCTGGCGCACCGACTTGTGGAATACTTCCTCGGCCAGATCAATCACCCCTTCCATCTTGGAAGAGCCACCGGTGATGACGATGCCGCCGGCGAGCAATTCATCGAAGCCGGAACGCACCAGTTCCTTGTGGATGAGGACGAACAATTCCTCGTACCGCGGCTTGATGACCTCCGCCAGGGTGCTGCGCGACAATTGCCGCGGCGGGCGGTCGCCAACGCTGGGCACCTCGATGGCATCGTCGTGCTCGATCAGATCCGGCAGCGCACAGCCGTAGCGAATCTTGATCTGCTCGGCGTGCTGGGTCGGCGTGCGCAGGGCCACGGCGATGTCGTTGGTCACCTGGTCGCCGGCAATCGGGATGACCGCGGTGTGGCGAATGGCGCCGTTGACGAACACCGCGATGTCGGACGTGCCGCCGCCAATGTCGACCAGGGCGACGCCGAGATCCTTCTCGTCCTGTGACAGCACGGCGTAGCTGGACGCCAGTTGCTCCAAAGACAGCTTGGCCACTTCCAGCCCGCAGCGGGCCACGCATTTCTGGATGTTCTGCGCCGAGGTGACCGAACCGGTGACGATATGCACGCGCGCCTCCAGGCGCACGCCGGACATGCCCACCGGCTCCTGAATGCCTTCGTTGTCGTCGACCGAGAATTCCTGTGGCAGGACATGCAGGATCTTGTGGTCGCTGGGCAAGCGCACGGCACAGGCCGCATCCACCACGCGTTCGATATCCGATTCGCTGACCTCACGGTTGCGCACCGCGACGATGCCCGGCGAGTTGTGCGACTGCACGTGCGCGCCGGAGATGCCGCAGTACACCGACTGGATGCGGCAGCCGGCCATCAGCTCCGCCTCTTCCACGGCACGGCGAATGGAATCGGTGGTCGATTCGATGTTCACGACCATGCCCTTCTTCATGCCGCGCGAAGGCGCGCTGCCCAGGCCGATGATCTCCAGCTCGCCTTCCGTTCCCGGTTCAGCCACGATGCAGGCCACCTTGGAGGTGCCAATATCCAATGCCACGATGAGACTGTTCTCAGGCCTCTTGCTCATTCACTCTCTCCAGAGCGGTGGCGGCGCGCATGCCGCCCACCGCGAAACCATCGCTGTAACGCAAATCCACATAACCGGCCTCTGCCAGGGCGCCAGGCACCTCTGCCAGGGCATAATCGATAAACCGCTGCAGTCGCGCCGCCAGGTGCTTGCGCCCCAGGCGCAGCTGCAGGCCATCGGCCAGGGTCGCCTGCCAAGAGCCGCGCGCATCCAGCGCCAGCTCGGCAATATGCCGATCGCTAGCCGCCGCCAGCTGCGCGTTCATCTGCTGAAAACGGGTATAGACACGCTCGCCGGTGCCTTCCGGCCCGGCCAGCTGCGGCAGGCTCGCGGGCACGGCAGCGGCAGGCGGCGCAATGACCGTGAAGTCACGGGTCAGCACCTTGCCATCGCCCCAGCGGGCCAGCGGCTCATGTTCGCTGACGTGCAGCACCACCCCATCCGGCCAATGCCGGTCGACGCTCACCTCTGCCAGCCACGGCAGCTCGCGCAGCGCCTGCGCCACGGCGCGCAGATCGACTTGCGACAATGGCACGCCCAAGTGGGGCGCAACCGTGGCGGCGACGACATCCGCCTGTAGATATTCGAACTCTCCGTTCATGTACACCCGTTGCGCGAGCGCATCGTCGGGCTTGATGCTGATCCAGGTGCAGGCAGCGACGCTGCACAGCAGCGCCAGGCTGAGCAGAATCTGACGGACGTCTCTCATGACCCCTGCTCCTCGACCACGGTGCCGGCCAGGATGCGCCAGACCAGCTCGGCGAAATCCATGCCGGCCGCCTTGGCCGCCATGGGCACCAGCGAATGGCTGGTCATGCCGGGCACGGTGTTGACTTCCAGGAACCAGGGTTGGCCATCGCGATCGAGCATGAAATCCAACCGCCCCCAGCCGCGGCCGCCGACGATGTCGAAGGCATGCTTGCACAAGCGCTGCAATTCGAGTTCGCGCTCATGGTCCAGCCCGCTGGGGCAGTGATACAAGGTGTTGTCAGCGGCGTATTTGGCCTCGTAGTCGTAAAACTCGCGCGGCGTCTCGATGTGGATCAACGGCAGGCATTGCTCGTCGATGATGGCGGCCGTGTATTCCGGCCCATCCACCAACCGTTCGACGATGACCGCGTCATCGAATTGCGCCGCGGCGCGAATGGCGGGCAACAACTGCTCACTGCGGTCCACGCGGCTCATGCCAATGCTCGAGCCCTCACGCGAGGGCTTCACAAACAATGGCAGGCCCAAGGTTTCCAGCAACGCTTGCGGGTCCGCATCCACGCCGACCTGGCGGTAAACGGGGGTGGGAACACCCCGCGCCGCCCAAATGGCTTTGCAGCGCACCTTGTCCATGGACAGGGCACTTGCCAGCACGCCGCTGCCGGTATAGGGCAGCCCCTGCAACTCGAACGCGGCCTGGGCCACACCGTCTTCGCCGCCGCGCCCGTGCAGGGCCAGCCACACGCGATCGAAGCCCTCGTCGGCGAGCCGCAACAAGCGCTGTCGATCCGCATCCACACATTCGGCGGCAACGCCTCTGGCCACCAGGCCGGCATGCACGGCGGCGCCGGAATCCAAAGAAACCGCGCGCTCGGCCGACCAGCCGCCCATGACCACGGCAACACGGCCGAAGGCCTGCGGGTCGGTTATCTCTCGCCTCATGGTCATTGTTCACCTCCCGGCTGGAGCAACAAGTGGCGCACGGCGGTGCCGATGTTGCCGGCGCCGAGTGTCAGCACCACGTCGCCTGTTTCAATCACGGCGGCCAGTACCTGTGCCAGTTCTTCCAACTCGGCGACAAAAACCGGCTCCACGCGGCCGCGGGCACGCACGCCGCGAGCCAGGGAACGTCCGTCGGCGCCGGCAATGGCTTGCTCGCCAGCGGCATAGACTTCACACAAAACCAAGGTTTCGAGATCGGCCAGCACGCGGCAAAAATCATCAAACAAATCCTGCGTGCGGCTGTAGCGGTGCGGTTGAAACACCACCACCAGGCGCCGTTCCGGCCAGCCCGCGCGCACTGCATCCAGGGTGGCGCTGATTTCCTGCGGATGATGGCCGTAATCGTCCACCAGCAGGCAGCGCTTGCCGCCCAGTTCCACCTCGCCGAGGACTTCGCAGCGCCGGCCGATGCCGGCAAACTGGGCCAGCCCCTGCTGCAGCGCCGCGACCGGCACATCCAGCTCGAGGGCAACCGCCACGGCCGCCAGGGCGTTGCGCACGTTGTGCGTGCCCGGCAGCTTCAGATGCATGGGCACGGGCTTGTCCAGGCCCGGTGCCTGCAGGGTGAAGCTCGTGCCGTGGCCCTGCGGGCGGATATCAACGGCGCGCACATCAGCTGCTGGATCGGTGCCATAGGTCAGGATCGGGCGCGCCACGCTGGGCAGCATGTCCTTGACCACCGGGTCATCCATGCACAGCACCGCCAGGCCGTAGAACGGCAGGTGATGCAGAAATTCCAGGAATGCCTCCACCAGACGCGCGAAATCATTGTCGTAGGCGCCCAGGTGATCGGCATCGATGTTGGTGACGATCGCGATCATCGGCGTCAACAGCAAGAAGGACGCATCCGATTCATCGGCCTCGGCCACCAGATAGGGGCCGGCGCCCAAGCGGGCATTGCTGTCGACACCGAGCACGCGCCCTCCCACCACGAAGGTTGGATCGAGCTCACCTTCGGCGAGCAGGGCCGCGGTCAGGCTGGTGGTGGTGGTCTTGCCATGGGTTCCGGCGACAGCAATGCCGTAGCGAAAGCGCATCAGTTCGGCCAGCATCTGTGCGCGCGGCACCACCGGCAGCAATTGCTCGCGCGCAGCCACGACCTCGGGATTGTCGCTGGCGATGGCGGTCGACAAGACGACCACATCGGCACCGGCAATATGCTCGGCGGCGTGGCCAATGCTGACTTGCGCGCCCTGTTGGACCAGCGCCTGCACGCTGGCGCCGGCGGCCATGTCGCTGCCGGTGACGGTGTAGCCCAGATTCAGCAGCACCTGCGCAATGCCGGCCATGCCGACGCCGCCGATGCCAACCATGTGCACCGTCCGCACGCGCCGCATGGGGCGGCGGAACAAGGGCTGGAATTCATCGTTGCGCAATGCCATCACGCGGCCTCCAGCAACTGGCAACAGGCATCGGCAATGGCCGTCGTCGCCTGCGGCCAGGCGACTGCGCGCGCGGCCTCTGCCCGCTTGAGCAAGGCACTGCGATCGCTGCACAGGCGCTCGATTTCCGTGCTCAGCCGCTCGCTGCTCAGATCGGCCTGCTGCACCATCGTGGCGGCGCCGGCCGCAACCAGCCAGGCGCCATTGGCGCTCTGATGATCATCCACCGCATGCGGATAAGGCACCAGCAGTGCCGGCAGGCCGGCGGCGGCGAGCTCGGCGACGGTAAGCGCGCCACTGCGACAAATCACCACGTCGGCCCAGGCATAGGCGGCGGCCATGTCATCGATGAAGGCACACAGCTCAGCCGTCACGCCATGTTCCGCATAGGCTTTTTCGGCTGCAGCCAGCGTGCGTCCAGCCTGGTGCCACACCTCGAGTCGCAGCTCGGCCGGCAGGCGGGCGAGTGCCGCCGGCACGCGCTCATTGATGGCGAGAGCGCCGCCACTGCCGCCCAGAACCAGCAGCCGCACGGCATGCTCACGCTGCGCCATGCGCTGGGCCGGCGGCGCCAGCGCCAGGATTTCCCGGCGCACCGGATTGCCTACGGTCACGGCGCTGTGCCGCGCAGCAAAAGTGTCGGGAAACGCCTGCAGCACCGTATCTGCAAGCCAGGCCAGGCTGCGGTTGGTCAAGCCGGCGGCCGCATTTTGTTCATGGATGAGCAACGGCCGGCGCTGCAGCCAGGCGACCAGGCCACCAGGGCCGGCGGCAAAGCCGCCCATGCCGATCACCAATTGCGGGCCGAGTTGGCGCACCAGGCGAAATGCCTGCACCACCGCGCGCAGCAGGCGCAGCGGCGCGCCCAGCCAGGTCAGCACTCCCTTGCCGCGCAGTCCGGCCACCTCAATGGTGTGCAGCGGCAGGCCCGCAGCCGGCACCAGCCGTGCTTCGATGCCCGTCGTGCTGCCGAGCCAGCTCACCTGCGCGCCGCGCTCAACCAGCGCCTGTGCCACGGCCAGCGCCGGGAATACGTGGCCGCCGGTGCCGCCCGCCATGATCAGAACATGCGGTTGCCGACTCATGTGGCACCTTCCTGGGCCGGCTCCCGGCTTTCCATGTCGACGCGCAGCAGCAAGCCAATCAGGACCAGGTTGATCACCAGGCTGGAGCCGCCGTAACTGAGCAGCGGCAGGGTCAGCCCCTTGGTCGGAAACGCACCCAGGTTGACGCCGATATTGATGAACGCCTGCAGCACCAGCCAGCCGACGAGGCCATAGGCGACAAAGCCGTTGAACAGCTGACCGCGCTCGAGGGCGCGCCGGGCGATGGCAAACACGCGCCACAACACCAGCAAAAAAAGACCAATGATCAGCAGCGAGCCGACCAGGCCGAATTCCTCGGCATAAATCGCGAACAGGAAATCCGTGTGCGTCTCCGGCAGATACAGCAGCTTCTGCACGGAATTGCCCAGCCCGACGCCAAAAATGCGGCCGCGGCCGACGGCAATCAATGACTGCACCAACTGAAAGCCGGTATGGAACGGATCCGCCCAAGGATCGGTGAAACTGGTCAGGCGCTGCAAGCGATAGGGCGAGATCATGGCCAGCAACGCCAATGAAGCCACGGCGCCCAGCGCCAGCGTAACCAGCGGCAGCAGGCGGGCGCCGGCCAGAAACAGCACCATGCCGGCAATGGCGATCAGCACCGCCGCGCCGCCATAATCCGGCTCCATCAGCAACAGACCGCTGGCCAGCAACATGAACAACATCGGCCGCAGCAGGCCGCCCCAGCTGCTGACCAAAGCCAATTGCCGGCGGCTGGCATAACCGGCGACATACAGCAGCAGACACAAGCGGGCCGGCTCGGACGCCTGCATCGATATCGGCCCCAGGCCGATCCAGCGCCGCGAGCCATTCACTTCATCGCCGATGCCCGGCACCAGCACCAGCACCAGCAGGAACAGGCCAAGGCCCAGCAGCGGAAAACTGTTGCTTTGCCAGTATTGCATCGGCACATGCACTACCGCCAGGGCTGCACTCAGGCCAAGCAGCGCATACAGGGCCTGGCGATTGAAATAGTACAGCGGATTGCCGATCTGGCGGTCGGCTTCGGCAATTGATGACGACGCCACCATGACCAGGCCAATGAACAGAAGCGTGGCCAATGCGATCAGCAACGTCCGGTCGGGCATGACCCGCGGCAGGCGCAGTTGTGCAGGCAGGATCATCATGCCGCCAGCTCCTGCACGGCGGCCATGAAGGCCTCGCCGCGCTGCGCATAATCGGCAAACTGATCGAGGCTGGCGCAGCCGGGTGACAGCAACACCGTGTCGCCAACCTGGGCGAGTTCCGCCGCCAGCGCGACGGCAGCCACAAGGTTGTCGACCCGGTGCACTGCCACCCGGTTCGCCAATACCGCGGCGATGATCGCCGCGTCCTCCCCGAAAACAATAACGGCACGCGCCTTGGCAGGCACCGCCGCCGCCAGCGGCGTGAAATCCGCGCCCTTGCCCTGACCGCCGGCCAGCAGGATAAGCGGACCTTCCATGCCGGCCAGCGAGGCCAGCAAGGCACCCGGATTGGTGCCCTTGGAGTCGTTGATCCAATCGACGCCAGCGATCCGTGCCACCCACTGGCAACGGTGCGGCAGGCCGGAAAAACGACACAAACCCGTCTCGATGCTGGCGGCATCAAGGCCGGCCGCCTCGGCCAGCGCCCATGCGGCCAGCGCATTGCAGTGATTGTGCCGCCCGCGCAGCTGCAGGCGCGAACAGGCCAGCCAGCGTTCCGGCCCGCGCGCCAGCCAGTCATGCTTCGCACTGTCGCGGGTCAGCGCGTAATCACACTGCGCCGTAGTGCCGAAGCGCACCACTCTGGCGGCGCCGGTGTCCATGGCCGCGACCACTGCATCATCGGCATTGACAATCGCTGTTTCGGCCGCCTTGAAAATGCGCGCCTTGGCACTGGCGTAACTGGCCAGGTCGCCATGGCGGTCGATGTGATCGGGGCTGATGTTGAGCACGGTGGCGGCAACGCAATCCAGCTGCTCGGTGAGCGCCAGCTGGAAGCTGGACAGCTCCAGCACATACAGCGATACCTCCGGCGCCAGCAAATCGAGTGCCGGCGTGCCGAAATTACCGCCCACCGCCACACTCGCGCCGGCTGCCTCGGCGATCTCGGCCAGCCAGGCGGTCACGGTTGATTTGCCGTTGGAGCCGGTAATGGCGACAACCGGCGCCTGAGCACGGCGCGCAAACCATTCGATGTCACCGCACATGCGCAGGCCACGCTGACGGGCCGTTTGCAGCAACGGCTCGCGCAAGTCGATGCCGGGCGAAACCAGCAGCTGGTCCACGCTTGCCAAC
>Ga0079226_10002651_pt1 | contig 13799 bp, 14 predicted proteins | sample Poulit2014_FD_76345 | JGI IMG/M metagenome (GOLD analysis project Ga0079226, IMG submission 76345) | Agricultural soil microbial communities from Georgia to study Nitrogen management - Poultry litter 2014 | ecosystem: Environmental > Terrestrial > Soil > Agricultural land | place: USA: Georgia... | reverse complement strand
TGGTTCTACCCCTTCGATCATTCACACATTCGGTCCATTCAATATTTTACATCAATTTTTCTCACATGGTCCTATTTAACGCCTGTAATGTTTCCCAGCCGGGAATATTCATTAATTCCTCAAACTCTTCTTTACCATTTCCTCGAAAAGTTTATTTATTGTTGACCTTATCCAAGTTTTAGTATATATTTGTGTTAAGAAAATTGTTTTTACCTTATGCAACACTTATGAATGATTGATCATTTGTATGTGTAAGGGCATCAAATTTTGTCTAAATCCTCCTCGTCCCCTGATTGCCATCAGGGGACATTTTTTTATGAACAGAGATACGTGTTTTGAATCGTACGAGGCACTCTTTTTTCACACTTCTTTCTACAAGCTTGTCAATATTGATTGGATAATAAAACTTCAGTTTGAAAAGACAGCAGAAACTTTAACAAGGGAATTTTTCAGTATTTCTTTTTATCTTAAAAAAACGATTCTTCACTGTCATACGCGCGCAAAGAATCGTCTGATTTGAATATAACTTAATGTGGTCTCGTCTGTACCGTAATATTCATTTGAAACCCCTACTCCTTTTCTATCCAGTCGTTCCCCCCCTTTTTCAATTTACCCACTTTTTCATTCTCTATCGATGGAAAAAGTGATAAAGTAGAGCATAGCACTCATTCTTTAATCATTTCGATCAGAAAGGAAGTTCTTTGTGAACATCTATGCGTGGATTGGGTTAGCGGGAATCCTTATTCTTACCCTGATTCCTTTACTCATTAAAAAAAATCGAACGAAAGAAGAAATTCGGAAAGCAATTATTATTGTCGTAATTGTGCTAGCCATTATCATGGCAGTCACATTATTTAATGTTGATTACTTGCTTGCCTTTTTAGTTGGCGTGGTTGCCATGGTCTTATTTGATAAAAAAACCTACACAAAGAAACGACTCCTGATTTACGGGGCTGTCGTTTTACTTTTGGGAACGGCAAGCTATTTGATATTTCGGGATAACCCAGACTACGTGCTCAATCATTTGAAAGAAAACACGGAAACCACTTCCCTCTTCGTGACGGAAAATGGAGAAGAACTTATTTCTTATCAAGCCGATGTTGTCCGGCCTTTAGCAAGTACAGTCAAAATACTTATCGCAGTTGAATATGCCATGCAAGTGGAGGAAGGGATATTAACTCCATATCAACCCGTTTCAATCGATGATTTAAATCTGTATTATTATGAAAACACGGACGGTGGTGCGCATGAAGCATGGCTGGATGCACTCGAGGATGAAGATAGAATACGTGATAACCAGGTGGCCCTGCATGATGTTGCAAAAGGAATGATAACGTATAGCTCCAATGCGAATACAGATTATCTCATTCACATCCTCGGCATTAACAAAATTAACGACCGTGCCCAATCTCTTCAACTAACAAGTCATGAGGATGTCTATCCGATTGTTAGCGCCCTTTTACTACCACAATATTTAAAAAACCGGGGAATTAAGGAAGAGGACTTAGCAGCAGAACTTGAAAAGATGCCCATGGAAATGTATAAGGATATTGCTGAGGATTTAAGCAATCAATTGAAAGAGGGTACCCTTTCGATTGAAGAAAATGAATTTGACGCATCTTTTGACGTGCAAAGAGTTTGGTCAGACCGATTGACTGGAGCTTCCGCCAATGATTATGGAAAGTTATTAGCTATCCTAGCGAATGATGAGCTTCCAAAAACGGCAAATGACCTCGTTAGAGATTTGCTCGAATGGCCGATGGAAATAAACGAAGCCAATCAAGAACGTTTTGTTCATCTCGGTGCAAAAGGAGGATCAACCGCATTTGTTTTAAATGATGCGATGTATGCAGAAGACCACGACGAAAATAGAATTGAACTCGTCCTCCTGAATGATGAGCTAAACCCTTGGCAACAGATGCTGCTAAGCCATAATCTGAATTCATTTGAGTCGCAAATGCTTGGCAGTGAATCCTATCGGCTCAAAGTAAAGCAGGAACTTTCAGAATAACACGGAGCGCCCTCTTTACTGGCCACGTGTTGGAACAATGAACAAGAGGTTGGGACAAAACAAAAATATTATTGTAAAGAGCGAATGATAGACTATACAAGCGTAGGAAATATACGTAGACTCCGGCGGGAAAAAGGCATCGATGAGATCCCGGAGTGCGAGAGCACGCGGTCGGTGAGAGACGTCACGTCCTATGACGTCACCGACACTTGCATGTCCTATGCTTCGGAAGCTCACCAGCCGCCTCTGGATGCGCGAAGTATTTTTCCGTAGCGGTATTGTTCGCAGTTTACTTTAGTCAAAATACTTTTGTCCCAACCTCTTTTCAGTCGTCTTGAATGACCCCATCGCTCATTGTAATAACATGGTCAGCATAGGTGAGCATTTCTTCATCATGAGTCACAATCAGCGTCGTAATGTTCAAAGTTTTGGTTAAGTGCTCGATCAATGACATAATGTCTTTCGATCTTTTTGAGTCCAAGCTTGCCGTAGGTTCGTCCGCAAACAAGATTTTAGGTTGGTGAATGATTGCCCGGGCAATTGCGACCCTTTGTTTCTCACCACCTGATAAAGAAGAAGGATACGCTTTTTTCCGGTGGTCCATTCCTACCCGTTGTAAAACGTGATTCACCTCTCTTTTTTGTTCATCTTTTTTTAATTTTGTTTCCGATACATCTAACATCATCATGAGTTGTTCTTCCACTGTAAGAAAAGGCACCAGGTGAGCAAATTGAAAGACAAAACCAAAATCACGGGCTCTTATTTTCCGAATCTGTTCTTGAGTCATTTCGGTTATATTTTTCCCTTCAAATGTGATTACGCCATTCGAAGCAGGCTGAAGCCCGGCTGCAATGGTAAGTAACGTACTCTTTCCCGAACCGGATGCACCGACTAACGCTGTGATTTCCCCTTCTTTAAGAGAAAGATCAACTCCCTTTAAAATCTCCTCTTCTACTTCTCCATTGGTGAACGTTTTTCTTACTTGATCAATTGTAAATAGAGCCATATTAAACCTCTCCTTGTTGAATCGCTTGTAGTGGTTCAATTCTTTTGATCTGTACACCTGACAAAGTCGATCCCATAAATCCTATTATCAGGAATACAATCGACAACTGGATCGTTGTCCCAACAGTTAAATGAAATGGCATGCCTTCAGGCGCAACCAGATTAAAAACTTGGCTGAATGCAACAGACAAGAAAAGAGATAGGATGGTAATCAATAACATTTGGGTCCACATCATTTTGAATAGACTGCTTGTTTTTAAACCGATCGCTTTTAAAATACCGTACAAACCAATTTTTTGAACGTTCATCATGTAAAAGAAGATTGCAAACAACATTCCACTAATCACGACTAAAAACCAAACAATCATATTTAAAGACATCTGCTCTGCACTATAACTTGGAAGAGTATCAAGAAATTCTTCTTTGGAAAAGGATTGCAAACCTGCCATTTCCTGAGAATCACCCGCTTCTGGTATAAAGATCAATTGCATTTCATCCGTTCGATACATTTCCTTGTAGTCTTCTGGATGGATAAATGCAACCGGAGCATGGCTGAACTTCTCTTGATCAACAAATTCTTTTACTTGAAAGGCATCGTCATATTGATTATTCGTTAAGCTATCTCCAACTTCTACCCCGTCAGCCTCTATGGATTGGTCCAGAATCACCTCACCCGGTTCAACTTCCATAAATAAGTCTGACTCTGTTGAAGTAATAAATGCAACACTTTGCTGATCGTCATTCTCATCATGAACAAAACCCATTTGAATCGATAAAGCGACCGCGTCTTCTCGATCAGCTAACATTTTTTCCTCGGTATCATGATCAATGGCCGATAAATTATACGTTTCATCCGCATCGTCACTCATGTAAAATTGTCCTTCCGGCAGGTTTTTAATTAAAGACGCATTATCCTGTGATAATCCATTGGCTAAACCGGAAATAATAAAGGTTAGTAAACTAACAAGAAACACAATCGAACCTAATATAATAAATCTTACTTTATTTTTCTTCATTTCTTTCCATGCCAGCTTCACTCTAAATTCCTCCATTCTCTTTTGTACAACTTTAGAATAGTCTTTTTATATGAATGGAAGATGAACAGGGAGTTACATTTTCATTCTGCGACTCACGATAACCCATTTAGCCTTCTTTTAAACCGAGTTTAAAAATAAAAAACAACCCTTTCGAAAGATTTTCTTCTAAAGAATTGTTAGACTTGAATCTTCATCGATTAATAGATGGGTTGAGTATTTTCACTTTCTCCCATTTCTTCAACAACCGCTTATTTTTTCGGGAATAATGTATACGACCAAGAATAAATAAAATCAGCAATAAAAACGATTCCCCAAATGATACCGATTGCGAACGCAGCTTCATTCGGATAAGGAGATTCATTCGCAGCTCCTTGCTCGACCCATGAAAAATCACTCAAATACATTATGATTTCTGACAGATTGTCCGTCCCCATCCTCCAAAGTACGGCTTGAACACTAAAGAATAAAACAATATGAATATAAGAAGAGATACGATATTTTTTCGCAATAGATTGGGGATCGTTATTTCTTTCAATTATCTTATAATCTTTCTCCGTTAATAATTCGACGCCTCGTATTTTTCCAATTGTCTTGCGCATCCAGCGATCTAATTTAATAAAATCAAAAAAACCAAAGGTAAAGGCATACAATATGAAGATTGTAATGACAATTTGAAAGGTTTCGATTTCCCCTGTTCGGAGATAGACATACAGTCCAAGCAGTCCCTCAATCACTAACAAAAACAGAAAAAGGAAAATAAATACAAGACTAAGCGAACGTTTATTGAAAAAATAACGAAACACGCCAAATAAGATGAAAGCGACAATGGACAAGACCTCTGCTAAAATGAACAACTCCCAGCTGTACTCAAGAATGATGTCCATCAACACTTCCCTCCATCCGATACATTACATTCATTCCATTCCCTCTTTTCTAGGCTTGTTTTCTCAGGTGTTCTTTAACTTGCTTTTTATTGAAGACAACCTTCCGAGTGAATTTTATTTTGACTAAAGAAGACAAAGGAATCAGATAATATTTCAATTTTCATTGAACTTTTATCGTCCTTATTTTGGAGCTTGACTCACGCTTCCCTCACCTGTAGAGGTGGGGGTATTCGTAACGCCGCGGAGATAAAATGATTTTAAATAGTCGCACGGAAATCGATCCTAACAATTGTTGGAGTTGCAGCACAAAAAGACCGTGCTTCCAAATTTATATTCGTCAAACCGCCCGCATATTCCTTTTAAAATGTAAGATAGAATGCGCTTTGTTCCTAAACAGGAAACAATACCTGTTGGAGAAAATGATTTCCCCAAGCTACAAGCAAGAAGCCCCAATTTTTTCCTTTTCTGCAAAATCACCAAATCTGAAATTGAATTCAGCTTGAATTGGATTTAATTCATCCTTCTTCAAGTATCTTTTTTTCTTTTAATAATCTTTGGAATTCAGCTTCCAATCGCTCATTGGTTGGATCAAGACTTAGCCGACCCAATACATCAGCAATCGCTGTTTCCACTTTCATTAATTGATCTTTATGTTCATCCCGTTCTGATTGTCTTTCCTTAGCCAAATAAGCTTCATAATTCCCCTCAAACAGGCTGAGTTGATTCTCTTCCAATGAAAGAATTTTTGTAGCAATCGAAGAAATAAACCGCCGATCGTGTGAAGCGAATAATAGGGTTCCTTCATATTCTTTTAGTAAATCCTCCAAAGCTTCCAGTGCGTGAACATCCAAATGGTTTGTAGGTTCGTCTAACACCAATGTGTTGCTGTCACTAACAAATAATTTAGCCAATGAAACTTTAACCCGCTCTCCCCCGCTCAATACATGAATTGGCTTATGCACATCTTCATCAAAAAAATGCAAACGAGCCAACACTGTACGAATAAGTGTTTCAGACTGTAAGGAATCTTGAGAAACATTTTCTAAAATTGTTTTATTTTGCTCTAACTCACTTAAATTTTGAGCAAAGTATCCTATTTTCATAGCTGGATATTTCGTAATTGCCTGGTCGCTTCCCTTGATGATTTTTTGAAGTAACGTTGTCTTTCCTGATCCATTCGGACCCACTATCCCTATTTTGTCGCCCCCTCTAACAAAAAAAGTAGTTGGATTCCATAATTTTTTCTTACCAGCTTTTCCTTCCAAATCTTCTACACGTAGAATAACCTTGTTTTTGATATTTTTCTCATTTGGTAAGGTCATTTGAAGAGGAGGGATATCCTCTGGTTTTTCTACTTTTGGCAACTGGGCTAAACGGGTTTGGATTGCTTTCGCATTTTGATTTAATTTCTTTTGTTTTTTAGCAAAATAAGGCTTGGCTCCTTTAATTCTTCTCTCAGAAGGAGAGAGGTTTTTCGGTTCTTTCGTTGCTTTTTCAGCTTTTCGTTTCCTTTGATCCAACGCTTCTGATAACTGATTCTTTTTTTGTTTATACTTTTCATATTCTGTTTTTTGATGCTGCCGTTCTAACTCTTTTTGTTCCAGGTATTGGGAATAATTTCCGGAATAAACGTTCACCTTTCCTCCCGCTAACTCCCATATTGTGTCGCAAACATGATCTAATAATTGACGATCATGCGATACAAGCAGGAGGGTACCATGGAATCTCGTCAGTTCTTTCTCTACCCACTCGACATGATTGGTGTCCAAATTGGTTGTTGGCTCATCTGCTAAAAGCAATTGGGGAAAAGTGGATAACGCTTTTGCTACCTCGTCTGCTGTGATTTCACCACCGCTTTTAAAAGATTCGATCCGCTTCAACTGTGGAATGTATTGGCACGTTCCATTTACTTCGATCCTTCCTTTTTTCTCTGCAGGATTCTCGTAAATCGATCGCAGTAACGTTGTTTTTCCTTCTCCATTTCTTCCAACAAGACCAATTCGCTGCCCCTTTTGAGCTTGCAAATGTGGAATATTAAAAAGTTCTCGGCCGTTAACAGATATCTTTAATTGATTGATTTCTAATACGTTCATCATTTGTCTCCTCTCTTTGATTCGGAGCACAAAAAAAGCCCCCATGATGGGAGCATTTTCACAGAAAATGTAGCCTATATACAGAAAGACACATAGACTCTGCGCATCCTACTCCCATTTTGTCAAACGCATGCTGAACACAATCAAATAAGCCTTTACGATAAGGCTTAAAAATAATACATGTGCAGCTAGTTGTTGAAAAATAGGATTAGTTGCTCATTGTCTTCTATCTGTCCTCACTTTCTTTTTTCAGAATTGATTTCTATCTACTGTACCCAAATAAGAAAGCATTGTCAATAATATGTTGCATCTAGTAACATATTATTATTTAAAACGCCAATTTTTCTGGCACCTAGTGATATATAAGGTGTCCAACTAACGTTCCGAGGACTACAGCACAACTCTTACTCAGCGGTAAAATAGGACGGATGCCTGTCGGCGGATGCTTCGATTCAATTTGTCCGTGGTATCTATTTTAAGGAGGAACAGCCCCATTGTTATTTAAGCTATCCTGCGATCCTTCAAACAACACAGAATAAAAGCAAGGTCAATGAGGGCACTTGTGGAAATGAATTAAATCGATCATATCTGAAAAAGTCGTTTAAATTAAAATATGTCCAAAAGGAAGGATGCCTATAATAACGAAATGCGTCTAGAACGATAAGATGCCGCTAAACACTCGTTAGACGTCTTAAGAGAAAATAACGGTCATTGCTCTTTCAAACTCTGGAAAAAGATCGGAACGAAAGATTTCCTCTTCCTTGTAAATATGTGGTGTCCCATACATACCGTTTTCTCCAAGAATATATTGCTCCAAAATTTTCTCATTAGGGTAAATGAGCAAGTACTCCCGCACGCCGTACCTTTGATACTGATTCAGCTTTTCAATGCGATCCCTTTGCCAAGTGGAAGGAGACAGAACCTCTACTATGAGATCTGGAGCACCTTTACATCCTCTGTCATCTAATTTTTTTTCGTCACATATTACGCTAATATCGGGCTGTACCACCTGATATTCTTGTTCGTCATCTGCAGCGGATAACCTAACATCGAACGGAGCAACGTATACCGCGCACGGTCTCCCTTTTAAAAACGAATATAGTTCGCCTGAAAATCGGGTTACAATTTGTTGATGTTGTCGGGAGGGTGCAGCTTGCAGATAGGGAGCACCATCTATGACTTCATAACGTGGCTCATCAGACCATGTTAGATATTCGGCATAGGATACTTTCTTAAAGTATGGCTGATTCATGCTCATAATAGACACCTCCTAGATAATCCTTACTTTAAAAACGAAACTCCAAAAAGGCTCCTTTAGATAATCATATCCAAGGGTCGGATCGTTCGCAACTCATACGTAGGCATCTTAACGATTTCAAAACTTCAAAGAATGGATGAATCTCATAGACTTTTTTCTAGTAATGACTCACCTTTCGTAGGGGGTAAAAATAACATCTAATTGTTGTCTAGTATAACATTTTTGGTACTTCATTGTACCTTGACAAAATAATTATAAAAGAATAGCCCCCAAGCTTTTGGTATAGTTTAATTCTCTAGAAAAACTACCAAATAGAAGAGATGCCTCTACCCATATCTGTATAACGCCAGTGATTTTTAGGCAAGTTTTTTTACCTTCAAAACGCTCAGTAGTATAGTCATGCTCTCATTCGTTTAGCTCAATTTACTCGATGTTAAATTTTTTATTTGAAATCCATATTTTTGAAAAGTGAATTGCTAACGCTGACAAAAGCAGCGTTGCTAATATGCTCCATAGAACATTCGAATTGAATGTTCCTGAAATAAGTATCTCCATGGCATATTCACTCATACTGGCTGGATTCAGATGATCAAGATTGAGACTTATTCCTGCAATCAGTCGAATTCCTAAAAGAACGACAACTGAAAAACATGCGATAACCGCTTGACTCTTAAAAATCGTGCTGATCATTGTGGTCAATGAAATAATAAACAGAACCCACAATAGATAAAACAAAAGAGCCACAATGAGATTTGTGAAAGGAATACTTGTAAATAAATAGGAGGTATAAAAGTAAGAAAGTACGTATCCAGTTGCGACACTGCCAGCAATAAAAAGATAGTTCGAAAAGATCTTACTCCAGATATAAGAGGTAACCGTGACGGGTCGGGTAAGAATAAAAGCCAACATCCCATTTGCTTTATCGGATTGGACAACCCCCATCATGGTGACAACAAGGATGATTACACCGAGTTGGTCAAATTGCGAGCCAAGTGTACTGGCGAGTATTTGACCTCCTTCCTGTGGAGTCATACTTGGATCGATGATGATTCCCTGCTCTCCACCAAATGCTTTTAATATTGATGGTAAATAATAACTTAAAACGGGTTGCATAATCCCTAAAAAGATAAATACAAGCGGTAACCAAAAAACTTTCAATTCTCGCACGAATTGGAGCATTTCTTTCTTCATTAACACGACAAAGGAGTTCATTGTTCCATCACCCGTTTTAAGAATATTTCTTCCAACGTGTCCTTATATATTTCAAACTTAAGCAGGTTAACATTATGCTTTAACGCATTTCTCAATAACATGTTCTTGTGTACGTCGATTTTTTTCACCTCTATTTTTAATTGATTTCCCGTTACCTCCACATTTCTTACATAGTCCAGCTTTTTAACGACTTCAATCCAACCTCTACTATGATCTGCAATATCAATCCGAATTTTATTGTTACTGTATCTATTTAATAGTTCGGCCATCGTTGTATCTTCTATTTTTCTCCCATGTTTAATCATGACAAGTCGATCGCATATTTCTTCTATGTCACCTAAAATATGTGTTGACAATAAAATCGTTGTCTCTTGCCTGATTTCATTTATAATGTTTAACACCTCTCTTCGACCAATTGGATCCAAGGATGAAACAGGTTCGTCCATTACAATAAGCGATGGCTGATGCAACAGGGCTTGTGCAATTCCTAACCTCTGCTTCATGCCCCCTGAAAATGTTCCAACCCCGGAATCCTCCGCTTCACTCAACCCTACCTTTTCCAAAATGTTCGGAACAATTTTAAACAGGCCATCTTTATTGATACCAGACAACTGCCCCATAAAATAGAGCGTTTCTTTTGCGGTCAACCACTCGTAAAAGGTTGGGTACTGTGGGAGGTAGCCCATCTCCTTTTTCATTTCAGATATTTTTTGCCCGTTAAGCAATACATCCCCTTTCGTTGGATTCATTATGTCCGATATGATTTTCATAAGCGTTGTTTTCCCTGCCCCATTCGGTCCGACCAAACCAATACATTCACCTGCATGAACCTCCATCGAAAAATCATTCACAGCGATGCTGCCATTAAATTCTTTAGTAACATTTTTAATTTCCATTTCCATTTTTATTCCAATCCTTTCTCCCGATAATAAAGTAAAGTATGGGGCCAAGAGGAATCACCAAAAGAATAGCGAGTGTCCATAACCATACATTTTCTCTTCTATTCTTGTTTCGGTATAAATCGATCAGTGCAATGATAATGATTATGAGGACTACTGCAACAACCGGTAGAATTATAGGAGCAAGAGCAACAAAGTCAATTTCTTTCAAGTCATTTATACCAATGCCATATTGTAGTTGAATTTTCATCACCTTCCATCCGTTATTATTATCAATAATGATAACGAACACCTAAAGATATTGCAATAGTTATTCTCATTATTTATAATGAGAACTATACAACAAGCGATGAGGTGATACGGTGAATCAGAAAGTCGAAGTTCTTATGCATCCCGTTCGAATAAAAATTTGTATGGCTTTACTAAGAAATAATGATAACGGATTAACTCCTTTAGAAATGGTGAAAATGATTCAAGACGTACCACAGGCGACTTTGTACAGGCACATCCAAGTAATGGCAGATACTGATATTATTTATGTTGTAAAGGAAAAAAAGGTGAAATCTGTCTCAGAGAAATATTATGCTTTAAATGAAGCGGAAGCAAAGTTTGATAAAGATGAATGGAATCAGACTTCTTCGGAGGATAAATTAAATTACATTTCCTATTATCAACTATTTCTTCTATCAAAATATCAAAATTACCTTGAAACATTAGAAAAACAAAGTGACACAGAAGACCATTCCACATTTTCTGTAGTCGAATTAAAATTAGATGATGAGCATTTCACACAATTTCAAAATGAATTAAACGAACTTATGGAAAGGTATTACCATACCAGCAGCAAACGTAATGAAAAAAGCAACCCTGCACGAACCGTTGGAATAACAATTGTCCCTGAAGGCTAAACTTCTTTTTTTACATAGTATCTTCATTTTTGATGATTTGAAAGTCATTCTGGCAATTCCAGTTACAAAAAAACATTTTTGAACCCTCCTGTCTATACGTGATTCTAATCCTATTGACAGGAATTCAGAAATGTTTTCTTTTTGTTGTTTAAAATATTGTAATTTAATGTTTGAATTTTTGGCTAACTTTTGATCGAACCTCATAGAATCTCTCAATAAGCAAAAAATATCTTATTAATGAAATGGTGTCGTGAATCGCTTTCATCTTTTATATAACTTTTCTTTTGTTCTACCTTTTTTAATCCGTCTTATTAAAAGATTAATCAAATTCTTTTAATACTTGTTCTATTTGTTTCCTAAGTACAGGTATTTTATTTTGCACCACATCCCAAACAATCCGATAATTGATGGTAAAATAACCATGAATCATCATATCTCTCATTCCAGCCATCTTTCGCCACTCTACTTGTGGATTCATTTCTCGGATTTCTACTGGAATGTTTTTGGTTGCTTCTCCAATTACCAATATGTTCTTAATGACTGCATCGGAAACGAGGTCATTATCTAAAAACTCAGCATAAGATACTTCCCTAGTGAATTTTTCCACTTTAACAGAGGCAGATAAAATATCTTCTAAAAAAACCTTAGGCTCCCTCTGCATATATAGTTCCTCCTAAGATACGAGGTTTTAAAGCGGGTTTTATATCATCTAATATGACTAAGTCCACAGGCCTTTGAAAGTGATCCTCGAGAATGAGCTTCAGGTCCATGTAATTATCAAAGGACAAATCCGTATCGTTAAATTCTACAATCACATCAATATCACTGGATTCATTTTGTTCTTCGCGACTGTATGAACCAAACAAGCCAATTCTCTTAACACCATATTTCTCTTTCCAGGTCATCAAGTTTTTTGACATGATTTCAAGGACTTTTTGTTGGGATAACATTTCAGCACCGCCACTTCTTAATATTATTCATTTTTAGTATAACATTACTCTAAGAAAGGAAAAACATGCAACACCCCATGACTGAATATTTGACTCACCTCATTTCTTTAACATAAAGAATAGGACATGCTCGTTTCGACGGTGCAATAAAAGCTTTTCAACGGGACGAGTGAGCGCAGTCCCAGATCTAGAATGTCGTGACCTAGGTTGACCTGCCGGTTACACTACGATAAAAGAACGATTAGACGATATCATGTAATTTTTAATAATCAACTAAAGGGAAATCACCTTAGACCACCTTTCTATAAAAATACCATAAAGAACCCACATAAAAAACAATGAAACCTCCACCTACAACAAGAAGTAATTGATCCCATGGAACAAAAAAGACGTCCTCCGTACCTCCACCAATATACATCATGGAGAATGGCTGTGCCCATGGATAGTACGGACCAAAGCGTTCTGAGTTGACCACCAATATCGTTGGGAGCGTAAATACCACGTTCACAGCAAACGGAGCTGCGAAACTTCTAAAGAGAATGGACATCCCCAATTGCAGAGCAACCAATGGAAAGGTTGCTATCCATCCGCCAAATACACTTTTCCAAACAATATCTATAGGAAACGGATCAGTAAACCCTTTTATCATGCCGACCCCATAAACGGAACCCAGATATAAGAGTTGCATCACCAGAACAAGGAGCATTAAAATAATATATTTCGCCGCAAATACTTTGCCCCTTGTTACAGGTAATGATAATAATTGTTTCCATCCCCCCGCTTGATGCTCATATCTGCACATAATACTCGCCATAACACCTGTAATTAACGGCAAGAAAAGCAACGCATACGTTAAATTCATTAAAAGAAGGATGACATACCATTCATTGAGCCCCATATCCCCTAGATCGCTCGGAAGCAATCCGATCAAAAGTCCGATAAAGGGTCCTGTTAAAACAATAAACAGAATCTTTGATTTTCGTAATTTATACCACTCCGCTAAAAGTATGGATACCATCTATTTTACATCCCTTCTCACAAAATCGAACATGCCGATCATATATAGGAGAACCCCTACCCCAATACCGAGCATGACGTTAACAATCGGTTCGCCCCATTCATTCATTAAGGACGGCCATTTCCAAATCATCCAATCCGGTAAATGATAAGCCGAATAAGTGAGGATAACGCCTAACACACCTGTCGTAATCGGAACTCCTTGATTTTGACTGACCATCGCAACCCAGAGTTGCAATGCTAATACAGGCAATGCTGCAAAATAGGGATAGAAGCTATATTTTAAAAGTTCAACATACGGAATTTCTGCACCCAGTTTTAGAAATATGCCATACCCTGCGGTAAACAACATTAAAAGAAAGGATGCTATCCATAATAAATAAGCAAGCACGGTAAATTTCGATAAATATACATTTAACTTAGAAACCGGCAATGAAATGAGCTGTTTCCATGCATTTGTTTCATTTTCTACGCTCGCCATAAATGAAGTTAATATAGCGATTCCCAGCACAAGGGCAAGAGGGG
>Ga0079226_10002650_pt1 | contig 13800 bp, 13 predicted proteins | sample Poulit2014_FD_76345 | JGI IMG/M metagenome (GOLD analysis project Ga0079226, IMG submission 76345) | Agricultural soil microbial communities from Georgia to study Nitrogen management - Poultry litter 2014 | ecosystem: Environmental > Terrestrial > Soil > Agricultural land | place: USA: Georgia... | reverse complement strand
TCCCCGTATCGATCGTTTGCCCCCTTATGTGTTTAATATTACCGGCGAGCTAAAAATGGCGGCGCGCCGCAGAGGGGAAGACATTATTGATATGTCGATGGGTAATCCTGATGGGCAAACCCCTGAACATATTGTGGAAAAAATGGTCGAGGTTGCACAACGGCCCAATACCCATGGCTATTCAGTCTCGCGGGGGATTCCACGCTTGCGCAAGGCCATCGCTGACTGGTATGCCCGCCGCTTTGATGTGTCATTGGACTATGAGACTGAAGCCATAGTTACCATTGGCTCTAAAGAGGGGCTCGCTCATTTGATGCTTGCCACTCTTGAGCAGGGGGACACCGTATTGGTGCCCAACCCTAGTTATCCCATTCATATTTATGGGGCTGTGATTGCCGGCGCCAATGTGCGCTCTGTTCCCATGGTACCCGGAGTGGATTTCTTTGCCGAAATAGAACGCGCTGTGCGTGAGGCCATTCCCAAGCCAAAAATGATTATTCTGGGCTTTCCTAGTAATCCTACTGCTCAGTGTGTGGATTTAGAGTTCTTTGAGCGTATTATTGCCTTGGCGCGTGAGCACAATATCTTGGTGGTGCATGATTTTGCTTATGCAGATATTTGTTTTGATGACTATCAGGCACCCTCTATCATGCAAGTGCCCGGTGCGCGTGATGTCGCAGTAGAGTTTTTTACCATGAGTAAGAGCTACAACATGGCTGGTTGGCGCATTGGTTACATGGTCGGCAACGAGCGCATGGTGTCTGCACTAGCACGTATCAAGAGCTACCATGACTATGGTACCTTTACGCCTATTCAAGTGGCTGCGATCGCCGCTCTCGAAGGGCCCCAAGAGTGTGTCGATGAGGTCGTCAAGACTTACCAGGCGCGGCGTGATGTATTGGCAAAGGGCTTACATGATTTAGGCTGGCCAGTCGATGTACCCAAGGCGTCCATGTATATTTGGGCACGTATCCCTGAGTTTTATCGCGAATTGGGTTCGCTAGAATTTTCCAAGCGCTTGCTCAGTGACGCCAAGGTAGCAATCTCGCCAGGGATTGGCTTTGGCGAGTATGGTGATGAGTACGTACGTTTTGCTTTGATAGAAAATGAGCAACGCACACGTCAAGCAATCCGTGGTATCCGTGAAATGTTCCGTAAAGATGGGTTAGTTAAATGAGGCCAATAAAAGTCGGTTTGTTAGGGTTGGGTGTCGTCGGTGGCGGCACTTGGAAGGTTCTAAAGCATAACGCTGATGAAATTGCACGTCGTGCAGGTTGTCGCATTGAGGTTGCGGGCGCAGCTGTTCGTGATCTGGAAAAGGCGCGTGCTTTGGTGGGTGATGATGTCTGGCTGACAGATCAGGGGCTCGAGCTGGTGCAGCATCCTGATATCGATATTGTGGTCGAGCTCGTAGGCGGGGATACAGTCGCCTTGGAATGGGTGATGGAGGCCATCAATCAGGGTAAGCACGTTGTGACAGCCAACAAGGCGATGCTGGCAGAGCATGGCAACGAGATTTTCGCAGCTGCCCATAAAAAAGGCGTCATGGTGGCCTTTGAGGCAGCAGTGGCTGGGGGCATTCCTATTATTAAAGCCATGCGCGAGGGCTTGACTGCGAACCGCATTCAATGGGTGGCAGGCATTATCAACGGTACCACTAACTTTGTACTGTCCGAGATGCGTGCCAAGGGGTTGTCCTTTGCCGAGGCATTAGCCGACGCCCAAGAACTCGGCTATGCCGAGGCTGATCCCACTTTTGACATCGAGGGGGTTGATGCCGCACATAAACTGAGTCTATTGGCTTCATTGGCCTTTGGAATTCCTGTGCAATTTGAAAAAGCCCATATCGAGGGTATTACCACACTGGCAGCCGAGGATATCGCGCACGCCGAACGTTTAGGTTATACCGTTAAATTATTGGGGATCACTCGAGCGCGCGAAGAAGGTATCGAGTTACGCGTGCATCCCACCTTGGTTCCCAATGAAAGCATGTTGGCAAATGTGCAGGGCGCTATGAATGCAGTCATGGTCCACGGGGATGCGGTGGGCTCTACCGTGTATTATGGCCCTGGCGCTGGCGAGCTGCCCACTGCATCCGCTGTGGTGGCGGATTTGGTCGATGTGGCACGCTTGATGAGCGCTGATCACGTACATCGCGTACCATATTTGGCGTTTCAGCAGGATGCCATGGCTGATACGCCTGTTTTGCCGATGTCGCAGGTACTGTCTTCTTATTATTTGCGTTTGCTGGTCGAGGACCGCCCAGGGGTGTTGGCTGATGTGGCACGTATTTTGGCTGATGCGGATATTTCTATTGAGTCCATGTTCCAAGAGTCCGCAGTAGGCGGCGAAACCGATATTATTTTCTTGACGCACCAAGCTCAAGAAGGGGCGATTGATTTGGCGACCGAGCAAATACGTCGATTAGACTTTGTGCGTTCTAACCTGACGCGCTTACGGGTGGAGCATTTGTAATGAAGTACATCTCGACACGCGGGGGAATGACCCCGCAAACCTTTGGTCATATTTTACTCGAGGGGTTAGCACCTGATGGTGGGCTAGCCATCCCCGAGCACTACCCACGAGTCAGCGAGGCCACACTCGAGCATTGGCGCAATCTGCCTTATGCCGATTTAGCACTCGAGATTCTGGCTCTGTATATTACTGATGTCCCGCGTGCTGACCTAGCGCGTTTGTGTCAGGCAGCCTACGATCCAGCGTTGTATAGCGGCCGTAATATGGTGCCTGTCAAACCGTTGGGTGATGGTTTGTCGTTGCTCGGATTGTCTCAAGGGCCAACGTTGGCTTTTAAAGATATGGCCATGCAGTTTTTGGGCCAGATCTTTGAATATCAGCTTGAGCGTACTGATCGTACTTTGAATATTCTCGGTGCGACTTCCGGAGATACCGGATCGGCTGCCGAATACGCGCTACGCGGCAAAAATCGCATCAATGTTTTCATGTTGTCACCTGATGGTCGGATGAGCCAATTTCAACGGGCTCAGATGTACACTTTGCGTGATAAAAATATTCACAATCTGGCGGTGCGAGGTGTGTTTGATGATTGTCAGGACATCGTCAAGCATTTGTCTGGTGATTTGGCTTTCAAACAGCGGATGCGTTTAGGGGCTGTGAATTCCATTAATTGGGCGCGTATTGCCGCTCAGGTGGTGTATTACTTTTGGGGGTGGTTGCGCATCAGCACCCAGCCCATGCAGCCGGTATCATTTGCGGTGCCTACAGGTAATTTTGGTAATATTTTGGCGGGGCATATTGCACGCCAAATGGGGCTGCCCATTCACGAGTTGATTTTGGCTACGAATGAAAATGACGTGCTGGATGAGTTTTTCCGTACCGGGATTTACCAGCCACGTCGTTCGCATCAAACCTATGCGACCTCCAGTCCCTCCATGGATATCTCCAAGGCCTCCAATTTTGAGCGCTTTGTTTATGATTTAGTCGGTCGTGATGCGGGGCAGGTCAATCGCCTGTGGCGCGAGCTTGATACCAAAGGTTATTTTGATCTCAGCGCTTTGCGTGCGCAGTTAACCGAACACTATGGTTTCCGTAGCGGCAAGAGTACCCACGAAGATCGCTTGAAAACCATCCGTCAGGTGCATGAAGAGTTCGATGTGCTCATTGATCCGCATACCGCGGATGGGGTGTTTGTGGGCCAGCAGTACCGCAATGCGGACATTCCCATGTTGGTGCTCGAAACTGCGCTGCCAGCTAAATTTGGTGAAACAATCCAAGAAGCCATTGGCGAGCCAGCCCCCGTGCCACGTCATTTACAACAGCTGCTCGACTTGCCGCAGCATGTGACCGTGGTTGATGCCGAGCCCCAAGCTGTACGTGACTATATCGAGGCACATGCATTATTGGACACATAAAGCGCATGATAGTGCTGATTGATGATAGTTACTGATGTTTAATGACTGCCTGCTCATCACTTTGAGCAGGCAGTTTTTTCTGACTTTTGAGTATCTCTAAGCGTTAAGTAGCGGCAGAACGAGAAATCAACTGCGCAGTATGTAATCCAGAGCGCACAGCCCCCTCTAATACCGCAGGGTAGTCTGAATCTACCCAGTCAGCTGCGAAATAAATACCTGGCCAAGGGCTTTTAGCCTTTGGTCTTTTTAGTTGGGGTACGGCCCAAAAGGTCGCTCGCTGTTCTGTGATGAGCATGCTATCGATAATAGGGGGCAGCGGATGCTTAGAGTCAGGCAGTTGCATTTTCAGTTGTTGAATCAATGCATCAGTGACCTGTTCTTTAGGGTAGGCCCGTAGCGGTGCGGCATCACTAATCACCACGCTAATAGTATGTTTAGCGAAACTATTGGGTAATGCAGCGTGGTTAAATACCCATTGTCCATAGTGCAAATGCTCGCGGTTTTCAAAAAGCAGACTCATAGGAGTGGGCAATGTCCAAGGAAATTCAGGCTGTAGGTATAGCGTAGCAATAGGATTAAAGCGAATTTCCCCAAGAGCATTCAGTACCTCTTGCTGGGGTGGTGTGGTGGCCGTTAGACTTTGTAATAAGCGCATTGCCGGTGGCACCTGGGTGGCAATCACACAATGGTCAAAGGGCGCTACTAATGCTGTATGGTTTTTTTGACCATACAACCATAGCCGCTGATTTTCATCGTACTGTAATCGTTGTATCGGGGTACCGGTGTGGTAGTTAATGTCTTTGAGTGCTTCTTGGACCCACAGCTGGCTCATATCTTTTAAGGGGATCAATAATTGGCTGCTATCGCGCCCCGCGCCCAAGCTATCGCGCAGTACAGCGGCAAAAATATGTGCGCAAGCATCATTAATAGGGGTGTTGAGGGCTGCAATACACAAGGGTTGCCAAAGCCTCTCAATCAATAATTTGCTTTGGCTGGATTGCTGCAACAGTTGGGCCACGGTTTGACCGGTAGGGGTGCGCCAGCCTTGCTTTTTTAATTGGCGCATTAGCCGTAGCAAGGCGAGCTTGTCTCGCCAATCAAGTCCTCGACCCCCTAACGCCACCCCTAACTGATGCCAAGGGGCTGGCAGGTCCCAGTAGCCAAAATTAAACTGTTGATCGAGGCTTTGGAAGCGTAGGTCTTGTCTATAAAAACGTTCTTTAGGATCCAAGCCCAAGGCGGTCATTAACTGCAGTGTCTGGTTATAGGCACCAATAAGCAAATGTTGGCCATTGTCGACTTGCCCCCAAGGGGCATGTACACGGCGTGCACGCCCCCCAAGGGTGGGACCGCTTTCAAAGACAGTGACATCAAAGCCTTGGCGCGTCAGTTGCCAAGCACAGGCCACACCCGCCCAGCCCGCCCCAATAACCGCAATTCGATTCATGAGCGCACAGATTTAAGAAATGAGCCACCGTTGGTCACCCAGTTTTTCCAGGCTAACCAAAATTTGCGTATAGGAGTGAGGCTGATGCGTTTATCGAGTACATCCCAGTTGTCGCGGTCAATTTCCTGTAAAAGGGTGTGATAAATAGCGGCCATGAGCAGGCCTGGACGTTGTGTACGACGATCGACTGAGGGTAGGGTTTGCGCAGCCAAACGGTAGAATTCATGTGCCCGCTCGCTTTGGTGACGCATCAAAGCGATAAAACGCTCGTTGTATTGACCGTTGAGTATTTCTTGGGGGCGAACCTCAAAGCGATCTAATTCTTCTAAAGGCAGGTAAATGCGACCGCGTCGGGCGTCATCACCCACATCACGAATAATATTGGTCATTTGAAAGGCCAATCCTAATTGCACGGCATAGTCGGTGGTCTGCGCCTGTGTTTGGCCAAATATTTTGGCAGATAAAATGCCCACTACACTGGCTACATGCCAGCAATATTTTTCCAAATCAGTCCAGCGTTCATAGCGGGATTGATCCAGATCCATTTCCATACCATCAATAACGGCTAGCAGCTCTTCATAGCGTAGGTCATAGTTTTCAATATGAGGGGCAAGCGCTTTAAGGACGGGATGAATGGGGGGCTCGCCTTGGAAAAGTGCATCCAGCTGCTCGCGCCACCAGACGAGCTTCATACGAGCGACAGAAGGCTCAGAGGTTTCATCAACCACATCATCGACCTCGCGACAAAAAGCGTACAAGGCAGTGATTGCCCGTCGCCGTTCTGGGGGCAAAAACAAAAAAGCATAGTAAAAACTAGAGCCACTACGGGCGGCTTTGTCTTGGCAATATTCGTCTGGTGTCATATTGGTTATCGTTTAGTTGCGTAAGGCTCGCACAAATAATAGCAGGCTATCTTGTTTTTTTATAATGGGACGCTGTGTGAAGACATCGAATTGTACTCGTTCGAGCTTCTCCAGGATGCGTAATCCCCCTTGGATAATGAGGCGTAGTTCTAAATTGATCCGCCCTGGTAGCCGACGGCACAGAGGTTTGCCTGCATTTAAGAGCTCGCGTGCTCGGGATACTTGGGCCTGCATGAGCGCTCGCCAGGCTTGTTGCTGCGCAGAGTTAAAAGATTGACCTGCAACCGCCTGAGCAATATCGCTTTCATTGACATTAAAGCGCTGTAATTCTTGCTGAGGGATGTAGACACGGTCTTTATGCCAATCGATGGCGACATCTTGCCAAAAGTTAGTGAGCTGCAGCCCCGTGCAAACGGCATCTGACATGGTCAAGCTATCCGGACGGTTTTCTTCGTACAGATGTAAAAGGATACGGCCCACTGGATCCGCCGAACGTGTGCAATAATTCAACAGATCTGTGTAATCTTGGTAGCGCTTGGTATGGACGTCTTGCTGGAACGCCGAGAGTAGATCATGAAAAGGTTTTAGTGGTAAATCATAGGCAGTAATGACCTCGGCTAGCGGACCAAAGATAGGGCGCAAACGGCTTAGGCCGTCCTGTTTTAAACGTTGCTGCTGGATGAGATCCAGTTGTTGCGCATAAAGTGCTAACTCATCAAGCCGCCATTGGTCACTGTGTTCACCCTCGTCGGCAACATCGTCCGCACAGCGGGCAAAACGATAAATGTGCTGTACGGGGAGGCGCAGCCGCTTGGGCAGCAATATTGAGGCGACAGGAAAGTTCTCGTAATGATCAACAGGCATAGCGGTCGGGGTACGGGTTTCTGCTAAAGTGTATAAACTACGTAATAATAACGAATTAAACAAAACTGAGGGATGCAATGCCACGACCAATACAGTTATTGCTATCGTCTGCGGCACTCACGCATAATTTGGCGGTGGTGCGCCAGCGCCTCACAGAGGCGAGCACACGATTGCAGCGGCCAGCACCCCATATTTGGGCCGTGATCAAGGCCAATGCATATGGTCACGGTATCGATTTGGGTGTTCAGGCTTTTGCCCAAGCGGATGGCTTGGCGATGTTGGATTTTAACGAGGCCATACGCTGCCGCGAATTAGGTTGGGACAAACCCATTTTGCTATTAGAGGGTTTCTTTAGTGCTGACGATCTTGATTTGGTAACGCGCCATAACCTGAGCATTGTAGTGCATGATGCGTCACAATTGCAGGCTTTATATCAGTTGCAGCCACCTCAACCCATCAGTGCGTATCTAAAAATTAATACAGGGATGCATCGTCTGGGGTTTGCTGGGTCCGCTGTAGATGCGGCATGGCGTGAAATACGTGCATTGCAACAGCAGGGCGTGCTGCGTTTTCTGGGGGCGATGACGCACTTTTCGCGCGCTGACAGTTCCGAGGCTGATACCCTGGCCCAGATCGAGCGTTTTCAACAATTAAATCCCGCCCCGGTAGCCCCTTTTAGTGTGTGTAACTCAGCGGCTACTTTGCAAACAGGGCTGCAATCACATCTACCTGCTATCGAACAATGGGTGCGGCCTGGGATTTGTTTATACGGTGCATCACCTTTTGAAACACAGTCTGCGGCTGATTTTGATTTACGCCCAGCACAGACATTATCTGCGGAAATTATCGGTGTACAACACGTGCAGGCCGGTGATGGGGTAGGTTATGGTCATATCTTTGAAGCCGAACGGACGTTACGAGTTGGCGTAGTCGCATGTGGTTATGCCGATGGCTATCCTCGCCATGCACCTTCTGGGACTCCAGCGACTGTGGATGGACAACGCACACGTTTGGTGGGTCGGGTATCCATGGATATGCTTACCGTCGACATTACTGATTTGCCTGATGCGGGGGTCGGTAGTCAGGTGATATTGTGGGGGGCAGGTGGGCCTTCGGTAGATGAGGTAGCCCAATCTGCGGGCACGATTGGTTACGAGCTGGTAACTGCCGTGACTGCCCGTGTACCACGTGTTGTTGAGTTTAGCAATACTACCCGTCAGGAGGATAACGATGAAAAATAAATGTGTCTTGGTGACAGGCGCGACTAAAGGAATCGGCTGGGCAATTAGTCAGCAGTTAGCTGATCGGGGGGCGCATGTCGTGGGCATTGCCCGCAATACACAGGATATAGATTTCCCAGGCTATTTATACGGCTGTGACTTGGCTGATGCTGGCGAGACCGAAGAGGTGTTACGCGTTATTCGGGAAAAATACCCCGTGGATGCCATCATAAACAACGTCGGTATGGTGCGTCCGCAGCCCTTGGGCGAGGTCGAACTTGCTGCCTTATATGATGTGTATGATTTAAATGTGCGCGCAGCAGTCCAAGTAACGCAGGCGTTTATCCCCGCGATGAAAGCCCGCCAAGCCGGCCGCATCGTTAATATTTGCAGTCGGGTGGTTCACGGGGCCTATGACCGCACCAGTTACAGTGCAGCTAAAAGCGCATTATTAGGCTGTACGTATTCTTGGGCGCTCGAGTTGGCACCCTACGGGATTACAGTAAATGCAGTATCCCCAGGCCCCACAGAGACCATTTTGTTTCGCAAAGGTCACCCAGAGGGCAGTGATACTGAGCGCAAGGCATTGTCTTCGATCCCTATGGGCCGCTTTGCCCAACCTGATGAGGTTGCTCATGCAGTGCTCTTTTTTCTGGCTGACGAAGCACGTTATATCACTGGCCAAGAGCTCGGGGTGGACGGCGGGGGCTCATTGGCTGGTCGTTAATTTTTAGAGCAGTTATTTTATGTCACAGCAATCCCTCAAAAGAAAACAACGCAGTATTTTTGTTTGCACCGAGTGCGGTGCACAGTTGCCCCGTTGGGAGGGGCGTTGTCCGCAGTGCGGCGAATGGAACACTATCGAAGAGCAGCAGCCAGAACCTGCAGACACGGATAGTCACCGTTTTGCTGCTTTGGCAGGTACCAGCGAGGTACAAAATCTGGCACAAATTCAGGCCCAAGAGGTTCAGCGGCGGTTAACCGGTTTGCCCGAGCTTGATCGGGCGCTGGGGGGTGGGATGGTAGCCGGCGGCGTCATTTTAATTGGGGGTGATCCAGGGGTTGGCAAGTCGACTCTGCTTTTGCAAACAGTCAGTAGTATGGCCAGCCAATGGCCTGTGCTCTATGTCACGGGCGAGGAATCCGCCCAGCAGGTGGCATTGCGTGCGCAGCGTCTGGCACTGCCTACCGAGCATGTGCATTTGCAGGCGGAAATCCGCCTTGAGCATATTATCGCCACCTTAAAAGAACGCCGCCCTGAGGTGGTGATCATTGACTCTATTCAGACCTTGTATTCCAGCCAGCTTACTGCGGCTCCGGGCTCGGTATCGCAGGTGCGTGAGTGCGCCGCGCAGCTCACCCGTATCGCCAAACAATACGGAATGACGATGGTGTTTATCGGTCATGTGACCAAAGATGGTGCATTGGCAGGCCCGCGTGTGCTCGAGCATATTGTGGATACGGTGTTGTATTTCGAGGGTGACACTCACTCGTCATTTAGATTGATACGCGCTATCAAGAACCGCTTTGGGGCGATTAACGAGTTGGGCGTCTTTGCCATGACAGACAAGGGGTTGCGTGGGGTTAATAATCCATCGGCCTTGTTTTTATCGCGTCACACCGAGCAGGTCCCGGGCAGTTGTGTGGTTGCAACATTAGAGGGGACGCGTCCTTTGCTGGTGGAAATACAGGCTTTGGTCGATACGGCTCATGTGCCTAATCCTCGGCGTTTATCCGTAGGATTGGAATCCAGTCGGTTGGCCATGCTGCTCGCGGTATTGCATCGCCATGCCGGGGTGGCCAGTTTTGACCAAGATGTATTTATTAATGCTGTAGGTGGGGTGCGTATTAGCGAGCCTGCTGCTGATTTGGCCGTTTTGTTTGCTATCGTATCGTCTTTGACCGATCGCGCATTGCCTCGGGGGTTAATGGTGTTCGGTGAGGTCGGTTTGGCGGGCGAGATTCGTCCGGCACCGCGCGGTCAAGAACGCCTGCGCGAGGCCGCTAAGTTAGGCTTTAAACAGGCTGTGATCCCGCGTGCAAATGCCCCTAAAACCGCTATCGATGGATTAGAGATTGTCGCCGTACAGCGCGTCGATCAGGCCATTGCTTTTATTCGCGAGCAGGGGAGTCGTTAAGTGGATTTAGTGGCAACTGTTGCGCTGCTACTGGCAGCGGGGGCCGTGATTGGCTTTTTGGGGGGTGTGGTTGGCATTGGCGGGGGGTTATTAGCCATTCCGTTTTTAGTCTTGGCGATGGGCTTTGAACAACAAGCCGCCCAAGGTTCGGCTCTGTTGATGGTGTTGCCTGCTGTATTGCTGACGCTTTATAACTACCACAAAATGGCACCCATACCGTGGCGCCAAGCATCGGCCGGTGCCAGTACTTCGGTAGTGTTTACTTGGTTTGGGGCCAAGGTAGCCCTTGGCCTGGATCCCATCATGCTGCAGCATATTTATGCCGGCTTTATATTTTGTCTGGCTCTATATTATTTTTATCAAAGCAAATATGGCATAAAGCGCGTTGGAAAAACCGTAAAAGGCTCAGATAATCATGGTGCGGGTGCTAACGACGGTAACCCAGTGGATGCTTATTCAGGTTATCATTTTATGTTGGTAGGCATGCTATCCGGTACCGCAGGAGGTATTTTTGCGGTAGGGGGGTCTGTGGTCGTCGTGCCATTGCTGACAACTGTTTTTGGCTTTTCCCAATTTCGTGCGCAAGCATTGGGTCTGACCATGATCGTGCCTGGCATTATTGTAGCCATGCTGACCTATGCTTATCACGGGCAGGTGCATGCCTCGGCAGGTGTGCCCTTAGCAGTGGGCAGTTTGTTAATGGTTCCTTTAGGAGTACGCATTGCTTATAGGTTGGCCGAGTCACGTCTGCGGTTCATCTTTGGTCTGACTTTGCTAGGGATTACTTTTTTAATGTTTAGTTCTGTCCGATGAGTCAGTCTCGCATAGCTACCGTCCAGAAAACGCATTGGGGTGTGCGGTATATGAGAGCCTTTTTTCCTCATGATATCCCTACGCCCAAGTACTTATCGCCTACTGAGCCAGCATTGCAGGCACAGCCGGTGACCCAAGGTGGGCGTCAGGCTGCATGGTTCGTGCAGCTACCTCTGGGTCAACAGGCAGTGTTGCGCTACTATCGACGGGGCGGGATGGTTGCGCGGCTCTTGCATGATCAGTATCTTTGGCTAGGAGAGCAAAAAACACGTTCTTGGGCCGAGTTCGAGGTAATGCGTTACCTCTATGATCTTGAGGTACCTGTACCTGAACCTATTTGGGCCAGTTGGCACAGGCATGGCTTTTATTATCGTGCCGCGTTGGCCACCGAGCGCGTACTTGGGGCGCGTACTCTGGCTGGTACATTAAATCAAGTCTCGCCTCGACCGGTAGCGCGAGCAATTAAAAAAATGCATGATGCTGGGGTCTTTCATGCCGATCTCAATGCTTTTAACATTTTATTAGATGCTGAGCAGGCGGTGTGGCTAATTGATTTTGATCGGGCGCGGCGTTGTCGTCAGCTGAGCTTTGCCCAACGTAAAAATAATTTACGCCGATTACAACGTTCTTTATTAAAAATTAGCGGGCCAGTAGGGGGGCGCTGGTATCAACATTTAGCGCAAGCTTATAAGTCGCAGCTCTAGTTTTAGTTCGTTTTTTCTTGCAAGGTTCATCATGACATACACACAAGATGAGTTAAAAGAACAAGTCGCCCAAGCGGCTGTTGAGTTCATAGTTGATAAACTTGAATCCGAGGCTATTTTAGGGGTCGGTACTGGTTCCACAGTAGATATATTTATTGATTTGTTGGCCCAACACAAACAACAATTTAAAGGGGCTGTATCCAGCTCTGAGCGTACGACAGAACGTTTACAAAAGCACGGGGTCAAGGTCTTTGAGCTAAATGAGGTGCGAGCCCTGCAGTGGTATATCGATGGGGCCGATGAAATCAATCAGCAGGGACAAATGATTAAAGGCGGTGGGGGTGCACTGACTCGCGAAAAAATTGTCGCATCCGTGGCCGATAATTTTTTGTGTATTGTGGACCATAGCAAACAGGTTCAGCAGTTGGGTGATTTTCCCTTGCCGATCGAGGTCTTACCCATGGCACGTGCGAGTGTGACACGGGCTCTTGAATCCCTAGGTGGGCGCGTCGTTGAGCGTACTGGTTTTGTGACTGATAACGGTGGGGTAATCCTTGATGTGCACGATTTGAAAATCGAAAACCCCTTGCAATTAGAACAACAAATAAATGATATAGCCGGGGTGGTGTGTTGCGGTATTTTTGCTCTTCATAAAGCGACCATAGCTTTAGTGGCAACACAGCAGGGCGTCATCTCAGCGTCATAATCCCATGCTACTATTTATCCTCAACTTTAATTTTTAGCAGATGGGCACCGATATGTTCGAGCATACTAATAAGCAATTTCATGCAGATTTAGAAACGACGCGCTCTATGTTTCTCGAAATGGGCGGTGTGGTTGAAGCCATGGTCAAGCAATCAACCGAGGCCTTGTTTAGTGGCGATATGGATTTTGTTGATCGTGTGCTTGAGCGCGAGCAACAAGTTGATAAGCTCGAGGTCGAAATCGATGAACGCATTACTAATCTCATCGCCCGCAACCAGCCTACAGCTATAGATTTGCGCATGTTGCTATCGGTTTCTAAAATGCTCACTGATCTAGAACGCTGTGGTGACGAGGCCGAACGTATTGCCAAAATGGCACGCCGTATCCATGATTCGGATTCAGGCTATGAGCCTGTGGTTGAGCTACGTCACATGAGCACTTCGGTGGTCAGCATGATTAACCGGGCATTAGATGCTTTTGCGCGCCAAGACGTCGTATTAGCAGCTGAAATTGTCCGTAGCGATAAAGAGGTCAACGAGGGCTGGAAGGGGTCTTTGCGTCACATCATTACTTATATGATCGAAGATCCGCGGACAATTTCCAGGTCCATCGATTTGATTTTCATCGCACGGGCGTTAGAGCGCATCGGGGATCATGCTAAAAACATGGCGGAACGCGTCATCTATATGGTGCGTGGTGATGATGTCCGCCATGCTGGATTGCGCTATATTATTCGTACCGCCTTGGGCAAGGACGAGGACATCTCTGAGGATGATTACGAATCCTGAGTACAAATAGCAGGGGGCATGTCATACATGCCCCCCTACGGTTTTTGGTTTAGTATGGGTATGCGCCTGGGTTACTCACTGGGTGGGACAAAGCCTTGGGCTTCGATGTCCGCATCTTGGAAAAAATATAGTTCCATTTGTTCGGCTAGATAGGTCCGTGCTCTCGGATCGGCCAGATTGAGCATATTCTCATTGACCAGGCGGGTTTGAATCGCGACCCAGTTTTCCCATGCTTCTTTGGAAACAGAGCGCCAAATGCGCTCACCCAATTCACCGGGGTAGGGAGGGAAGTCCAGGCCTGGAGCTTCTTTTTTTAGCTTTACACATTGAATCATGCGTGTCATAAGAACACCCTTTTGCTCTAATTA
>Ga0079226_10002649_pt1 | contig 13806 bp, 13 predicted proteins | sample Poulit2014_FD_76345 | JGI IMG/M metagenome (GOLD analysis project Ga0079226, IMG submission 76345) | Agricultural soil microbial communities from Georgia to study Nitrogen management - Poultry litter 2014 | ecosystem: Environmental > Terrestrial > Soil > Agricultural land | place: USA: Georgia... | reverse complement strand
TACGTATTTAGCTGATCGATTGGAAATAGATGACAGGGGTAAAAAGGTAGCAAACTTCAGTGTTCTACGTAATACAGCAATGTCTGCTATATTACTAGAATATATGTTTATTGACGATGAGAATGAAAATGAATTATTACAAAAAGATAGCTATCGCGAACACCTGGGTAAATTGACTGCTGATGCTATAGCAGATACATACGATCTAAATAAAAAGTAGATAAATAAATCTAAAAAGTGGATAGTATTTATAATCTATATAAATACTGTCCACTTTTATAGACATTATTCTATGAAATTCAACTATTAATAAATTATTTTCCACATTATTTCCAGGGTAATGTCGAAATCAGAAGCGTTGCATTAAATTTTCTTCCTCTAATTTACTTGTTATAGCCCCAAGAATCCGGACATATTCATCACGACCTGATATTGTTCGAATTCATATATTTTATACTGTTTTAACATTCTTCATTTCCCTCGTTATGATTGAATACGAACAACATAGTTTCCATCAATCGTTTCTCTTTCTGATTCTATACGCCAATTCTTTGAAAGTATTTGCCTTAGTGCAACCAGTTCACTTTCATTCACCTTTAATCCAATAACTCCATTAGAAGTCGATTCATAGTCTAATTTCTCTTTTCTATGAAATTTCAATTTAAGTAAGTTAATTAATCCTTTCAGTGTCACGAATTTCACCTTGTATCCATCTTCCAAGATGGAATGCATATTAAATTCTTTTCCAATCTGCACTAATCTTTCCACATCAATGTTTATACCGGATACCTGCCATTCTGCCGTATCATTTGCTTCAATTCGCTTAATAATCTCTTGGTCATTCACATTATTGCTACGTAAAGTTTCAATGATATATGCATCTTTCAATGATATATTGTTTCTTCCCATACCTCATATCTCCTCGTATCAGTGATTTATCGAATCATCCGCTCTTCATGAACTTCATTTAAAGGATAAAAACAAGCAACTTTTTGTTTCTCCGAGTAATGACTGAGCAAGGTTGGATTGTGAGATTTACAATATTCCTGTGCGAATGGGCATCTTGTATGAAAGACGCATCCAGACGGAGGATTCGCAGGGGATGGCAATTCACCACGTAACACGATTCTTTCTCTTTTCTTTTCCCGTTCTGGGTCAGGAGTGGGAATAGCAGACAGAAGCGCATTCGTATAAGGGTGACATGCGTGATTATAAAATCCTTCCATATCAGATGTTTCCATCACTTTCCCTAGATACATCACCAATACTTCATCCGCAATATGCCTGATTAAAGAAAGATCATGGGTGATGAATACATATGTTAAATCCAGTTCATCTTGCAGCTTCTCGAATAAATTGATTACTTGTGCTTGAACGGAAACATCTAAGGCACTAACTGGTTCATCACAAATAATTAAACTTGGTTCTAAAGCGATGGCACGAGCAATTCCTATTCTCTGTCTTTGTCCACCGGAAAACTCATGAGGAAGCCGATGATAGTCTTCATCCGGTTTTAACCCTACCATGTCCAGCAATTCTTTAACACGCTTTTCAATGTTATTCGTCACTTTATATGCTTTTAAGGGGGCGGCTATAATCTCTCCAATCTTCATTCGCGGATTCAAACTAGTAAATGGATCTTGAAAAACCATTTGTATATCCCGTCGCATTTCATGCATCTGTTTACGGTTTAAGGTGGTGATGTCTTTTCCATCAAAGAAAATTTCTCCTGAAGTAGAGCTCTCCAGTCCTGCTATTGCTCTGGCAAGCGTACTTTTTCCACATCCTGATTCGCCAACAACTCCAAGTGTTTTCCCTTTATCCACCGTCAGATCTAAACCATTCACTGCTTTAACAGTTTCACCATATTTTTGAAACCATCCTTTTTGTTTAGGGAAATGCACATGTAAATCTTTTACTTGCAGCAATGGTTTTGTCATAACTCAGTCACCCTTTCTTTTTCATGGTGAATTTTCTGTTTCTTTTTCTTAAAATCATCAGATGATAGTATACAAGCGGCATAATGGTCTTCTCCTCGTCTATCCAAAATAGGTTCCTGTTGTAAACATTTCGCTTCTGCAAATGGACAACGTGGATGAAACTTACAACCTTTAGGCAGACTCGTTAAATTAGGTGGCTGTCCCTTGATACTGACCAGATTTCTATCCAAATCATCCATACGTGGAGAGGCTTGCAGTAAAGACCATGTATATGGCATTGCGGCTTCATAAAAAATATCATTCACTGGTCCTTTTTCGACAATTTTACCAGCATACATGACAAGAATATAATCAGCCAGATTCGCTACAACCCCAAGATCATGAGTAATTATTATCAAAGACATTTCATATTTTACTTGCAGTTCTTTTAACAATTCCATAATTTCTGCTTGAATGGTGACATCCAGTGCCGTGGTTGGTTCGTCTGCAATTAGTAATTTGGGATTAGAAGCAAGAGCCAAAGCAATCATCACTCTTTGCCGCATCCCACCAGAAAATTGATGTGGGTATTCTTTTATGCGGTTAGCTGGTTCAGGAATTCCCACATCTTTTAGTAACTGGATTGCTTTCTTTTTGGCCGCTTTCTTCTTGATATGAACATGAGAACGAATGGCTTCAATTAATTGAGTCCCCACTGTATATACTGGATTCAAGCTCGAAAGAGGATCTTGAAATACCATTGCGATCTCATTTCCTCTTATCCACTGCATTTTTTGCTCACTTGCTTGTAATAAATCCTCCCCTCGGTAAAGGATTTCTCCTTTTGGATAGTATGCTGGCGGAGATGGATTGAGTTGCATTAACGATTGTGCTAGAACACTTTTACCGCTTCCCGATTCTCCCACAATTCCTATCGTCTGTCCTGGCTCAACCTCAAACGATACACCGTTCACCGCCTTCACTACATCTGATGAAGTATCCAATCGCACATGCAAATCTTTCACTTCGAGCACGCTTAATCCCTCCTTCCTCTATTAATGAATCATCATACTGCAATCCTTTTCTCTTTTCGCTTTCTATTTTTCCGGAAAGATTGACTAGCAGTACGCGGGTTCAAGGCTTCTCGTAATCCGTCACCCAACACATTTAAAGATAAAACAGTTACTACAATTGCTACCCCGGGAAACACTGAAAACCAAGGAGCAGTAGTTAAATACGTTTGAGCTTCCTTTAGCATCGATCCCCAAGTTGGAATTGATGGATCTGCGCCGACACCAAGAAAATTCAGTGCTGCCTCTGCCAAAATTGCTTTCGCAAAAATAAACGTTCCCTGTACAATAATTGGCGTCATCATATTAGGCAACATATATTTTAGTATAATGACCATATCACTTGCTCCAGTAGATTTGGCAGCCTCAATATATTGAACGTTTCCCACTTGTAATGCAACAGAACGAACCACTCTAGTCATCACCGGCCAAAAAGCAAAAGTGAGCGCAATAATGATGTTGGTAATGCTACCTCCAAGCGCCGCCACCAACGCCAATGCCAATAATAACGCTGGAAAAGCAAGCATTCCGTCTATCACCCGCATGATAATAAAGTCAGCTTTCTTATAATAACCTGCAATTAATCCAGTAAATGTTCCCAAAATTGTGGAACATACAGCTACTACGAAACCGACTAATAAGGATACCTTTGCAGCGAGCAATGTTTGTAACAAAATATCTCTTCCAAAATCATCCGTACCAAACCAATGTGTTATAGACGGCGCTAGAAGTCTCGATTCAGGGTCTATCTCCGAATGAACAAGAGAAATCCATGCGGACGCTGCAAAAGTTCCCACTATAATGAGTATTAACAAACTGATAGCAGCAAGATTGCGCTTTTTCTTTAACATGCCTAACCATCCTTCTTTTGAATCATTCATATCTAATACGCGGATCGAAAAGGGCGTACAATAAATCGACAATAAGATTGACTATTACATAAATAACCGCTGTGAATAAAACGACTCCTTGAATGACTGGAAAATCGCGGCGATGAATAGAGTCAATAAGTAACTGACCAATTCCCGGTATCGTAAATAATGTCTCAATAATGACTGTGCCCCCAAGCAGGCCTGCTGTAGCTGTTCCAATAACTGTGACAGATGGTATCAGCGCATTTCTAAAAGTATGTCTCATAATAACAGCACTTTCTTTCATGCCTTTAGCACGTGCTGTTCGCGTATAATCCTGACCAACAGCCTCCAGCATCTCATCGCGTAACATACGTGAAATCAAACCCGCTTCTACGACAGCCAGAACAAAAGCCGGTAAAAACAAATGGTGCAGCCACTCCAAAACACCGGAGTCAAACGGTATATACCCCGCTACCGGAAAAATAGGAATAGTTACTCCAAAAGCAATAACTAACAACATTGCAAACCAAAATTCCGGAAGCGACACACCAATTAAAGAACTAGAAAGAAATATCGGATTGACTGCTGTATCTCTTTTTATAACTGCAAAAATAGCAGCAGGGACAGCGATGAGCAACATTAGAAACAGGGACACAACCATCAAACTAAAAGTCGGTCCAAAATGAGACAGAATGATATCCAAAACCGGCTCCGAGGAGTAAATAGACATCCCAAAATCTCCTGTCAACATATTCTTAATCCAATCGATGAATTGAATAGCAATCGGTTGATCCAGTCCAAGTTCATGTTCTAATTGCTGAATGCTCTCTTTCGAACTATCTTCCCCAAGAATAATGTAGGCCGGATTTCCTGGGGTAAGATGAACAATTAAAAACACAATAATGCTCACTACTAACATAACTGGTATCAACGACAATAACCGTTGAATGATATAACGAAGCAACTCTGTCCCTCCCATCTACATTGTCTGATAAAATTAGTTATCTTCTTCGGTCTTCCACGCATTCCAAAAACGAAGACTTACCCAATCATTTTCTGTTTCCAAATTCTCATTTTTAACATCTAAATTCGATACATTCGTTACTTTAATAAATGGTAACTCATCATAAACCGTCTTGTTCATTTCCTCCAATATTTCCTCACGATCTTCTTCAGCAGAAGTAGCAGCCCACTCTTTTAATAATTCTTGCCAACGATCACTTTCATACCAACCACTGCTGCTTATATCGGGAGATAACATACCTAGTTCATTTGGTGAAAATCTTGTCGACCAACCGACAATAACTATATCCCAGTTCTCCGGTTCCTCCCATCGCTCAAGATAAGTTGCCCATTCATATGAATCTAACTTGACATTAAAACCTACTTCTTCCAGTTGTTGTTTAGCAATTTCACCAATTTTTTCATATTCATCATAATTATTTGCAAACATAATAACAACTTCTTCTCCATTGTAATTGGATGCTTCGAGCAATTCTTTCGCTTTCTTAGGATCACTTGCCAAGTAGTCCTCCGTTCCTTCATCCGTATAGAGGGCCTTCTGCTCTGGATCAAATAATGCCCCGTCCAAATTATAAAACTCTTCATTTCCATACGCTGCCTTTGCAATCGTTTCTTTATCTAATGCATAATTAAGTGCCTGACGCACTTCTATCTCATCAAATGGAGCTTCAGATTTATCAGGGATAATCGAACTATATCCATTAATATAAGTAATGGGATTCAGATTTGCATCACTTTCCACCACTTCATATAAATCAGCAGGAATCCCTTGCGCATAATCATAAATATCTGTTTTGAGACCATTCAACATAACTTGGGAGTCTTTCACAATTTGAAAATGAAGCTCATCAAAATATGCTTCTTTCTTGCCTGTCAGACCTCCCCAGTCTTCTTCATCACGTGCAGCATAATCTTCAAAACGCTCCAAAACAATTTTTTCTCCTTTATCCCATTCTTTAAACTTATACGGCCCAGTACCGATAAATTGATCCTGTTCAAGTGGCTTTTCACCTGCCTCTTCTGCAATTTCAGCAGGCATGATGGTCATAGAAGATTTAGGTGCCGCCAAATCAGATAACAAAGAACTGTATACTTCATTCAATTTAATCGTAAACGTCAATTCATCATCTTCTTCAATAGAATCAATATATTCATCCGTAATTTTGCCTACACCTGATACTTTCCTCCACCGCTCAATAGAAGCAATCGCATCTTCCGCTTCTACAGTCGTTCCATCATGAAATTGAACCCCTTCTCGAAGATGAATTGTATATTCTTTTTCATCTTCACTAACATCATAGTCTTCTGCAATCATTGGTTTGACTTCATAGTCATCATCAAGCGCAAGCAAAGTTTCAAATATATGCCAGCCAACATCCCTTGTTGCACTGGCACCGGTATACATCCAATCCAACGTTTCAGGATCCGCTGCAAAAGCTATATCCAGTGATCCACTTTCAGTAGGTGTGGATTCAGAATCTGTTTGTGAATTACTATTTTCCCCTGCTGACGAATTGCTGCAGCTCACCAACACCATTACTGCAATAACATTAATTATTAAAAATGTATAATGTTTTCTTTTCATCGTATTCCCTCTCCCTGATCCCAATAATTTATATTAATCCTATTCATTTACTATGTTTTATGTGAAAAAAATATCTCCTACGATAAGTAGTGAGTAGTAATAGCTAGAAAAGCATTCTTAATTTCAGCCAACGCTCTCTCATCAAAATCAAATTTCGGATGATGATGCGGATAATGGGTCGCTTCCTTTTCATTTCGTGATCCTACTCTGAAATAAGTGCCGGGCCTCTCCAAAAGAAAGTAAGAAAAGTCCTCCGCTCCCATAGAAGTTGGGAATTCTACAATATTATCTTTACCAAATTTCTTTTCCAAAACTTCTTGAACAATACTCGTTTCAATAGAATCATTTTGCAAGGCAGGGTAACCAGACAAATAATCGATATTAGCCGTCGCACCATAAGCATCCGTAATTCCATTAACAATGCGATAAATATCGTCTTTCACTCTACCTCTTACTCCCTCATCAAAAGTCCTTACGGTTCCTTCCAACCTTGCAGTATCAGGAATTACATTGAAAGCATTCCCTGCTTGGAATACACCAACGGTCACTACGGCTGACTGCAATGGATCCGTTTTACGACTGACTATTTTTTGCAATCCGTTCAAGATGTCTCCCCCAATCACGATCGGATCATTTGTGGCATGTGGACGCCCACCATGTCCGCCTGCACCTTGAACTGTAATTTCAAATTTATCAACTGCTGCCATCTTTAATCCATCACCAATTGCAACTTTCCCCAACGAAATATCTGAGGCAAGATGAGCCGCAAACACTCTGTCAACGTCTTTTAGAATTTGTGCTTCCACCATCGACTTAGCACCACCAGGAGGTAACTCTTCAGCATGTTGGAAAACGAATAAAACCTTTCCTTTAAGTTGATGTTTTTTCTCGGCAAGAATCTTGGCCGTTCCTAGAAGCGCTGCTGTATGGCCATCATGACCACAAGCATGCATTACCCCCGGCTTCGTCGACTTATAAGGAACATCTTTTAAATCTTGGATAGGAAGAGCATCAAAATCAGCACGTAATGCAATAGTTCTTCCTGGCTGATCACCTGATAAACTAGCAATGACACCATTACCACCTATATTCGATTGTACTTCCAATCCAAAGCTTTCCAACTTCTTTTTAATAAATACTGCTGTTTTTTCTTCTTGAAAAGACAATTCAGGATTCTGATGTAGGTATCTCCTCCATTCCACCATGTTTTCGAATACTTCCTGTGAATCTGCTAATTCTACCGTCAACCTCATCAACCCTTTCTGTTATCATTTTTCTTTCCCATCAGTTGAGGTAAAAAAAGAGCATGTAAACCTACAGATGAAATAACATGTTCTTTTAAAGCTTTACCCCTTCTTCAAGCTACATTATTATTCAGATAAAAATACTAGGTTTTATTTAATTATTAAAAGTTTACCGTTTAACTTTGCAATTGTCAAGGTGGATTATCCTAATGGTTATGGTAGGTTCAATATGGCGAAAATATGATTATTGGGATTTTTAACTTGAATAGTATATAGTAATTTTGTAGAGGGGGATTATATTATGTTAGATTATTCTATTGAACAAAACGCTGAGAAAATCTATCATGCGAAAACAAAGGAATACTTTCAAGAAGTTCTGCAATCCTATATTAACGGAAGTTATCGTTCAGCGATTGTTATGCTTTATTCAGTCGTTGTATGTGATTTAGTTTACAAATTAAAGGATTTAAAAAATATATATGATGATCAAATCGCCACTGATATTCTAAAGAAAATGAAGGAGGAACAGATGAAAAATCCCAGGAGCGGAGATTGGGAAAAAGCCCTTATCGAGGAAGTTGGAGAGAGAACATATTTGTTGGAGTCCTCAGATAGGATAGAACTAGATAGACTAAGAGAGCATAGGCATTTATGCGCGCATCCAGTATTAACTAATCAAGATTTACTCTCAACACCTAATAAGGAAACGGTAAGAGCACTAATTCGGAATATGCTAGAAGGGTTATTAGTTAAAAATCCTGTAATGTCACGAAAAGTTTTTCAATCTATATTAGAGGACTTAGCTAAAAATAAAGGAAACTTTTTAGATGAAAGAATACTTGAAGAATATTTGGAATCCAAGTATTTAAGAAACACGAATGAGCAACTAATAAACAATGTATTTAAAGATCTGTGGAACATCACATTCAATTGTGTCAGTGCGGAATGTGCAAAAAATAGGAAGATAAATTACAGGGCTTTAAAAATTATTTTTAAGAAATATAGAGCAAATATTTTAGATTATGTACGTAATAATACCGCTTTGTTTAATAAAATAAATTTAGAAGATGATAAAATACTTCTGGTACTTTGTGAGTTTTATGGAGATTATCCTATGTTTTTTGATTATTTGGAAGAACACAATAAAGTTCAATTGAAAAATAAAGTTAAAGGCCAATGGACAGCAATCATTCGGTCACCATTCTTAAAAAACAGTATGGAGGAATATTTCCAATATTTAATAAATAACTTGCATCAAAAAAGAAAAACCAAATCTAGTGGATACAATGATGAAGTATGTGAAATAAACTATGATTTAAAACGTGACGATCAAGACATTCTCTTCAAATGGAGTGAAGAAAATGAATGTACAGATTTGTATTATGAACTATTGATACAACAGTTTATTCACAGCGAAAGTTTTAATAAGGCAGATTCGAACTATGTACGATTCATTGAAAAAAACATAAAACATTTTAGTGAAAAGCATTTTATTATTTTATTGGAGGGAATAAACGATAATTTTCAATGTTACGGACGGAATTTGGCGAAACAAAATAACAGTGAAATAAAAGAATTTGCGGATCTAATTTTGGGTAAAGATTTCAATTACATGGAACGGTATCCGAAAATTGAATTTATGGATCAAAATGAGAATTGAACATACCTGATTACCAAAATCAAGAAAAACACTGAAACATTGCTTTAACCTACATACTAAAGAAAAATGACTATTAAGGGTGTTACTTTCCGTTCGGGGAAAATTATACACTTTGTGCATGAGTGACTACGACTTTATTCAGCTTCTAGTTGTTATCTTACCTTTGGCTAACCAGCTTTAGTAGACTTTCAATAGCCCATACCAATACAAGGCGCACAAAACGCCGCCACTTAAGTTTCAGTAGCGGCGTTATTCTTTTTAAATTAACTTTCGAAACTATTCAACTTAATCCGGACCACGGTTTTTGTCAAATTCGAGATTCTTTCCTTTTTCCTCTTCCTTATCAAGGTCATTTGTGTTTGATTGCTCCTCCACTCCATCCTTTGGGTCTATATTGTCCTGGTTAATTTCCTCATTGTCTTCTTGATTATTCATATTGCAACTCGTTAAAACTCCTAATGAAAGGATGAATATCATAAAAAGTACTTTCCATTTTGGTATCATCATTTATCCTCCTTTTAGACCTACATAGCTAGGCTTAATATGTGCAATAATAAAAATGTTAACCAACATTTCATGAAAAATCTTTTTGTAGTTCAAGCCTACCCGTAGTAGAGGACTAATACCTCGGGCGAATTTCTTATACGAGTGAACCGCCGTCATTAAGATAATTCTCAATTCCTTCTGAAGCCCGGTAAGATAAAGCACCAATCGTACCTGTTGGATTAAAGCAGCTGTTATGCGGAAAAGCACTCGCTCCTATTACAAAGATATTTTCTGCATCCCACATTTGCATATAAGAGTTGACTGCAGAGGTTTTTGGATCATCGCCCATAATAACTCCACCTGTATTATGCGTATTTGTATCAACATTAACGTTAAATGGCGCTTGTTCATCAACTGTGTCAATATGATCAGGTCCCATATCTTCAGCAATCTTTCTAGTTACTTTCGAGATATACTTAACTAATTCCTGATCTTGTTCCGTGTAATCATACGTCATTCGCAACAATGGCATTCCATATGCATCTTTATAGGTAGGATCCAGATCTAAATAATTTTCAACATGAGGCAAACTGGCTCCTTGCGATTTCACTTCCAGCACGCTGTTCGCATATTTAACCGATTGTTCTTTAAACTCTGCTCCCCATGCCGGCGTTCCAGAAGGGACATTATTATTAGCAATAGGCCGGTTTCCGTATTGTGTCGTACGTACACCAGCTCCATGAAGGAAATTCAAATCTGTATGATCGAAATTATCACCAGTAAATTCCGGAATTTCAATACCTAGTGCGCCCGCACCTGCATAAAGATTCCACTTTTTATCATCATAATAAAGAGTTGAATAACCTGAACTCACCTGATAACAATAATTTTTGCCGATAACTCCTTCACCAGTGTCCGGATTATAAGGATTCCCAATTTCTGAATTAAGCAGCAACCTTACATTGTTAAACACATAACTTGTCACAACAACAACATCGGCAGGCTGCTCAAATTCTTCACCTGTCAAAGTATCTACATACATTACACCTTTAGCCTTATCGCCGTCTTTGATAATTTTAGTAACATTTGCTTGGGTTCGCAGGTCAAGATTACCTGTCTCCTCAGCGACAGGAATAACCGTTACTACAGGATCTGCTTTGGCACCATATTCACAACCGAAATTCTCACAGTAAGCACAGTATTGACAAGCCATCCGTGAAACACCATCTGGATTCTCGTAGTTTTCAGACAGGTTGGCAGATGGAATTATATATGGCTTATAACCCTGTTTTTTAGCCGCCTTCTCAAATTCCTCCAGCACTGCTGTTTTAACCATTGGCCCGGTAGGATACGGATTAGATCGTTTACCGTAGAGGTCCACCGTTTCACCTGAAATACCTGCCATTTTTTCAAATGTATCATAGTAAGGTTCCAGTTCATCATATGTAATACCCCAATCTTGTAACGGCATCTCTGGTTTAATTTTATCATCGCCATAGCGTTCTTCTGTTTTTGATTTAATTTCAAAATCATAGGGAAGAAAACGATAAGTTTGTCCGTTCCAATGACTTCCCGCTCCACCTAGTCCATCACCTACAATAAATGTGCCATAATGACGCATTGGTAATGCGCGCATTTTTCGATTATTACGGTGAGTAATCGTTTCTTTGGACAGATCCTGCATCATGTCTTGTCTGTGCTGATAACGAAGCTCGTCATGCACCATCAAATAGTCAGTCATCTTCCGCTCTTTTCCACGTTCGAGACCGAGCACTTTAATTCCAGCTTTCGTTAATTCGGAAGCTATTATTCCACCTGCCCATCCCATGCCAACAATAACAACAGGCACTTTATCCAGTTTCTCTACCATATTTTACACCTCTTTATTAACTCATATGATTATTAAGACTTTCAGGTTTTAATTTATTAAATTTGTCACTTTTGATTTCTTTCGTATAATTTGTGCGTGTCCCCGGATATTCTCTCATCGACCATCCAGCCATTTCATTATTTCCGCCGTACATCGGGTCAGCATACACGCCTTCCATTGTTAGTTGTTGAAGTAACTTGAAAAAATTAGCAGACGAGGTGCCCGATATTGATCCTCCATCACCATTTTCAAATGTTTCTAGTATTTTATCTTGCTCCTTATCTTCGAGATCGGCAAAATTTTTATCATGCTTTTCATTACTGTATTCATCCAATCTTTTGAGACCCAGCCTAAATAAATCTTTTCGAAGAAGTCTGATTTGGTCACCCTGAGTCGGTTCTGCTTTATACCAAGGCCCCATACGGTAATCTTTTGCATTGACTCCCCACTGACTGGCAAGCTGGTGATCAATATAAATGGCAGCATTTAAATCAGATGCTCCAGGTCCTATATCATCTTTTGGGAATATTCGTTCAGAAGCAGCATCCGTTGCATGAAATTCATCCGGAGTAAAGAACATCAACGCTTCATTTGGATTAGCTCTTTTATTTTCGGTTGATTCATTCTTTTGATCTGATTCATTTTTTGACAACAATCCACCAAATACTCCCCCGACAGCAAGTCCACCAATTGCAATTCCAGAGTTCTTCAGAAAAGCTCTCCTCGAACTATCTGTTCCTTCTACTTCATCATTGCTCTTATCTTTATCCGACATAAGATATACATCCTCTCTTATATGTTCGTTAACAATAGGAAGATATTGCACCACACATGTCAAATTCTTTCCATTTTAGTATAAAAATAAACCTTGATTCATACATAACTATAAAGTGAATAAACTTCTGTAATAAACGAGTAGATGGGATAACTAGCTCCCAAACTTTCTCACCAATTATCCCAATTTCAGATAATACCAACATACTCATTTATTTATAATGCGAATGTATGCAAAGAAACAAAAGTTCATCAAAAATCACATTCATACATATTTAGCCGACCATCTGGAAATAAGTGAAGCTGTTGGGAGGGCTAGTGCTTCAATAAAATCTATAGTAAGATGATTTATAGAGAAAACCTCTTTTTTGTGATTTTTGTCGCAAAATTCTATTCAACAGAAAGCGTTATCCTTTTAATTAAAGATATTTTTGGACCATTTCTATTACACAAATTATTTTTCGGATTCGTTTAAACAAATCATTATTAGTATCTAATAAACTCAATATAAAAATAGATTTTTTAAGAAAGTGGGGTATCATTCAGTGATAGGGTTTATATTTTTTATTTTTATAGTTGTTAGTATTATATTTCTAATAAAAATCAAAGTAACAAACAAGGGAATTGCTCTACTTGAGAAAGCACTTACTGCCGTACTTTCGGCATTTATTTTTTCCGCGTTTGTCGTTAATGCAGTAGGTATGCCAATTATAGTGGCATTAATATTTTCATTTCCTATATTTTTAACGATTGGTGGATTCCTTTCCTTTTTCGTAGACGTATATTTAAGCAAACTCAATTTTAATGATACATTTTATAAATATATTACCGGACTTCTTTTATATGTAATTAGTAGTTTTTTAATTGTCAGCTTGTTCTTCTACATCCAATTTTCCTTTGTAGGAGATATAAATATTTTCTTATTTAATGTTTTTATGATTAGTGTGATACCTGCCTTATTGTTTTATCATATATCATTGCTTTTCAAGGCAATTTTAAAAAAAGAAGTGACATTAATTAAAGATAAATAATGTTAGAGTATCCCCTCTGGAGTAAGGAAATAAAACATACCCACTTCCAAGTAATAAGGAAATGGGTGTGTTAAACATCAGAAAGTTACAGCTTAAACTATACCTTAACCGGAGTATCTTCATTTACATAATCTATTTCAAAGCCTAAATCCCTTAACATTTGATGATCTCGCGTTTCCTCTTGCCCTCTCGTCGTTAAGTAATCTCCCACAAATATAGAATTGGCCGCGTAAAGCCCCAACGGTTGTAAACTTCGCAAGTTTTCTTCTCTTCCACCTGCGATACGTACT
>Ga0079226_10002648_pt1 | contig 13809 bp, 15 predicted proteins | sample Poulit2014_FD_76345 | JGI IMG/M metagenome (GOLD analysis project Ga0079226, IMG submission 76345) | Agricultural soil microbial communities from Georgia to study Nitrogen management - Poultry litter 2014 | ecosystem: Environmental > Terrestrial > Soil > Agricultural land | place: USA: Georgia... | reverse complement strand
AGATACTCTTTTAAAGTATATTTGGTAATAAATTTTTAGAGTGTAAATAGAAGAGGATAAACTTTCATTTTTAAAATATTCTACTTAGTAGCATGCTATTTAGTTATAAACCATTATCTTTGCACCGATTAAAAAAGGGTGTAAAAACACTTTTGAAAGTACATAACATAAATTCTTAATAATGTCACAAGTTACAGGAAAAGTAGCACAGATTATAGGCCCAGTAGTAGATGTTGAGTTTGCTAGTGGAGCGGAGCTTCCTAAGATATATGATTCGTTGGAGGTCAGCTTGGATGGAAATACATTGGTGCTAGAGGTTCAATCGCATATTGGAGAAAATACGGTTCGTACCATATCAATGGATTCTACTGACGGATTAAGCCGAGGAGTAGAGGTTGTTGCTACTGGTTCGGCAATTCAAATGCCTATAGGCGAAGCTGTTTATGGTCGTTTGTTTAATGTTATCGGTGATGCTATCGATGGAATGGAGAATTTACCAAAACAAGGTGAAAAAGGAATGCCGATTCACCGAGAAGCTCCTAGATTTGAAGATCTATCTACTTCTACCGAAGTTTTATTTACAGGAATTAAGGTAATTGATCTTATTGAACCTTATGCGAAAGGAGGTAAAATTGGATTGTTTGGAGGAGCCGGTGTAGGTAAAACTGTACTTATTCAAGAATTGATAAATAATATTGCTAAAGGACACGGAGGATTATCTGTATTTGCAGGTGTTGGCGAACGTACTCGTGAAGGAAATGATTTACTTAGAGAGATGTTGGAGTCTGGCATTATCCGTTATGGAGATGATTTTCTTAAGTCTATGGAAAAAGGAGAATGGGATCTTTCTTTAGTTGATAAAGAAGCTATGAAAGACTCAAAAGCTACTTTCGTTTTTGGACAGATGAACGAACCACCAGGAGCAAGAGCTCGTGTTGCTCTTTCAGGTCTAACTATTGCTGAGCATTTCCGTGATGGTGATGGTGAAGGACAAGGTCGTGACGTATTATTCTTTGTTGACAATATTTTCCGTTTTACACAAGCAGGGTCCGAGGTGTCTGCATTGTTAGGAAGGATGCCCTCTGCCGTTGGTTATCAGCCTACATTAGCAACCGAGATGGGAGCAATGCAGGAACGTATTACCTCTACCAAAAGAGGCTCTATTACTTCTGTGCAAGCAGTTTATGTACCTGCGGATGACTTGACTGACCCAGCGCCGGCTACTACATTTGCTCACCTAGATGCAACTACAGTACTTTCGAGAAAAATTGCGGAACAAGGAATCTATCCAGCAGTAGATCCCTTAGATTCTACTTCAAGAATTCTTACTCCTGAAATATTGGGTAAAGAACATTATGATTGTGCACAAAGAGTAAAAGAGTTGTTACAGCACTATAAAGAATTACAGGATATTATTGCCATTCTAGGAATGGAAGAATTGAGTGAAGAAGATAAATTAGCAGTAGCTAGAGCTAGAAAAGTTTCTAGATTCTTATCTCAACCTTTCCATGTAGCAGAGCAATTTACTGGTATCCCAGGAGTTTTGGTTGATATTAAAGATACTATTAAAGGGTTTAATATGATTATGGATGGGGAACTTGACCATTTGCCAGAATCCGCATTTAACCTTAAAGGAACCATAGAAGAAGCTATAGAAGCAGGAGAAAAAATGCTTGCTGAATCGTAATTCCACTATATAAATTAAAATAATACCTTAAAGTTATGTTTTTAGAAATAGTTACTCCAGAAGCTTCTGTTGTTACTGCAGAAATAAGCTCGGTAACCGTACCAGGTGTGGAGGGAAGTTTTCAAATATTGAAAAACCATGCTTCAATCCTATCTCTTCTCGAAAAAGGGAAAGTCAGTTTTGAAGGAACACCTACTATAACCACTGGATTTGAAAATAGATTCATCCAAGATAAAAATGGAAAATGGTCGGTCGAAATTCAAGGGGGAACAGTAGAAGCTAATAATAATAATAAGATAATTATTTTAGCAGACTAAAAAACATAATCCGATATAATAAAAAAACCTTTTAATTTGAAAAGATTAAAAGGTTTTTTTATTGCTTATAATATTTGATAAGAAAGATCTCTTTTATTTATAAAGTTTCCTATCTTTATATTCATTTTAGGTATTATAAACGGTTGTAACCTAGTTATAGTAGCCTTTCTTATTTTCTAATATAGCATATTGTTTATGGAATACGTAGTGAAATCAGTATCAGTAGAACAAATTCTCCATATACGTAGCGCAGAGCTTAGGAATGGACTAGAGCCCGAACAATGTAGATTTGATGAAGATAAGAACGAAGATGCTATTCATTTGGGTCTATTTGTTAATAATACAATTATTGGATGCTTAAGCGTTTTTAAAGAAGATAATGATAGCTTTAACGAAGTCAATCAACATAGATACCGAGGAATGGCAGTTTCTAAAGCTTATCAGGGAATGGCATTAGGCAATTTGATTTTAAATAAAGCAGATCATTTAGTTTTAGAGAGAAAAGCCAATTTTATTTGGATGACAGCAAGAGAAAAAGCGGTTAACTTTTATCGTAGAAATGGTTATAATGTTGTAGGAACCTCATTTGATATTCCTGGAATAGGATCTCATTATCTCCTATATAAAAAACTTTAAGAATCTAAGCTACTACTCTATTTACTTCTTTTAGAGTAATCGTTCCATTTTTCAAAAATAAGATGCGATTCCCACCCTCTGTATTGCATATAGCTTACAAATTTTTGCTTCTTTCTAACAAGCTTGGTTTCTGTTTTTAGTTGTAACAATCTCTTATCTGCCAGATGATGAAAATTATTATAATAATCTAATTCATTTATTTCTTTTAATGCTTCTCGAATATTATAATCGCTAATCTGTCTTCTTTTTAATTCATTAATGATTCGATGTTTACCCCAATATTTGATTCTAAATTTTCCTCTAGCAAAACTTTTAGCAAAACGAGTTTCATTCAAAAAATTATCATCTATTAACTTACTTACTATAATTGCTTTTGCTTGAGGTATCATTCGCATTTTATTAAGCTTTTTATCAACCTCTAGATGACATCGTTCTTGATAGGCACAATAAGATTGTAATTGAGACAATGCCTCTTCTAATGTATAGGATTTTTGTTTGTCCATTTTGTAAAACTTATTTATAAAGATAAAAAAAGCCTTACTGCTAATATGCAATAAGGCTTATAAAATTTATTATCGGATAGTTTTCCCCGTATGATCTTTAAAATGATATTCTAGATATGTATAAGCATCTCTGGGTTGTATTCTGACCCATCTTTTATGCTTTGTGTACCATTTAGTCCGAATGGAAGGAAACCCATTTGTAAGAAAAGCAGCTATAAAAGGATGTGTATGTAAGCTGATTTTCTTATAATCCTTTTTGATCAGGCGCTTAAGGTCTTCTGCTATTTTATTGATTACCACAATGGGTGCTTCAATTTCGTTGCCTGAACCACTAGGTGCTTTTTCTCTAGTTTTAATGCTAAGTTCGGGTCGTACCCTTTGTCTTGTTATTTGGATAAGACCAAATTTACTAGGAGGTAATACTTTGTGTTTCGCTTTATCATCTTTCATTTCTTCTCGCAGCGAATCATAGAGCTGTCTTCTATTGGGGGCAAGATTCATATCTATAAAATCTACTACAATAATCCCCCCCATGTCTCGTAGCCTTAACTGTCTTGCTACTTCTTTTGCAGCAATGAGGTTAACTTCTAAAGCTGTTTCCTCTTGACTGTTTTGTTTATTACTATGATTTCCACTATTGACATCTATAACGTGCATGGCTTCGGTATGTTCAATGACTAGGTAAGTTCCCTTTGGCCCCGATACCGTTCTGCCGAATGAAGTTTTAATTTGTCTTTCGATACCAAATTTTTCAAAAATTGGCACTTTCGAATCATATAGCTTAACTATTTGTTCTTTGTGAGGAGAGATTTTTTCAACATAATTTTTTATATCATAGTAAAGAGATTCTTCATCGACATGAATTGCCGAGAAATCATCGTTAAAAATATCACGTATCATAGACTCACCTCTATTCAATTCGCTTAACACCTTTGAAGGGAGGTGTGCCCTATGTAGCCTTTTACACATCGCTGTCCAGCGATCCATCAGACCCTGTAGGTCTTTATCCAGTTCGGCTACTTTTTTGCCTTCTGCTACCGTTCGAATAATCACTCCAAAACCTTTAGGTTTAATGCTTGTGACCAATCGTTTTAATCTATCTCTTTCTTCGCTACTCTTTATCTTTTGAGATATAGATACTCGATCCGAAAATGGAACTAGAACAATATACCTTCCAGCTAAAGATAATTCTGAGCTGATTCTAGGTCCTTTCGTAGAAATAGGTTCTTTTACGATTTGTACTAAAATGGATTGATTCGATTTTATGGCTTGATTAATCTTGCCATTTTTATCAATCGGTTTGTCAAATTGGAAATTCTCTAAGCTATAATCTTTTAGCTTACCTGTGCTCACACGTTTTACAAATTTTAATAAAGTAGGTATGTTAGGACCTAAATCATGGTAGTGTAAAAATGCGTCTTTATCATAACCTACATTAACAAAAGAAGCGTTGAGTCCAGGAACAATTTTTCGAATCTTGGCTAAATAAATATCGCCAACCGAAAATTTGTTAGCGTCTTCTTCTTCTTTATGAAGTTCGATGAGCTTTCCATCTTTTAATAAGGCAAAATCAATTTCTTGTGAACTGGATCGTATAAATAATTCGTAGTTCACGTTTCATCAATTTACTATCCTATTTAGTCTAAGCCTATAAATAGTACAGGCTTAGCTAAGTAGAGTAGGATGGATTAAACAATATTTTTCATAGGTTGTATATCTGCTTTATTAATCCAATTAAAACAGATAAACCAGAAGAGATAACAAATTAGATCGTTGTTTTTATTGATATCTCTTATGTCAAGGAACGTATGTTGATCTCTTGGAAAAACAAAAAAAGTAGTTTCAACTACTTCTTTTTGTTTTTATGACGGTTAGCACGACTTCTTTTTTTACGTTTGTGCGTTGCCATCTTATGTCTCTTTCTTTTTTTACCACTTGGCATAGTCTAATGTCTTTATGTTGTTAATAAATGTTTTTAAAGGTTTAATCTTCCACCTTAACTTTCTCCTTTACCGCTTCTAAAAATACTTTAGCAGGCTTAAAAGCAGGAATGTTATGTGCTGGAATCTTTATAGTGGTGTTTTTAGAGATATTCCTTCCTGTTTTTTCTGCTCTTTTACGAATAATAAAACTTCCGAAGCCTCTTAAATATACGTTTTCACCACTTTCTAGTGAAGTTTTAACCTCATCCATAAAAGATTCGATTACCGCTTGAACATCACCTTTTTCCATTCCAGTGCTTTCCGAAATGTTGTTTACAAGATCCGCTTTTGTCATTATCTATATATCTATATTAGTATTAGGTATGCAATTTGAGTCTGCAAATATAATAATTTTAAAATCAAAATATCAAACCTGATAAGATTTTAAATATCAACAGATAAAGTGCTATTTTTGCACCATGGACAAAGATACATTATTTTTTTCTAAATTGTTAATACCTTGGTACTTAACAAACCGTCGAGAATTGCCATGGAGAAACGTTCAATCCCCTTATAAAGTATGGTTGTCTGAAGTAATACTCCAGCAAACTAGAGTGGCGCAAGGACTTCCGTATTATGAAAGATTTATATCCCATTTTCCTACAATAGAAGATTTGGCTAACGCAACGGAAGAAAAAGTGCTCTTGCTTTGGCAAGGTTTAGGATACTATACCCGAGCAAGAAATTTGCATGCCGCAGCAAAATATGTTGTAAATGAGCGTAATGGGATTTTCCCTAAGACTCATAAAGAACTACTAAAGCTTAAGGGAGTGGGAGATTATACGGCTAGTGCTATTGCTTCAATTTGCTTCGATGAACCGCAACCTGTTGTAGATGGTAATGTGTATAGATTCCTAAGTAGATTTTTTGGTCTTGAAACTATTGTCCCAAGCCCCAAGGCTCATAAAGAATTTAAAGAATTAAGTAAAAAGCTAATGGGTAAAGAAGCTCCAGGGACCTTTAATCAAGCAATGATGGAGTTTGGAGCTTTACAGTGTGTTCCGAAAAATCCAAATTGTAATATTTGTGTTTTTTCAACAAGATGTATTGCACTTCAAAAAAATAAAGTAGAAGATTTGCCCATCAAAAAGAAAAAAATAAAAGTAAAAAAACGTTATTTTAATTATTTTGTAGCTACAGATAATAATAAAAAAGAAATTTTAATCCAAAAGCGAATGAAGAAGGACATCTGGTATAAGCTTTTTCAATTACCATTATTGGAAACGGAAAGTAGCTTAGATATTTTACAACTTCGAGAAACCATATCTACACATGCCGATTTTAATGGTATGGATCGTGATAGTATTCAGCTAATCAATTCTCAAGAAATAGTTCACAAACTTACGCATCAACATTTATACACAAAATTCTGGAAAATAAAATACCTATCTCCCCATTTTGAAGCTATCTCCATAAATCGTTTAGAAGAATTTGCATTCCCTACTCTAATAGAAGATTTTCTATCCGAATATTTAGAGGAACTAATTATAAATTCTAATTAGTTATGCCTTAGATAAAATATATTTTACTTAAATTGTCTAAGTTTGTTGATGCTAATTTAAAACCCAATAAAAATGAGTGGAACATTGAATAAAGTAATGTTGATCGGACGTACAGGTGATGATGTAAAGATGCATTATTTCGAAGGAGGAAATTGTATAGGGAGATTCCCGCTTGCTACTAATGAATCTTATACAAACCGCTCAACCAATGAGCGAGTAACCCATACTGAATGGCATAATATTATAGTTCGAAATAAAGCAGCAGAAATCTGTGAAAAGTATCTTAAAAAAGGTGATTTAGTTTATATAGAAGGACGTCTAAAAACACGTAAGTGGTCGGATAGTAATGGTATAGAAAGATATAGTACAGAAGTGCATTGTACAGAATTTAATTTTTTGACTCCAAAGTCCGAAACCCCTCAAACTACAACAGGAACTGAGATAAGTGCTAAAGATGATAAACAGAGTAAATCTGAGAAACCATCTTCAGATGAACTTAAAGACGATGGAGTACCCTTTTAAAATACTTGAATAATATTATTAATTTTGGATTTAGAACCTCCCAGTTTATTTTTAATAGCAGCAGTCGAACCGATGTTTATACTTTCTTTGATTGCACTGTTGATTTTACTATTGTGCTCAGCACTGATATCAGGAGCTGAAGTAGCCATGTTTTCTTTGTCAACTACCGATTTGGATGTCGAGGAAGAACATGAATCTTATCGTAAAGTTCAACTTATTATTAAACTATTACACCAACCGCAAAAATTATTGGCCACTATCCTAACGGTAAATAATTTTGTGAACATCGCAATTGTCTTATTATTTGCCAATATTTCCGAGGTGCTTTATATGAATATGGATTTGGTAATTCTTGGTATAGATATAAAGTTTATTATAGATGTTGGTTTAGTCACTTTCTTGTTATTATTGTTTGGTGAGATTCTACCAAAAATTTATGCCAGTCGAAATAAGCTTTCTTTTTCACTTTTTATGGTATATCCGTTAAGTGTACTAAATGTGCTATTCGCATGGTTAAATGAACCTATGCAATGGTTTACGACTTATTTTCAACGTAAACTGGGCAATCAGACTAGTGGATTAAGTGTTGATCAGCTTTCCCAAGCTCTAGAATTGACTTCAGAAGAAGACACCTCACATGAAGAGCAAATGCTTTTACATGGTATTGTTACTTTTGGGAATATAGAGGCGAAACAAGTTATGAATCCTAGAATTGAAATGTTTGCTTTAGATGCTTCTCTAAGTTATACAGAAATATTACCGAAAATTGTAGAAATGGGATATTCACGAATCCCAGTGTACAAAGAAAATATTGATACAATTATAGGAATCTTATATGTTAAGGATTTGATACCTTATATAGAATCTGAAAATTTAGACTGGAATTCCTTGCTTAGAGAAACCTATTTCGTTCCAGAAAGTAAAAAGTTAGATGACCTTTTGAATGACTTTAAGAGACTTAAAATCCACTTAGCTGTTGTAGTTGATGAATACGGAGGAACTAGTGGATTGATTACTATGGAAGATGTAATTGAGGAAATTGTAGGTGAAATAAGTGATGAGTTTGATGATGATGATCTGATGTTTTCCAAATTAGATGAAAATAATTATGTTTTTGATGGAAAAACAGTATTAAAAGATTTTTACGATATCATTGGGTTGGAGGATATAGAGATTTTTGAACGTAGGAAAGGTGAATCGGAAACTATTGCAGGTTTTTTATTAGAGATATACAAAGGGTTTCCAAAGAAAAACGAAAAAATAGTTTTTGAAAATTATATTTTTACTATCGAAGCTTTTGAAAACCGTAGGATTAAGCAAGTAAAATTATCTATTAAATAAGATAAAGTATATGAGGCAATTAAGTGTAGGAATGTTATTGCTTTTTGGAGTAATTGCATGTAAAAAACAGGTGGTTACCAAGCCTTCTGCAAAGTTGAGATTAGAGTATCCTCAATCAAGTTATGCGCTGACCAATGTAGAAGACTGCCCTTATGAATTTGAAAGTAATACAAATGCACAAGTTTTGCAAAAAGATAATTGTTGGATTAATCTTGATTACCCAACAATGAAAGCTACTGTATATCTAACCTATCAACCCGTTCATAATAATATTGATTCTTTATTGAGAGATGCACAAAAACTTACCTATGACCATGTGGTGAAAGCTCAAACTATTATCGAACAAATGCGTGTTGACAAGGATAATAGAGTGTATGGAATGTTTTATGCTATTGATGGAGAAGCTGCTACCCAATCACAATTCTATGTTACGGATAGTCTTAAACATTTTATAACGGGATCATTATACTTTCGGGCTAAACCTAATTATGATTCTATTTATCCCGCAGTAGTCTATCTACAAGAAGATATAAGGCATATAATGGAAACCATTCAATGGAAAGAGTAAAATCAAAATGCCGTTTTGGAGCTCCAAAACGGCATTTTGATGTGGTTCATCAATAATTATTTGAAGATCTCTTCATCGATCTCTTCGTTTATTTTATACTCACTTACGTTCAATTCAATTTCTTGACCTGCTATATCAAGAGTGGTTGTATAAGGCATTTTTATCCCTTCTATTTCTTTATAATTTGAAAAATAAGTGGATTGAGTGAACTGCTGACCTTGGACTTCTGCAGTGATTTCGGTTTTTACCTTTAAACCATTCTCCTGATCATAATACCATTTGTTGCCTTCGCTTACTTCTAAAACATAAGCAGGTTTTCCATTTACCATTTCCGCCCCTATCAATTTAGGATTGTCAAGATATAACTCAGGAATAGGATAGGAGTTAAGTTTATTGGCTTCAATTTCATCTTCTCCAAAGTCTTGACGTTGACCTTGAGCTGAAACATATCCTTTTTCTCCATCGAATACTTGCTTGTTAACTTCCATCCCCATCATCGTCATTACAGTAGAAGATTGATTCTTAGAAGTTAGAATAATTTTTCCTTCTAGTTTCATTCCTTGTACTTCTGCAGAAGCATTTGTAATAACAGTTTTGATAGATTCAGCTTTCTCTTTCCCTCCTATTGCGGTAAGATAATTTTGAATAATTGTTGTTTCGGTAACGCCTTCTGGAATTTCCAATTTAAAAACTGGTTCATCCACTTCATTAGCATAAGTGTCGAAGTATTTGATCGGAACAGGTTTGCCATCTAGGTTCTTGATGTTTTTTAGACCATCGAGAACTTCCGAGCCTTTTCCTGTAACTACAATACGTAAATTACCTTCTTTAAAGTATTTATTTGCTACTCTTTGAATATCCTGGACTGTAACAGCATTTAATTTTTTCAAATAATTAGTATAGAAATCTTGATCCAGATTCTGAGTTTCTATATTCAATGCATATCGTGCAATAGTCGATGGGCTTTCTAAAGCACGAACAAAATTACCGATATACGAAGCCTTAGATTGCTCTAATCTTTCGTTGGTTACTTCGATAGTACGTATATTACGAATTTCTTTCATAATTTCAACTACAGCGCTATCTGTCACCTGATTACGTACGCTAGTAGTAGCAGCAAATCGATTAATGTTTTTTCCCGCTCCAATACCAGAATAAGCTCCATAGGTGTATCCTTTGTCTTCACGAAGATTTAAGTTGATCATACCATTAAAGCCACCACCCAAAATATGGTTAGCAAGTATAGCAGCAAAATAGTCTTCATCACTCATTTTTAAATCTACTAAATTGATAACTGCGATTTCAGATTGAACCGCATTATCCATATTTACAAAGTTAATCTGAGAATATTGCACATCTTTTGGTGTAGTATAATCAAACTCAGGAACACTGGTTTTCTTCCAATCCTTTAATTCTTTGTTCACCAACTTCTTTACATCTTTTAATTTTACATCCCCTACTATTACTAGGTAGGCATTAGTCGGTGAAAAATAATCTTCATAATATGACTTTACATCCTCTAGGGTGATTTTTTCTACTGATTCAATGCTTGTAAATTCTCCTTTAGGATGGTTTTTCCCATATGTAAGAGCTGTATTTACACGGCTTCCAATAGTAGAAACACTTTTCTCAGATGTTTTTAGTCCTTCAATTAAACGTGCTTTTTGAGAATTAAACTCAGCCTCGTCGAACAATGGATTTTTTATTCCATCTGCCAATAGATTAAGAATTCTAGGGAAATACTTAGAAAGAGAACTAGCACTAGCATATTCGTTACCGAATCCTATGCTTGCCCCTAGATAGTCAATTTCTTCGTTGTAAGTTTCCTTGTCAATATTGGCGGTTCCATTCCCCATCATACTTGAAAGTATGGAAGAAACTCCAGAGATGTCGCCTTCAGAATGAAGTTTGTTATCAATTAAAAGCTGTATGCTTACTCGAGGTAGCTTATGATTTTCTACCACCATTACTTTTAAACCATTTTTAAGATTAAAAGTTTGAGGTTTGGTAATTTCGATAGTAGGAGCGGGTCCTGGTTTGGGCATCACGCTTCTATCTATTTGTGCGCCTGCAAAACCTATAAACAAGAGGCTAAACAGGAATAAAAAACTATATTTTTTCATAATATTTTTGATTCTAATAGAGTGGTATTATTGATTATCATTAGGAAGATACTCCAAGCGTAAACGCTGATTAGGATTCAAGTATTTTTTAGCTACATCTCTAATTTCTTCTGGAGTAATGGATTGATATATTTCCAATTCAGAATTGATTTTATTAGCATCATTATAGAAAGTATGATAGTCTGCCAAAGAAGAAGCTATACCTTCTATGCTTGCGTTTGATTGTACATATCTGTTTTCGAAAGTATTTAGTAGTTTTTCAAACTCTCGTTGGCTGATAAGCTCATTTTGCATTTTCTCAATCTCCTCATCTATTTCTTTAGTAAGCTGATCAAGAGAAGTACCTTCCATGGGAAGTGCAAAAGTAATATAAGAACCATAAGACTCTTGAGATAGGTTAATAGCTGCAACTTCTAATGCAGTTTTGTTTTCATCTACCATTTTCTTATAGAGTCTAGAACTCTTCCCACCGCTTAGAATATCTGAAATCATATTCAAAACATAAGCGTCTCTCTCTGTCATCCCTGGTGTTCTATAAGCATGGATAATAGCTGGGATTTGAATGTTCCCATCATAATGTGTAGCATCTATTTGCTCGGTGATAGGATCTTCCTTAATGTTGATTTTCTCCACATCTTTCCCTCTAGGAATAGAACCGAAATAATGTTGTACTAATTCTTTGGTCTTTTTTGTATCGATGTCACCAGCTACTACCAAAACAGCATTGTTCGGCACATAGAATTTTTCTTTAAAAGCTAAAAATTCATCCAAAGTTGCTGCATCAAGGTGTTCCATAGAACCGATTGTAGCCCAACGATAAGGGTGTTTTTTAAATAAATTGGTTTTTACTGCATAAAGTAAATTACCGTAAGGTTGATTGTCAATCCGCATACGCTTTTCTTCCTTGACTACTTCATTTTGGGTATCTACTCCAATTTGATTGATTACAGGGTGAAATAAGCGTTCGCTTTCCATCCATAATCCTAATTCTAGATTATTGGAAGGGAAAATTTCATAATAGTAAGTAACGTCATCAGTAGTGTATGCGTTGTTGGTTCCACCATGTGAAGTTACTACTTCAAACCATTTTCCACGCTCAATGTTTTCTGTCCCTTCAAAAAGAAGATGTTCAAAAAAATGAGCAAAGCCTGTTCTTTCTGGATTTTCGTTCTTAGCTCCCACGTGGTACTGGACTGAAGTAACAACAACTGGGGCCGAATTGTCTTGATGTAAAATAACGTGGAGTCCATTATCGAGAGTATATTCCTCGAAATCCACTTTTTGTGCTTGCATTCCTACGATTGAAGCTAATGCAATAAAAGCACTTAAATAAAGTTGTTTCATGTTTTGTTAATAGGATTAATTCTGTTTTATAGGACGCTATAGCCTAGTAAATGTTACAATATAATTTAAATATTTTATAAAGATAGATAATTTTGTATCAAATTAAAGCCTAATCTAACTTAAGACATTAGGTTTATTTATGATGTTGAATATTTATAATTTTCGCTCGATGAGAGAATTGTAAAATAAAAAAAATAAGTTTTTTGTTCTCTTGAGAAATAAAACTAGTATATTTGCATGCTTTTAGTGCCTTTATAGAATGATATTTAAGGTAGTAAAAGTTTTAAGATATTAATTATTTATTCAATTAAACGAATACGCTATGTATGCAATTGTAGAGATAGCAGGGCAGCAATTTAAGGTTGCGAAAGACCAAAAAGTGTATGTTCATCGTCTAGCAGCTGAGGAAGGATCTTCGGTTACCTTTGATAAGGTTATGCTTGTAGATAATGACGGACAGGTTACTGTTGGCGCCCCGGCTATAGACGGAGCTCAAGTGGGAGCAAAAGTCCTGGAGCACCTTAAAGGTGATAAGGTAATTGTTTTCAAAAAGAAAAGAAGAAAAGGCTACCGTGTAAAAAACGGTCATAGACAAGCTTTAACTCATATTCTTATCGAAGACATCATGTTGGGTGGTAAAAAAGCCACTGCAAAGAAGGCTACTCCAAAAACAGCTAAAGCTGATGATTTAACGAAAATCGAAGGAATAGGACCTAAGGCATCCGAAGCGCTAGTAAAGGCAGGAGTAGATACTTTTGCTAAGCTTGCAACTAAGAATGCAGAGGAAATCAAAGAGATATTAGTAGCAGAAAGCACTACTTTGTCACATTTGGATCCAACTACTTGGTCAAAGCAATCCGAAATGGCAGCCGCTGGAAAATGGGAGGAACTTAAAGTTTGGCAAGACGAACTTAATGGAGGAAGAGAATAAGCGTTAAATTTAAGAATTTTAAAACTATAAATTATGGCACATAAAAAAGGTGTAGGTAGTTCTAAAAACGGTAGAGATTCCGAATCGAAACGATTAGGAGTAAAAGTTTTTGGTGGACAACCCGTTATTGCAGGTAATATTATCGTAAGACAACGAGGAACTGCACATAATCCAGGAGAAAATGTGTATGCTTCAAAAGACCATACTCTACATGCTAGAATTGATGGAATTGTAAAGTTTACAAGAAAAGCAAACAATAAATCTTATGTATCAGTTGTACCGCACGCTGAAGCATAATCAAAAGTTGTTTTAATAAATCAAAAACTTCTCTTAAATTAAGAGAAGTTTTTTTT
>Ga0079226_10002647_pt1 | contig 13809 bp, 15 predicted proteins | sample Poulit2014_FD_76345 | JGI IMG/M metagenome (GOLD analysis project Ga0079226, IMG submission 76345) | Agricultural soil microbial communities from Georgia to study Nitrogen management - Poultry litter 2014 | ecosystem: Environmental > Terrestrial > Soil > Agricultural land | place: USA: Georgia... | reverse complement strand
TTGCTGCATCTTTATCAGGTATTGATTCAAGTACCGTCGATCTAGCCACTCCGCAATCTCTCTCATATCATCGTTTCGCCAGGCGTACATTTGGATGGTGTCATCCAAGTACGCCTTTTCCATTTTCTCATCACCTTTATCGCGCGCGATGTCTGCCTTGGCAGAGATCCATTATGACAATCTTTTAAGAACTAGATCCAACAACTAAGTGAAAATTTTTTGAAGGAAATCTCTATCCACATCCTTATAGCCACGCCCTTACACATATTCAACTCCTCAGACAATATCGAATGGTCGAAATCGTCCTTTTCCACCAACCCGTTTGCAATCTTCCCGCGCCTTGCCTTAAAATAAACACTATTATCAAATAAGGTGGTGATCGTATGAGCGTCACGATTCAAGACATTCTCACTCTACCGGCCTTAACCGGTGCCAGGCTTTTAACCAACACATCAGGTGCCAATCGGGTGGTAACGTCCATTTCAGTGTTGGAATATGCCTCAACTACTCCAGTTCAGGCAGAAATTACTGACGCCATTCATTTTGAAGGTAACGAACTGATCATCACTAGCTTTGCCAACGTCGCCAATGATGTTTAGGCCCAATGTAGTAATATCAAACGCTTTGCCCAAGTTGGCGAAGTCGGATTAGTGTTATATTACGTTGGCATCCTCATGCCGAAAGTTGACGAGCGTTTGGTCCAACTTGCTGATGAATTAGGCTTTGTCATCATCTTGATGCCAGAAAATGATGCCAGTTTAGCTTATGCCAACGTGATTTCAGACGTCATGCAGGCCATCTTCTTAGATCAAATGAACAATCCGGTGTTTGCTGTGGAAATGCTCGACGAAATCGCCAAGATGCCAGCCTACCAACATAACTTGGCGACGGTATTAAAGATGATTGCAGAACGCCTTCATGCTAGCTGTGCGTTGCTTGATGGCAATCGCCAATTGATTCAAAGTGCGACTTGGCCCCGCAATCGTCACGTTGACTGGCAAAAATTGCCAAGTAGCGGAGTTTACCGCCAAGCTGTCCGTGCCAATCAACCACTAGGCGAGTTTGAGCTGGTGATCCTAGCAGAAAACCAGGACTTAGATGTGTATGCCAGAAGCCAAGCTGCAGCTGCCCTGCAAATCTCGCTAAACTTATGGGGCCATGACAGCAGCGAACTTAATCAACGTGAATTGCTGGCAGCAATTGTCGCCGATGAGCCGATCCGAGTCCGGCGGTTGGCCGAGTATTATCATATTGACATTTCGACCATGCATCATATGTGGGTGATCCCGCAGTTTTTTACAGATGATTATGCTAAAACTCGTCGTGAGTTGGACCAATTAAACCAGCATTTTGCCGAAATTGCCTTGATGGAACGCTATGAGGGCATGTTGGTGATCATTCCTAAAGGTGATTTGGAAAATCGGATCTGGAATCAGTGGGCCAAAGCCTTAGTCGACTACTTAAATGACCAGGACCTATCCGCCAGCTTGATCCGTTGTCAAAACGTCTTTACCACCACGCAAGTTAAAAATGCGATCCTTTTGATTCAACGCTCCGCCGTTGATGCCAGAATTATTTTTGCCCGCAAAGCCTATTTGTCTTTAGCCGACTTGCGCTTAGCCCAAGAAGCCCGTGAGTTGATCGATGCTGGGGCTGATTCAACTAAAGCCTATTTAGATGAACACCTTGAACCATTTGGTGGCTCTGAACAAAGTGAACTGGTTGCGACAATCAGTGTTTACCTATTAGATGCCAATGCTTCAGTGTCCAAATGTGCGAAATTGATGTATGTTCATCGCAACACCATCACCTACCGTTTGCAACAAATCGCTTCTATCACTGGCTTTACCATCGGCGATATGCCAGATACCATGACGCTGTATCGTTTAGCAGCTGTAATCCGCTTGGTCCATACTGCCAGCGCCTAAAATTAGAATAATCCCATGATTTTATGCACGTGCATAAAATCATGGGATATTTTTATGTAGTTGAATAATGACAGGCCTGAACTCCGGCGTTAAAATGTGAAACATCATCTAATTATTAAATATCAATTAGAAATTGATTAGGAGGATGCTCAGTATGGAAGAAAACAGACGCAATCAATCTTGGTGGAACTTAGCCATTGTGTTATGTGGCGCATTGATCTCGGTGCCAAGTTTAATTTTGGGCGGCACTCTAGTTTCTGGCATGAGTTTGCCTATGGCCTTATTCACTGCATTTGTCGGTTATGCCATTATTGTCGTGATCATGATCAGCCAAGGTATGCAAAGTGTTGACCAAGCTAAACCGGCTGTAAAAGTCGCAGAACAGGTTTTTGGTAAAGTTGGGTCTTCAAAAGTCGTATCTTTGATTCTAGCAATTTCAGCCCTTGGTTGGTTTGGAATTCAAGCCAACGTTGCCGGGATTGCCGTCCAAGGTATTTTGGCTGCTTACTCAATCACCGTTCCTGCTTGGATATGCTCGATCATCGTTGGGATTGTCATGGTGCTGACGGCAATGTACGGCATCAAGTTCATTCAAAGGCTCGCTTGGATCGCTGTTCCATACCTGATGATCATCGTCTTATATGGCTTCTGGTATGCCTTTGCCCATGAAAATGCCGCCCAAGTTGTGGCCGCATATCATCCATCGACTTCGATCTCTTTTGTGAATGGCTTAGTCACTACTGTTGGTAGCTTTGCTTTAGGTGCCGTCATCGTTGGCGATTACGCCCAATTTTCAACTAAGCGCAGTGACATCATCAAAGCCTCTATTTTGGGGATCATTCCCGCAGGGGTCGTCATGATCGGCATTGGTGCTGTGTTGACCATCGCTTTTAAAACTGCCGACATCTCCAGTTTATTTATTAAGATCGGCACCCCATTCATCGGCGGCTTAGCCTTAGTCTTAGCCACATGGAAAGTCAACGTCGTCAATGCTTACTCTGGTGGGATCGCCGTTTCAAATGTCTTTAACATTCCAGAAAAATATCGTAAATTGACCCTTTTCGTTGTTGGTGTGGTTGGTACATTGTTAGCAGCCATCGGGGTCTTGAACTACTTCACCCCTGTTATGTCTGTCTTATCTGCCATGATCCCACCTGTTGCCGGTGTCATGGGTGCTAGCTACTGGTTGATCCATCATGGTGATGCCAGTCAGTGGCAACCAACTGAAGGTGTCAACTGGTTAGGTTTGTCCGCATGGTTAGTCGGTGCGCTCTTTGGTGGCGTGCCTACAGTCTTGGCCATGATTCCTAATGTTTGGCACCCATCCGCTAACCCGATCATTGGCATCGTCGTTGCCTTGGTCATTTACTATTTTGGTAGTAAGTTTACCCATCAAGAAGTTCCTGCTAAGGAGGAAGCCTAATGCGTTATTTAGATAAAGATGCCATTGAAGATATTGCCCTCGGCGCTTCATTCTTTGGAGCTGGCGGTGGTGGTAATCCTTACATGGGCAAACTCATGGCCATGCAAGCAGTCGATGAATTTGGACCGATCAAATTATTAGAGCCAGACGAAATCGATGATGACGACTGGTATTGTCCAGTTGCAATCATGGGTGCGCCTGCCGTCATGATGGAAAAGTTTCCCAAAGGCGATGAATTTGGACGCGTGTTAGATAAGCTAGAAGCTTGCACTGGCCATCACTTCACCGGCACCTTTCCGATGGAAGCTGGCGGGGTGAACTCAATGGTGCCACTAACTTTAGCAGCAACGCGCCAAATCCCCTTGGTCGATTGTGACGGTATGGGCCGTGCTTTTCCAGAACTGCAAATGTGTACCTTCCATTTAGGTGGGGTTTCCACAACGCCAATGGCGATTACCGATGAAAAAGGTAACGCCGGTGTCATTGAAACAATTTCTGCGAAATGGGCTGAACGCTTAGCTCGGGTACAAACTGTTGAAATGGGCGGCTCCGCCACAGTTTCCTTGTATCCAGCAAATGGTAAGCAGATCAAGCAAAACGGGATCTCAGGCATCGTCACTCAATGCCAACAAGTTGGCCGAAGTATTCGCCTAGCCCACAACGACCCAGAGACAGCTTTGAAGAACTTACTTGACGCCACTGACGGTCACTTCATCTTTGAAGGCAAAGTCACTGATCTGCTGCGCACCACTAAAGGTGGTTTTAATGTTGGCGACATTCATATTGCTGGTTTCAACGACTTCCAAGAAAGTGAGTTAGTCGTCACCATTCAAAACGAAAACTTATTTGCTGCACGTGATGGTAAGCCTGTCACCATGGCCCCTGACTTGATCATCATCTTAGATGCTGAAACCTTAACGCCGATTACCACTGAAATGATCAAATACGGCAAGCGGGTCAAAGTTGTGGCCACCCCTGCCAATGACAAGTGGCGTACTAAAGCTGGTATCGAAGTCGCAGGCCCACGTTACTTTGGGTTTGACTATGATTACGTACCAGTCGAAGAACTGTTAAAGGAGGACTAATATGTATCGATTAGGAATAGACGTTGGGGGCACCAACACTGATGCCATTATCTTAGATGAAGAACATCAAGTCGTCAGCTTCGTCAAACGTCACACCAGCTTAGACGTCGGTTCAGGTATTGAAGCTGCCTTGTCAGCAGTCCTCGATGACTCTGGTATCGACCCCAAACAAATCAATGCTGTGATGCTCGGTACCACACAAATCACCAACGCCGTTGTCGAACGTAAAAAAATCGCTAAAGTCGGTGTCTTGCGCTTAGCCTACCCTGCCACGCTTTCGATCAAACCCTTCACCTACTGGCCACAAGACCTGGTTGAAAAACTCGGAGGTCTCTATGCCGTGGTCCCAGGTGGTTACGAGTACGACGGCCAGATTTTGTCAGAACTCGACGAAGAAGCTGTGAAAAAACAGCTGGCTGAGTGGCAGGGGCAAGTCGAATCAGTTGCCGTGATTGGTGCCTTCTCCAGTTTAAAAACGGATCAAGAAGCACGTGTCGCAGCGCTTGTCCATGAAGCCTATGGTAATGAATTTCCAGTGACGCAATCCGCTGAAATTGGTTCCATTGGATTGATCCAGCGTGAAAATGCCTCAATTTTAAACGCTGGGCTGTTTAAAGTTATCGCCACCACCATCACCGGCTTCAAACAAGCCTTGGCTGACAAAGGTGTCGATAACGCTGATTTATACCTTACCCAAAACGACGGTACTTTAATGACTGCCGAATTTGCCCAACGCTTTCCAATTTTGACCATCGGATCCGGTCCTACTAACAGTATCCGTGGTGCTGCATACTTAGCTGGAAAAGACGACGCTATCGTCGTGGATATCGGTGGGACCACCACCGATTTAGGTGTTTTGAAAAACGGCTTCCCACGCGAATCTGCTATTGCCGTTGAAGTAGGTGGTGTCGCAACCAACTTTCGGATGCCTGACATCTTGTCCATCGGCTTAGGTGGTGGTTCGATTGTCCGCGTGCAACCAGATGGTAGTGTAACAGTCGGTCCTGATTCCGTCGGTTACGAAATCACTGAAAAAGCCTTATGCTTTGGCGGTGATACCCTGACTGCCACTGATATTGCCGTTCGCATGGGTTTAGCTGATGTTGGCGACAAGACTAAAGTTTCTGGCGTTTCTCAAGAAGTCGCGGAAGCTGGTCTTGCTGAAATCAAGCACATGATTGAAGTTGCAATTGATAAGATGAAAACCAGTGCCGATGATATTGAAGTCATCTTAGTCGGTGGCGGCGCCATCATCGCCCCTGATCACTTAGATGGTGTTGCCAAAGTAATCGCGCCAGAAAAAGGTGGCGTAGCCAACGCTATCGGAGCTTCGATCAGTCAAATCTCAGGTACCGTTGATCGCATTTATCCATACACTAAAATTGACCGCGAAGAAGCTTTGAAGCAAGCTGAAGTTGAAGCCGGTGAGCATGCGAAAACTGCCGGTGCCTTACCCGATACCTTAAGCGTCGTCGAACGTGAGGAAATTCCTCTAGCCTACGATCCAAACCAATCCACTCGCGTCAAAATCAAAGTCGTCGGCGAACTTGCCTAGTGCCACCAAAAATAGGGATCTTCAAACAAATTATTCCATTTGTTTGAAGATCCCTATTTTTGGTCTTGTCGTCTCGTAAGGGTGCCTTTCCTGATAGACAACAATACTATGGAATACGCATTCGATAATTATTGGGACACTTATTTTGGTCAGACTTTATTTGAGACTATTAATTTACCAAGATATGCCCAGGTGGGTGCATTGCCTAGTTATAATGGTTCCGATATTGAGGCAATTAGTATAGAGGTGCCGAATAAAAGTGAACAAGAACATATTGGGTCATTTTCAAACAACTTGATCACTTTATCGCCCTTCATCAGCGTAAGCTTGAAAACTCCGAGAACTAAAAAAAGGGTATCTACAAAAGATGTTTTGCTGATTCTTAATTTAATCAAATTTAGGATCCTATGAAACCCCATGACTTAATTTTTATTGTACTTGATCAATGCTTAATTCACCTGCATAATGGATTACGCGGGAATTTTTAATTAAAAAAAAACGACACTAATTTGCTGATTAGTGTCGTTTTTTTCTCTAAAAAGTTGTAAGCTTTTAATTGTAAAAAAAAAGTCTCTGGAACCATCACTTCCAAGACCTAACGACTTACGAACCATCACTTCGTAAGATTTTTGAAACAGACCAACGATATAACTCCTGTTTCAACAGTTATATTATCTTATTTAACAATAATTTGCAATAAAAATAGTTAAAAGAGTTAATAGAACGAAAATCTTGCGAACCCCCGTAAGATTTTCGTTCTATTTTTTTGTTCATAAAGATAGAATTTTTTTTGTGGCAAAAGTTGTAATTATCTTTACTAGAGATAAATTCTAGTAAAGAACGTGAATATTTAAGAGTATTTGAACACTTATTTAAAACTCTGGTTTGATGTTTGAAGTGGTAAGAGTTCAAATGGGTCGCACCCGGTAAACTCGAAAGCAGTGACACTGCATCGTAGTCGCATCTCGAAATCGTCCGTGGGTTCTTGGACGCGTAGAACCTGTAGTAAACAACCATGGGTATGCTAAACCCTGTCGTATCGCATACGGCAAAAGACGTGGCTGGAAGCTTCGAAAATGCTACGGACAACCCTAAATACTAAGCGAGTTCTTCGTGTTGTCGCTGATGAGGTCCTACAGAGGACGCATCAAAACCAAACACTAATAGTAATTGGGGGCAAGGGCGGAGTGCGCTTAAACTGTCTGCATCGTACTTGTTAACGAGTACAGTAGTATCTTGATTACTGTATTGGTCAACAAGCATGATGGGATTATTGAGATGTTTCTCTTGAATCTTTTAGCCACAGATAGGCTAGGATTCAAGAGAGCTGTCGCTGAGCTTGCGACGCGCAAGCTCTCTTCCTTTGGTGTAGTTAAGGATAAGTAGGCTCTATTGTTCAACTAGAGCTATTTCAAGATATGTATATATAGCTCGTGCCTGCACGGCACATAAGGCTACTACTTACCTACTTACTTACGAAGCATTAATAATTAAGTAACAGCATTAGCAGTAATTAGGTGGCGTTATAATTGTATTTTCGAAGTGTTGTTAGTTGAACATATAAAAAAATAACCCCTGTAATTTAAGGCAGAATTCACCTAAAGTTATAGTGAAAAATATCACATAATAGCAAAATCGCACATAATTGCATACTAAAAGTAAGCGATAGGATGAGGAATCCTTTAAAATCAAGGGTTTGCACCTTTGTGTCGTTAAAATGTTAATTTTAATGACCACTTAAATCCTAAAAATGTGGCTGAATCTGAATCATGATGATGTGATTTTGAAAATCGTGGTTATTAGATAGAATCAACCTTATATCTTATGTCCTATATAGACCTCACAGGATCAATTCTAAGAGATTTTAAGGCGTTTTATATTTTTAACGTGCATTTGATTGTTGGCAAAAGCGAAGTTGCGTACAATTATTTTAGATGTTTTAATTCCTAACAAAAGGCGGTGATAATCTTGAAGTCGAGTGATGAATGGGTAACCGGGTGGCCTGAACGAATCAGCTATGGGTTAAGCGATGCCGCTGACAACCTGATTTTTCAAATGATGACGACTTATTTGCTGGTTTTTTACACTGATGTCTATGGTTTGACAACCAGTGCGGTCGCCATCTTGTTTGTGGTCGCTCGAGTAGCTGATGTCGTCGAAAGTTTTATCATCGGTATCATGATTGACCACACCCATTCAAGATTTGGTAAGAGTCGGCCGTTCTTTCTGTGGTATTCGGTACCCTACGTGGCCTTTGCGATTCTGACGTTTGTCACACCGAATTTCTCCTATGGCGGCAAACTGATTTGGGCTTACGTGACTTATCTTGGCCTGGGATTCTTATACACCGCCGTTAATCTGCCAATCACTTCAATTCTGCCGACGATGTCACAGAATACTTGTGAGCTGACACTGCTTGGGGTTATCCGCCAGTTCTTTGGCAGTTCAGTCCAAATCATCGTGGCAGTTTTTACACTGCCTTTGGTTGGGCTATTCGGCCACGGCAACCAGCAGAAGGGGTTTCTGGGAACCATTATCGTGTTTGGAATCATTTCACTGTTTTTGATTCTCAACACCTTCGTGCACGTGCGTGAACGCTTCTCCAATCCACACATTGCCCACCAACCAGTCAAGATTGTTTTGAACATGTTAGCCCACAACCAGCCGTGGATTATCATGTCGATCGTGATCTTTATGTATTGGCTGGTCACGGCGATAAAAAATCAGACGACCATTTATTACTTCAAGTACACCCTTGGCAATGAAGGCCTGGTTCCCTGGGCCAACGGCTTTACTTTGGCCGCTTTAATTGGCGTGTTAATAATTATTAGACTGACTGATCACCAAAGTAAGAAGAAAACAATGTTACATGGGATCTTGATTGCGTTAACCGGGCAGGCGATTATCGCTGCCGGCGTGTATGGTAAATGGCTGCTGGTTTTGTTTGCCGGTGTCTTTATTAACTCAATTGGAAACGGCATTATCATTGGTCTAGTCTCGATTATGATTGCCGACACCATCCGATACGGTGCCAGCATAGGAATTCAAGCGGAAGGCATTTTAGCTTCAACGGATAATTTTGGCGTTAACTTTGGTCTGGGAATTGGCGGCTTGATTACGGCCGGCTTGTTTCACGTGTCGGGTTACGTTGCCAACCAATCACAGAATGCCGCGACTTTATCGATGATTAATTGGAACTATGTTTGGATTCCACTGGTGATCTATGCCGGGATGTATATGGTGTTGAATTTATATGATGAACAGCGAATTATTGATGCCATTGAAAAATAAAAGTGTGGTGAAAGTCGATTTGATACCGCAATCTAACTAAACAAGGCACCCATTTCTGACCTCGTACAATAGCCTTAAAAGTTGTCACTTTAAGAAATAAAAAGTGATGACTTTTGAGGCTATTTTTATGAAAATCACCTATTCAACGACTACTAAGCTTCGCTTATTAAGTCTAAGGATTGTGAAGTGTTATTTCTCAGTTATAACACCTAGTTATTGAATAAGCGATGAAAGAATGATTGGTGTTTAGGTGGTTGGTTTTTGTCTTCGTTTGTGTTGTCGTGTGTGGTGGAGTGAGAAGTGATTTGGTGATTATTCTTAATCAGATCGAGTTGTTGAGCTTGACTGGCTATTTTGTTGGTTTGAGAGGATAGTTGGTTAACTTGGGTGATTAGTTTGTGAGATTCAGCGATTTGTTTGTCTTTGATGGCGAGTTGTTGACGTAACATTTCATTTTCCGATTTGAGTTGCCGAATTAATTCATCTTTGTAATCGGTTCGGGTCGTTTTTGCTTGGTTACGGGCCTTATTCTCGTAATAGTCCTTAATTTGCTTGAAATCCTGATATGTAAAGAGTTTAGCGTTGTGGTCACCGATTTCGGTTGGCTTTAGGTCATGTTTTCGTATGTAGTCACTAACCGATGACACAGCTACTCCACAAAGTCTTGCAATATCAGTTATAGTGTATGTTTTTGCTTTCGCTTTCGCCATGATTTCCGAACACTCCTCTCTAAAACGTGATTAGTTCAAAATTAATTGAGAATGGTCGTTGCTGATACTGTAAATATCACCAATTTTGACGTTATTTTGCTGAGGCAAAACGACCTTAACGGTCTTGTCAGATGGAAATAGCTTAACTTGTGCTACTCCGTAGAGGATAAATTCAACTAGTGCTAAGTCACTATCTTCACTAATGTTTAGCATATTACGCCTCCTTAGCATTAAGTAATGCGACTAATTGACTATAAGCTTCTGAGTTCCAATCAAATTGTAAATTACCATCTGGTCGATGAATGACGGCTTGATTTAACAGGTTATATAGGCTAGGACTGTCTTGCTTATCCTGAGAGCTTCTTATAATTCTTCTTAGCTCGTTTTCGACCTCTTCCGGGGATTTATCTTTAAAGTAGCTGTCAACGCTCTCAGAGGCCTTAATTTGCAAATTAAGGCCATCTGCAATCACTCGTTCAACAATAGCACCATATTGAATTAGACGGTGGGCACGCTCTTTGCGTTCTTTGCGACTAATACTAGTTTGAATGCCAGCGATACGATCTTGATATTTGTTAATTCGACCAATCAACCGATCGATTTGTTCTTGATTTGGATTAGAAACGGTCATTTTTTGACCTAACTTTTGCTGAAGTTCAGCAACTTTATTTTTAAGATCGGTTAACTTAGTTAACTCTGATTCTGCCATAAAAATTCACCTCAAAGCTAAATTATAAGTAAATTATACCACTAAGTATCATTCCTAATGCTATAATAAAAGCAGAAACGTTCTTTTGGTCTCCCTGACTAAGAGCGCACATACACACATTCAAAGAATGTGGATTTAGCCTGTCGGCGACGTGCACTCTCCGAGGGCACTTACTCAGTGGAGGCATTTCATGCAGATTTAGTTTCACTAAAATGGACGATTTCATCGAGACCACTAACCCCGTGGAAGGGAGAAGTTTCACTTCTAGGGACCATTCCATGGAGGGCTGCTTTTTGTAAAAGCAACATAAAACATAAGACTGGTTCCCAAGCTTCGCAAGGTCACCAGTTACGAAGGAGGCAACAGAGATGGCAATATTTCATTGTCAGGTTAAAATCATTAGTCGAGGAAAAGGACAGTCAGCAATTGCCTCAGCTGCTTATCGATCAGGAACTCGTCTAAAAGATGAGCGGACTAAAGAAGTCCAAGACTACACTAAAAAACACTTTATTGAATATAGCGAAATCCAACTGCCAGAGAATGCACCCAAAGAATATCAAGATCGAGCGACCCTCTGGAACGCTGTTGAAAAAGTCGAGAAACTAAAAAACAGCCGATTAGCCCGTGAAATTGAGGTTGCCTTGCCTCGTGAGCTGAATTTAGAGCAACAAAAGCGACTAGTCCATGACTATGTTGAGTCTCAGTTCGTCTCAGAGGGCATGTGTGCTGACTGGTCCATCCATAACCCTAAACCTGACGATAAGCATCCAGAACGACCAGCCAATCCGCATGCGCATATCATGTTGACTGTGCGCAGCATCAAGAAGAATGGCAAGTGGGCACCCAAGCGACGAAGCCAATACAAATTAGACGAAGACGGTAACAGAATTCCCAAAATAGATCCAAACACGGGCAAACAAAAGTTGGGGGCTAGGAACGCTAAGCAATGGGAACGTGAGAGTGTTAGTTATAACAATTGGAATGACCGGTCGAATGTTGAGAAATGGCGGAAGGCTTGGGCTAATGAATGCAATAAATACCTTGAACCAGACCACCAAATTGACCACCGTAGCAATCTAGAACGGGGAATTAATAAAATACCAACCAAGCACGAAGGATATTATGCTCATCAGAATCCAGAAAGAACCGATTTAGGACGATATAACCTACTAGTAAAGCAAATCAACCAATTCATGAGCAAAGTTGTTCAAATGGAACATAAGCTAATTGCACGAATGAAGGAGCTGAAGATTCATGGACAATCAGAACCATTCAAAGGAATATCTGAAGAAACACCAATTCAATATAGGACTACAGGAGCGGGAAAGCTTCGAGGAGCAAGAAAAGAAGTATCAAGCCAAGAAAAAGACAATCGGACTGACACCGCAAGCTCAGATCAACTTACCCAAACCGCCCAGCGAGGACAAGCTTCTGGCATTCATGAGCAGTCTCTCCCCGAAGCAATTAGAGGCATTCTCAGAGATTTCAGGTTATCAGCAAAAGTTGATCGACAGAATCGACTTTATGAACGAGAAATTGACCAACGAGAACAAGAGACTAATAGAATCATTGAAGCCTATGCTCAACGAGAATCTCAAATTGAAGCAGATAAACAATCAATTGCAGGACGAAGTCAGCAAGTTGAAGCATCGCAACGCAGTATTCGTAGACAGTATCATCAATTCACCAAAGTCAAAGGATTTGCCAGGGCTCTTGAAGAACTTACAAGAGCATCCAGAAATCATCGATCGAATGCTAATGTAAGAGCATTTTACGAAGACGATCTCGATCAATCACTTGGGAAACACGGCAGAGAACGTTAATCTAGTGCCTATGTTCGACTTTCGAACATAGGTAGGAATGCCGTTATAATAGGAATGAGAAGGTGAATGATCATGACAGAATCGAAGAAAGAGAGAATTCCCACTGAAATCACCCTAAAGTTCATGACTGGTGGGAAGAAAGTTCTGCGAGGTCAAGAAGCAATTGACTTTTACCGTCAAGCTAAAGTCGTTCGGGAACGTGAGAAAGACAACAGTGGCTTTACTGACGTGGATAATATTGATTGGGAGAAGTTGTAAATGGACGAAAACTATCAAGGATACCTAAAACACATGCGTTTTGAGCCTGAAGGCTTAACTACAGCTGAGCTTAGTCGGGCGTTAGAAGTCTCCGAAGAAGCCATCAATGATTATTTGGTTGGCATTACAGTCACTAAAGATAGTCATGGTGAGTTCATTATTCCCTTCGCTGATGTGCAAAATGCCCGATTGCACTTCAAATACGGCATTGATAGGCCGTTAGACTAGCTCTGAGAACCTTTGAAAACTAAGTAGGTGGTGAATTATGCGTCAAAAGTCGTTAGAATCGCTTGTTAGAACCGCCAATACGGCAGGAGCTACGGTTATTTGCGAATATGATTGGCCAAAATCGTGGCCATCATGTTGGGATTGGCATTCACTAACCTGCTTCCTCAACATGAAAGACCCTCAACCAGAATTACGTTGGGAACTTCAACACTTAATTTTCGAAGCTCAAACCCATATGGGGGGGTACAAAACGCCTTTCTAATGCACTTTTGGAACAACCGTGTTATAATTTACTTGAAAGAAAGATATTTGCCATGGTGCAAAAAAGCCACCCAACTACGCCCATAGTTGAGTGGCTATTATTTTGCGCTCCATACCGTCAGAAATTATTTCCGCCGACGAAGCCAATCAGCGAAAAGTGCAGTTATCAAGGAGCCCAGAAGGCTCAAAACTGCTGAAAGAAAGATGCTTGTCACGGTACCACCTCCTTTGCGTAGGAGTTGCACGGACGGCTCTATTATTCTAACAAAAAATCGTCTAACAGTTTCTAAATCGGACACAGAATACACGAAAATCAACTAGAATTTAGTGTACCCTTGTTTAAAGCACATTGGAATCCGAGTATCGTGTAACAGTATCAGCGGTGAGTGCTTGTGATTATGGAATCTCGTACCTCTTGCTGCATCTTTATCAGGTATTGATTCAAGTACCGTCGATCTAGCCACTCCGCAATCTCTCTCATATCATCGTTTCGCCAGGCGTACATTTGGATGGTGTCATCCAAGTACGCCTTTTCCAT
>Ga0079226_10002646_pt1 | contig 13809 bp, 10 predicted proteins | sample Poulit2014_FD_76345 | JGI IMG/M metagenome (GOLD analysis project Ga0079226, IMG submission 76345) | Agricultural soil microbial communities from Georgia to study Nitrogen management - Poultry litter 2014 | ecosystem: Environmental > Terrestrial > Soil > Agricultural land | place: USA: Georgia... | reverse complement strand
GGCATCCATGAATAATCAGATCCAAGCACGAAACAAGCAAAAAGGCGCAGTGCCAGCGCACCGCGCCTCAAGGCTACAGGGCAGCGTAGCGCCCATGATTATTCCCGATCAGCTAACGGTGAATTAATAGGTCGCTAACTCGGGGCGGTACTTCCAGTCCTCATCGACCACCTCGACTATGACGCGGGCTCGCTCATCCAAACCAGAATGGTCCTGAGAGCTCATGTTAAATACCCCCTGTGAAGCGGCTAAGTCGGAAGTATTTTCGATGGCTTCGCGCAATGCATGACGAAACTCGGTCGTGCCCGGCTCGGCCCCAGATTCCAAAGCAGCTGGAATAGCATTGGCAATAATCAAACCAGCATCCCACAAGTGCCCGCCAAAAGTGTTGATGGTACCGTCACCATATTTATCCTCGTATAAAGCCTTGTACTCGAGGGCGGATTCTTTGACAGGGTGATCATCTTCGAGCTGATCAGCTACCAGCAGCGGACCTGCAGGCAAAATCATGCCGTTACAGTCTGCACCACAGACACGTAATACATCACTATTAGCGGCACCGTGCGTCTGATAAATACGCCCTTCGTAGCCACGATTGATTAATTCAGACTGAGGCAAAGCGACCGGGGTCCCGGAAGCAGCAATCAGGACACCATCAGGGTTAGTAGACAAGATCTTTAAAATCTGTCCAGTCACTGAAGTATCATTGCGGTTATAGCGCTCAGAAGCCAGGACCTCGATACCTTTTTCATTGGCCGCCTTGGTCATTTCCTCGAGCCAACCATCGCCATAAGCATCATTAAAACCAATCACCGCGATGGTCTCGATCCCCTGGGACTCCATGGTATCTGCCAGTGCACTGGCCATCAACTCGTCATTTTGGGGGGTCTTGAAAGCCCAAATGCGCGCTTCATCAACGGGTTCAACAATGCGAGCATTGGCTGCCACGCTGATCATGGGAGTCTCGGTCTCTTCGGCTACATCAAGCATGGCCAATGAACCCGGCGTCGCCGAAGTACCAATCACCACGTCAACGCCATCCTCACTCACCAGTTTACGCATGTTGCGTACCGCTTGCGTGGTATCGGTCGCATCATCCAAAACAATGTATTCGACAGACTGCCCAGCAATTTCGGTCGGCAACAAGCTGACTGTATTGCGTTCAGGAATTCCCAAGGACGCGGCCGGACCCGTTGAGGACACCGTCACCCCTACCTTTACCTGCGCCTGAGCTAATAAAGGCATGCTCAAGGCTATAGCGCCTGCTAAAAGAGTCTTTTTAAATAACGCAAAAGGCCGCATAACAGATCTCCCAGTAATTGATAACAAAATTTATATCCTTGCGGCCTGTATTATGCCCCACACGAAGAGCGGCGTCTTTAGGTGCTTACCCGTGTTATTGTCTATGCACGACGTGATTTCGTTTACAATAAAAGGTTGCCGACAACTGTGGTGCAGATATTGGCCCGTAAGTACTTTAATAAAATCGCTGTTCATGACTCTAAAACAGCCCTCTAAAACAACCGCAATCCTTTAAAACAGCAACCCTAACCAATGAGTAAACACCTGGCCCAAATATGAGAAAACTGCTTTTTGATCTATTCCCGCTCATTCTATTCTTTTTGGCCTTTCGGTCTTTTGATCTCTATGTGGCCACCGGGGTGGCCATGGCAGCTGTTGTTGCGCAGATTCTGTGGCTCAGACTGCGTGCACGCACCATTGAAACCACCCACTGGATTAATCTAGGTGTCATTGTAGTCTTTGGAACGGCAACTTTAGTCTTCCAAAATGACTCTTTTATCAAATGGAAACCCACCGTTTTGTATTGGCTTTTTGCGGCCATCCTGATTTTTAGCCAAATATTCTTAGGCCGTAACCTGATGATGAGTCTGATGGGTGGGCAGCTGACCTTGCCCGAGGCGGCATGGAAAAAGCTCAACTATAGCTGGGCGGCCTTTTTTATCTTTTCCGGGGCGGCCAATCTATTCGTAGCTTTTTCTGGCTACTTTACCGAATCTCAGTGGGTTAATTTCAAGGTTTTCGGCTCTTTGGTCTTGCTGATTGTGTTTGTTGTTGGTCAAAGCTTATGGCTATCACGCTACATGAAAGACGAGCCCCCTGCCTGATTCCCTAGCGATTACACTGCAACTGCAGGGTGGGATAAGTTTGCATTTATTATTTTTACCCCCCGTTCCTTTAAGTGTATTCTGTGCGTGTTACGATAGGCTGTTTAATAATCCTAGTTAATCAACACAGAGTACCCACATGTCAAAAGTCGTCGAGGAACGCATTCAACTGCTTAAAGATCGGCTACAGGCCCTCTCACCGACTACTCTCGAGGTGATTGATGAATCACACCACCACATAGGTCACGAGGGTGCCAAAGACGGCTCCAGCCATTTTCGGCTCCGTATTGCTTCAGCGCAATTCCAAGGAAAAAACACCTTGGCCTGCCATCGCCTGATTTATGCCCAGGTAGGTGATCTCATCCCCTTTCCTGTGCATGCACTGGCTATTGAGATCTTGTCTTAATCATTTTCACAAAGGATTACCATGAAACGTTTAGCTGCGCTCACTCTGGCGTGCGCATTTGCTGCACCACTTAGCGCCGAGACCATGATGACCATCAATGGTCAATCTATCTCACAAGCAGACTTTGACAACTTTATTGAGCTCATCATCGAGCAAGGCGCGACCGACTCTCCCGAGCTCCGCGAGCGCGTCAAAGAAGAGCTCATCGTACGCACCGTAGCCGTCCAAGAGGCCGAACGCCAAGGGCTAGATAAAAACCCCGAGGTCCAACAAGAGCTCGACCTGGCCCGCCAAGGTATTTTGGTACGTGCCCTGCTCGAAGATTACATCGAGGCTCATCCCATTAGCGATGAGCAAGTCGAAGCCGAATACAACAAGCTCAAAGAGCAAGGCGCAGAGCAAAAAGAATACAAAGTGCGCCACATTTTGATAGAAGGCGAGGACGAAGCCAAAAAACTGCTGGCTGATATCAAAGACGGCAAACTCAGCTTTGACGATGCTGCCAAAGAGCACTCAATCGATCCCGGCAGTAAAGAAAACGGCGGTGAACTGGGCTGGGCTCCCAGCAGCAACTACGTCGCCCCCTTTGCCGAGGCCGTCGAGGGTCTAGAGGTCGGCAATCTGAGTGATGCCCCTGTTGAATCACAATTTGGCTGGCATATTATCGAGCTCCAAGACGAGCGCGCACCCGAGTTCCCCGCACTGGACGAGGTCAAGCCGCAAATCAAAGAACTCTTGCGTCAAGAGCAACTCAGCGATTACCAAGACGAGCTGCTTTCCAGCGCCAAAGTCGAGGAAAAATAACTTTATTCACTGGCCGCCAATTGGGCCAGCAAGGCCGCCTCATCCAGGACTTCAACCCCTAGTTTTTGTGCCTGGGTGAGCTTGCTCCCGGCCCGCTCACCAGCAATCAAAAAATCAGTCTGGCTGGACACCGACCCGGTCACCCGGGCCCCGAGTGTTTCCAGCCTTTCTTTTGCCTGACTACGGGTCAACTTAGTCAACGCCCCAGTCAACACAATGGTTTTACCTGCAAATACGCTGTCCTGCGCAGCTGCTGCATTCACCTGTTCAGGCACCTGTGGCTGCATCCCATGGCTGCGCAACTGGGTAATAATTTCACGGTTATGCTCTTCAGCAAAAAAATGCGCTACCGATGCCGCTACCGTTGGCCCTACATCAGGGACTGCCTGCAGCTCTTCCTCGCTGGCATCCAATAAAGCATCCAAACTCTGAAAATGATCCGCTAAACTACGGGCGGTAGTTTCCCCTACATGCCGCACACCCAAAGCATAGATAAAGCGTGCTAAAGCGGGTGTCTTGACGTTTTGGATGGCGGACACTACATTTTGCGCAGATTTAGGCCCCATCCGCGGATAGGTAGCGAGCTCAGTTTCGGTCAAGGTAAATAAATCAGCCAGACTTTTAACGCGATCGCGGTCCACTAATTGCTCGATCAACTTAGTCCCCAGCCCCTCGATATCTAACGCTTTACGACTGGCTGCGTGCTCGATATTTTGCTTTCTCTGGGCAGCACATACCAGTCCACCGGTACAGCGCGCAATGGCCTCGTCCTCAGGGCGCTCGATAGCGGAACCACAAACAGGACAATGAGTAGGGAAAACAAACAATTCTGTTTTATCGGGGCGCAGATCCATGATAGGAGCAACGATTTCGGGGATCACATCCCCAGCACGACGCACTACTACCGTGTCACCGACACGAACATCTTTGCGACGGATTTCATCCTCGTTATGCAAAGTGGCATTGGTCACCGTCACACCACCCACCTCAACGGGTGCCAAGCGTGCGACCGGCGTGATTGCCCCAGTCCGACCCACCTGTACCTCGATAGCTAGTAAACGAGTGGTAGCCTCCTGTGCCGGAAACTTGTGGGCAACCGCGTAACGAGGTGCGCGTGATACATACCCCAAAACAGTTTGCAGCTCGAGCTCATTGACCTTATAGACCAAACCATCAATCTCAAAAGGTAGGTCTGCGCGTACTTCGGCAGTTTCCTGGTAGTATTCCTGCAATGCCTGCACCCCGGTTAACACTCGACGGTGCGCATTAACAGGTAACCCCAAGCGTAACAACCAATCCAGCATTTCTGATTGGTTTTCATAGGGTAGACTATCAATTTCCCCCCAGCCGTAGACAAAAAATCGCAATGGTCGCTGTGCAGTAATCCGTGGGTCCAATTGTCGCAGACTGCCCGCTGCCGCATTACGCGGATTAGCAAAAGGCTTTTCTCCGCGTTCGACCTGCGCCTCGTTGAGTCGCTCAAAGTCAGTACGGTTCATTAAAACCTCGCCGCGCACTTCGAGCACCTGAGGCAGATAATCATCATTGTCGAGCAAACGTAATGGAATAGCCGCTATCGTACGAATATTCGAGGTGATGTCTTCGCCTTCGTAGCCATCACCACGAGTGACCGCGCGAACCAAACGACCGTGCTCATAACGCAGACTGACTGCCAATCCATCAAATTTGTACTCGGCGTTGTAGCTCAGAGGCTGCCCTGCTGTCCACACCCCCTCATTGACCAACGCATCTGCGACACGTTTATCAAAAGCACTTAAATCTTCCTCGGTAAAAGCATTGCCCAACGACAGCATAGGCACGCTGTGTTGCACCGTATCAAAACCGCTCACCGGGGCACTGCCCACACGTTGGCTAGGTGAATCCTCGGTCACCCAATCAGGGTGCTGCGATTCGATCTCTAGCAACTCGTTAAATAACGCATCATACTCGGCATCAGAAATCAGCGGGTCATCCAGAGCATAGTAACGATGATTATGGAGCACGATTTCTTTTTTCAGTTCTTTTAAACGCTTTTCCATTACTGGCCTCGAAATACCTTTTTGGTTCGGCTTTCACCTGCAATAAACCCGGCCGCCTCTAGACGCTCGTAGATAGTCAGCAATTGTTCGTCCAATTGACCATCCACCTGAGGGTTTACTGACTGCCCCTGCTCATCCGTCAACTGCCCGCCCAAGCGAGCAGCCAAATCGCGCCCGACCCCGGCAATGCGACTAAAGGCCTGAGTATCTTTGGGGCTATGGGGCACATCCAATAACAAATTAAGTTCCTGGACCGATTCATCCTGAAAGTCAGCCCGATTCTGATCCTCAAATAGCACAACGAAACGGGGAATCCCGGACTCTGCCAACCAGGCATAACCATCCTCAGTACGCATCAATCCTACATCTAAAATAGCCTGTTCGACGCGTTCTAGGCTCATGGCGTGGGGCAAATGAACGGTTAAACCTACCTGTGCGTCCAATTGGGCACAAATCTCGTCAAGCATTTCTGCCTGCTCAATGACCTTGTCCTGCTCGGGACCATCCACAGTGCCGTCAAATTCTTGGGCGATACCCTCGGCAGCAGCCCACAGTCGAGACCACTCGACATCACTCAAAGGACCTTCGCGATCAGCCAGCAAAACCGCAATCTGCGCACCGACATAAGACGTCCCTGCGGTGGGATAGTTTTCTAACTGGCCTTGCTCGCTAAGTACAAATACGCGCGAAGGCTTAATCTTGAATCGCAAATGGCGTTTCAATGCATCTAATAGATCCGCCCCTTCGATGGGTTGGGGTAACTGAATATCAACCACTGCCTCACAGCCCGGGTCTACCTCTTCATTGGGAAAATCATCGAGCTTGAGCACCCCTAGCCGTTCAGCCACCTCGACGCTGGGTTCTTTGCGCTCGCTGGTCTCATGTGCCATCAGCGGGTCATTATCGACCTGCGGAAAATGGGTTTTCATCTGACGACGCACGCGGCGGTCTTGCCACCAATTAAACAGCAGCACTACCACGATCAGTGCCACCCCTAATAAAACCAAACCTATTTGCAAATCACTCATAGCTCAAGACCCATGTAAAAACACCCTATAAACTCTGCGCCCTTAAAGAAATCAGGCCTCGGCAAGCTCTGTTGCCGCTTGCATGTCCACGGAGACAATACGCGAGACCCCCTGCTCTTGCATGGTGACCCCAACCAATTGCTCTGCCTTGTGCATCGTTATTTTATTATGGGTGACAAATAAAAACTGCGTTTCTGTGCTCATCCCTTGTACCAACGAGGCATAACGTTCGGCATTAGCATCATCCAGCGGAGCATCTACCTCATCCAACAAACAAAAGGGCGCTGGGTTTAATTTAAAAAAAGCAAATACCAACGCAATAGCAGTCAATGCCTTTTCCCCGCCCGATAATAAAGCAATGGTACTGTTACGTTTACCCGGGGGTCGAGCCATCACCTGCACCCCCGCTTCGAGTACCTCATCACCCATCATAACGAGTTTCGCCTCGCCACCTCCAAACAATTGTGGAAACAATGTTCCAAAATGTTGATTCACCTGCTCAAAAGTCTCCCAAAGCAAAGCTCGGGTTTCCCGATCAATCTTGCGAATTGCACTTTCCAATGTTTCGATGGCTTTTAACAAGTCTTCTTGTTGTGCCAATAGGTAATGCTCACGCTCTTGAGTGGCCTCTAGTTCTTGCAGCGCTGCCAAATTAACCGCCCCCATGGCATCCACAGCCCGCTGGATACGTTTAATCTCGTTATTTAACCACGTCTTGTCCCGCCAGCTGTCCGATTGCTCGGCCAAGAACTCATCCAGCTCTGCAATATTAACCTCATGCGCTTGTAGTTGTTGGGTAAATTGTTCGGCACGTAGCCGCTTTTCTTGTTCCTTCAGTTGCAACTCGTTAATCTTTTCACGTAATGGACCCACACCTTGGGCATAGTCTTTTTCCTGTGCTTCTAGCTTTTGAAGGATCTCTTGCTGCCCTTTTAGTCGACCCTGTGCTTGCTGCCAACGCTCTTCCCGTATTTGTCGTTGGCGCAGAGCCTCTTCGAGTTCGGCCCGCATAGTTTCTGGATCCAAACAGATCAGTTCGGTTTGCAACTGCCCAAGCTCAGTGTCCAGTGCCCCTATTTGCTCGGCAGCCTGACTTTCTGTTTGCTGCAAAGCACGTAGCCGCTCCTGATAGGTGCTTTCTTGTTGGCGGCATTCATGCACTGCCTGCTCAAATTGGCGCAGCTGTAGGCGCAATTGATTAACAGTTTCCCCTAAAGTCACGCAGCGCTCATCCATCGTCACGAACTGCATGCGAGCCTCTTCAACAATGGCATCCAGCTCTTCGAGCTCGAGTTCACGCTGCGCTTGTTGCTGATCGAGCTTTTCCAACTGCTCGTGCACCCGTTCGTATTCACTATTCAAATACGCTTGGCGCTGAGCATGTTGTTGCCTTTGCTGTTCAGCTCGGGTCTTTTTTAGTTCGAGCTGATGCTTATGGTCAGATAGCTCATGCATGCGCTGTCGCATTTTTTGTAGCTGTTGCTGGGCTTCTTTAAGCTGTGTGGTCTGACTTTGCAGCGTGGCGGCTGATTGTTCGGCATGCAGGCGCTCGGCCTGTACCGCCTGCTCGAGGCGTTGCAGCTCTTGTTGTCGGCCCAAAGCACCAGCTTGGTCATCATGAGGGGCATATAAGGCCAGCCCCTGACCACTGAGTATATGCCCTAGGGGATGCACCAAGCGCCCTCCTGCGGGCAGCTGCGCCGCCAACTCTAACCCTCGCTGCCAATCTTCAACAACCCAAATATCTCGCAATACAACGTGCAGCAATGATTGTACCTCAGCGTGCTGACTGCCCACTCGAGCCAACAAGGGGGTGCAACCATGCCAGGGCTTTGTGGCGGATAGATTATTTTGTGATGGCCACCAAAAATGCACCCGCAGCGGCGGATGCAAATCGATGTTTTGAAATTGTTCGATCACCGCAGCCGAGGAGAGTTTGGGCACCAAATAAGCCCCAATTTGCTCACGCAAAATAGCCTCTAATGCCGTTTCCCAACCCCTTTCCACCTGCAACAAAGGCCATAACTGTTGCAAGGCCTGTAGATGGTGTTGCTCTAACCATTGCTGCTGCTCGGCAGGGCTTGCCCACTGCGCTTGGATCTCTTGTAAAGCGTTGATGCGTTCTTTAAGAGCTGTTTCCTGCTTTTGTTGCGCGTGCCATTGTTGTTCCGCCTCTTGGACAGCCTTCTGCAAGACAGGCTGCTGGGCTTCCATAACAGCGATCTGCGATTGCAATTCATCAAGTTGAGACTGCGTGTGTTGAATAACCCCCAGCAGATAATCAAGATCCTCTTCTTTGTCTGCCGGCGCAGGTGTCTTTTCATCGCGTTGCGCTTGCAGCTGTGCCTGACGGTTTTGTAGATCCTTGTGCTCACGATCACTGTCTTGTTGACGCTGGCGTAATAAAGCCAGTCGTTGCTCTTCGCGATGCAGCAGCGCGCGTTGTTCTTCGCGACGGGCATTAATTACCTGCAGCTCTTCTTCGTTGGCAGCCAGCTCGATTTCGGCATGCTCCAAGCGCCCGCTGGCCTCCTCATGCTGCAATTGAGCTTGCTCAAGCGCGCTGTGCAGTGATTCCTCTTTACCTTGGGCCTGTGTTTGCTGCTCTTGCCAATGTGCTAACTGCTGCTCTATTTGCTGGCGCCGTTGTACGGAACGCTGCTGACTGGCCTCTACGTAGCGCACCTCGGCCTGAGCGGTGCTCACCACCGTGTTGGCCTCATACAAGGCAGCCTGTGCTTCCTGAACAGCCTGCTCGGCCTCGTGAAACTGCACGCGTTGCTCTTCCAGACGCGCTTGGATGGCGCGCAATTGCGTCACGCGCTGTTGCACACCCAGCTCGAGATCCTGTAGCTGTTGTTGCTGTGCTTGTTGATCTTGGCTGGCTTGTTGCTGTTCAAGTCGCCATAAAGCATGCTGACTACGCAATCCCAACGCCTGTAATTCTTGATAGCGTTGCGCCTGTGCCGCCTGTTTTTCCAAACGCTTGAGTTGGCCCGCAATTTCCTGCAGCAGATCTTCTAAACGAGTGAGGTTTTCATGAGTATCGCGCAAACGGTTTTCAGTTTCACGACGACGCTCTTTGTACCGAGAAACCCCTGCGGCCTCTTCGAGGTAAACACGCAATTCTTCGGGCCGTGCCTCAATGAGGCGATTAATCATGCCCTGTCCAATAATGGCGTAGCCGCGCGCACCCAAACCAGTGCCCAGAAAAATGTCATAAATATCGCGACGACGGACCTGTTGATTATTAATAAAATACCGACTGCCTTCTTCACGAGCTAATGTGCGACGCACTGAGAGCTCATTATAAGTCCCCCACTGCCCAGCCAAACGCTGTTGGCTATTATCAAAAATCAACTCGACCGAAGCACGGGCAGCCGGCGTCCGTTGTTCCGAACCGTTGAAAATAACATCGTGCATGGATTCACCACGCAACTCAGAAGCACGGCTCTCGCCCAGCACCCATCGCACTGCATCAATAATGTTGGATTTTCCACAGCCATTGGGTCCGACCACCCCGACCATTTGACTTGGTATCTTTAAGGTGGTTGGATCCACGAAAGACTTAAATCCAGCGAGTTTGATTTGTACCAGTCGCACTGTGTTTTACTAATTCAAAAATATCGTTAATTTTCTTGCGTAATTTTTGGGTAATGGGCCATTATTGATGGGGCGTTGCTAGTTATTTAGCCCCACTCAAAGCTAACAAAATACTCCAAAAGCGTTTTATCCTACAATGTTTTCATTTTTACGCTATGATTTTTATGTCTTGAAGGCGTAAAAAGTCGTCAAGCCGTCTGAGGCTATGTGCCGCTATTGTAAGCGTAGCGGTCTCGCCGCGCGGATGTCTGTGAGCTTTCTTTACCAAACTTTACTGAGCGTATACATTGAATCGTGGCTTTTACCTAGTGATGGCAGCCCAGGCACTGTCTTCGGTTGCTGATAATGCCCTGCTCATTGCCGCCATCGCATTGATCGATGATTTGCACGGGCCTGACTGGATGGTACCACTGATGAAGTGGTGGTTTGCCTTGGCCTATGTTGTATTGGCTGCTTTTGTTGGGGCTTTTTCAGACTCCTTCCCAAAAGGTCGGGTCATGTTTAGCACCAACGCGGTAAAGATTGCTGGCTGTATTTTAATGTTTCTGGTCACACTTTTGGCCAATTCTGCTGGTGGACAGATGACTTGGGTATTTGTTGCCTATACCTTGGTAGGTGTCGGCGCTGCTGCCTACTCGCCCGCCAAATACGGCATCATCACCGAAATGCTCAAACCCGAGCTCTTGGTCAAAGGCAACAGCTGGATCGAGGGGCTCACCGTACTTTCCATCATCATCGGTACTGTCCTCGGTGGCGTTTTGATTCATCCCGATGTATCACACTTTCTCATGCGTGATCTCGGCCTCTCTAGCATGGCCTATAATCGTGCCGAGGCTGCTATCTTGGTTATAGCGGTCGTGTATTTGGCCGCCGCCATCTTTAACCTCATGATTCCCAAAACGGGCATGGTTTATCCCAAACAGGAAACTCGCCCACTGGTCTTGCTCAGCACTTTTAAGCGCTACGTGGTTATTTTATGGAGTGACAAACTAGGGCAAATCTCGCTGGCTGTAACCACTTTGTTTTGGGGGGTAGGCGCAACCTTGCAGCTGATCGTCATCGAGTGGGGGGCACAGCATTTGGGGTATCGATTGGATCAGTCTTCTATCCTGATGGGTGTGACTGCTTTTGGGACAGTGATTGGTGCTTCTTTGGCCGGGCGCGTACCTTTACAACGGGCGCTATCAGTACTGCCCATGGGCGTATTAATGGGGCTAATGGTGCTCTTTATGTTGGTCGTCAAGAGTACTTGGGCTGTATATACCCTGCTGATAGTGATCGGCGCCTTGTCGGGGTATTTTGTTGTACCTATGAACGCCCTCTTACAGCACCGTGGCCATGTCTTGCTATCGGCAGGTCACTCGATTGCTGTTCAAAACTTTAACGAGCAATCCAACATCCTATTGATGCTGGGTCTTTATAGCTTGATGCTCTGGCTGGATATCTCTATCTACGTCATTATTGTGTTCTTTGGGCTGCTGGTGACCACACTGATGTTGTTCTTTATCTGGTGGAATCGCTACAACCACAAAATCAACCCCGAACTGCCCCAATTAATCGGCCAAGAGGGCTACGGGACAGCACTGCATCAGGAACAAAATTAATCCTTGGTGTTATTCACATTTAGTTGGTCTCGGCCTGCTTGACCATGACCTGCTGCAATACCAGCAAATCATGCCAAGCCCGTGCTTTTTGCTGCGGCCGCAACAGTAACGTGGTGGGATCCACCGTGACTACCACCGGCAATTCACGGCCTTTGGGGTCGGTCCAATACTGCAGTGCCCCGCGCAAGTCTTCCAGACGCGCCTGTGCCCCCCACAGCATCTGCACCGCCTCGGCCCCTAACAACAACAAACGTTTGGGCTGTACCCAAGACAGTTCCTGTAAAAAGTTCTCTCTGCAAGCAGTGATGCTCTCGGGACTGGCTTGGGGCTGATTGGAACGACACTTGAGCGCATAACTCAAATACACCTGTTGGCGTAAATTCAGACCCACACTGCGCAGCTGCGCCGCCAACAAACGCCCTGCCGAAGCACTCCATACACGCCCGGCCCCCTCGTCTTGACGCGTGGGCATCCCCCCCAACACAAACCAATCTGGAGTGTCTCGGACACCCACCCCAGGCAGCACTACGGCACGCTCATCGCAGCGGGCGCAAGCCTCACACGCTGACAAATCATCTCGCCACTGGGTAAACGAATCTTGTTGCTCTGTTACCTGTACAGGTGCAGGTGCAGCGGATGGCACCTGCGGTGCAGATGGGATCGACTCATTAGTTTTATCCTGCTGCTCAGACGCAATCGCTGACTCTGGACGCACCTCTTTTTGTTTAGGGGCTGACAGGGGCTGTGAACGAGTATTTTTTTGTACCCCTACTGGAGGTTTCGTTGAGCGTTTGCTCTCGGCTTGCGGCGGGCGCTCCATTGAGCGCAGCATTTCTTCAAACATGGCACGACCAGCGCCCTGTTGATTGGTACCTTCATGTGCTGAGCCCTGCTGATCGGTAGGGTGTGTCTGGTCGGTAGCGTCAGGCCCAGCGACTGTGGCCTGGGACGCACGAGCAGGCGCGACGCGCCCGGGCGCGTAAGGACGCAACAAGGCCGGAGCGACCCCCATCTCTTGTAGCCAGCGCAAACGCGCCAAGGGCAAAGTGATTCGTTCTTGTTGCTCGGTTTGCTCCGTCACTGCAATCCCTCTTGTGCCTATAGTCCCTACAGCTGAATCATTCAGCTGCATGATTTAATTCTTTTGTAAATAAATGGGCATCCTCGCGACCACCCGCTGCTGATGGGTAATAATCTGCCCGCACCCCCACTGACTCAAAACCAAAGGTCTGATACAGCTGCTGAGCAGCCTGATTCGAGGCGCGCACCTCTAAGTGTAGCTGATCCACCCCTTGTTCACGGGCGTGCTGTTGCCAAGTATTTAATAACCAGGTTGCATAACCACGGCGCTGATACTGCGGTTGGGTGGCCATCAAAAGGAGTTCGGACTCATTCCCTACTTGATTAACCATTAAAAATGCATAAACCTCGTCCCCACGAGCCAGCACCCAGCCAAACTCACCGGCCTGCAATCCTGAATACCACTGCGCTTCAGACCAAGCACCGGCCCCGCTGTCCTGTGCCAATGTCATAACCTGAGGGATATGTGCATCCTGCAAACGCTGTACCTGCAGAGGCTGCCAATCGGCAGCAGGATTACCACCCAACCCTTGGGCTCGCTCTGAAATAGTAAAAGCAACCTTGTCACGAATGTACAAAGGTGCAGCCTGCTCAGGCATAATCGTCTGCCCTTGCTGCCAGCCTTGCCAGGCCAACTCGGCGATAGCTTGCACCTGCGGCACACTATCCGTCCCCAAGCTGAGGTTTGCATCTGCAAAATTTATATCTAAATCACGGCATAGCTGCAGGCCATTACCCACTACCTGCACTGTGGTTTGTGCCCCCCACTGATGGCGCTGTTCATGTAGCCAGACAGGAAAATGCCGAGCCTCTATTAAAACAGGGGCATACACAACCTCCTAACCGAATAGGTCCGTATCCAGTTCCTGCGAGGCAGGATCAGGGGCTTGTGCGCGAAGTCGATACGCAGCTACATATAGCTCATCCATGCGCGCATCTAAAATTACCACCTGAATCGCATGCTCGGCACTGTATTCAGCCTGGGCCACGGCCAACAAAGAAGGCACAGCCACCACCGGCAGCTGCAACCCAAAGGCCATGCCCTGTGCCGCTCCACAGGCCACCCGTAGCCCTGTAAAGCCACCAGGCCCCTGCCCAAATGCGATAGCGCTCAAATCC
>Ga0079226_10002645_pt1 | contig 13812 bp, 13 predicted proteins | sample Poulit2014_FD_76345 | JGI IMG/M metagenome (GOLD analysis project Ga0079226, IMG submission 76345) | Agricultural soil microbial communities from Georgia to study Nitrogen management - Poultry litter 2014 | ecosystem: Environmental > Terrestrial > Soil > Agricultural land | place: USA: Georgia... | reverse complement strand
GTCTGATGGGGCTGATTATGTGATGGAAGAAATGCGTCACTTAAACCAAGAACATTTAGTGGCCATGTTTTTGAATACGAAAAATCAAATTATTCACAGACAGACAATATTTATTGGATCTCTCAATTCTAGTATTGTCCATCCTAGAGAAATATTTAGGGAAGCGGTGAAGCGTTCGGCTGCAGCAGTCATCTTAGGGCATATAGGTATATATTTATACAGGCGAAATGATATGTCATTGTGTTTAAAGATATATTTTAATTTCGCCTGTGAACATACAGGCGAAATTAAAAAGATATCTTTAACAATTTAGATAAAATATCTTCGTATTTTTTTTCGTATGAATTATTTGGATAAAGTTTAAAAAGGATTTCCAATTCACCTGTTAATTTATAAGAACGAAATAATAAACTAACTTTTTTTTCGACATTATACCTTTTTATAGTCTCCAATAACTCTTCTAAAGTAACTAAAATTTGATCTTCTGAAATTAAATTGCTTTTACCATTACCACTATTTGACTTTGTAGTAACATTTAAACTATTATCAAGTATCTTTTTTAAGTAATAATAAAAATATTTATATTTATCTTGCTTTTTTAAGCTTATAATAACGTATGAGCAAAACTCAGCCTCATCAAATTCATAAAGAGAATCATATTCTATATAAATTTTTTGAATTTCTAATAATAATTCTTCGGTAAGATTTAAATAAATATTATTACTTCTTAAAAGATAATCTTTTAGAATAATGGGGACTTCAATTTCATTAATTATTTTCTCCATGTCTTTATTCATGTTTACTCTCCTTTAAATGCTATTTATAGTCTGTCGATTTATAGTCTTCATTCTATCAAAATTAAAGTATGAAAACTAATAAAAAACTAAATCAATCATTGGTAACAATTGGAGACAATATCAGAAAATACAGATTAAACAAAGGATGGTCACAAGAACAGTTGGCTTTTGAATGTGAATTACACAGAACATACATTGGAGCAGTTGAAAGGGGAGAAAAAAATATTACTGTTTTAAATCTAATTAAAATTAAAAATATACTAGGTGTTAAATTAAATGATCTGTACCCAGAAGATTAACTATAATATATTTAATACTTAACTTATTTAAAGGAAGATAATTTGGTAATGGATAGTACTATTCATTGCCATTTTTGTGTAGTTTCTTTACTAATACTAAATAGAATAATATACTTGAGTATATTAGTTTCTAGTATTTCATTAACTAGGAGGAACATTATTAATGTTATCAAATGAATTAATTCATAAAATTGAAGAAGTATTAAATAGTAATTTATCTGCTTACATGGTTGCTAAAAAGGTTGGGTATTCTTCAGCGAACCAAGTACATAAATTCATAAATGGTAAATCTTCTTTGAAATCAATGAGTTTGGAAAAAGCAATTGCATTTGAAGAATTATATGAATCTGAAATAAAATCTATGGAGGGTAATGATAATGGATGAGCAAGTAAAAAAAGAATTAATCGATATGATTGAAAAAGGCAAAAAAATATCTGATAAATATAAAAACTTATTATTCCCTAATATACAACAAGAATATAAGCTAGATTATGCTAACAAAATTAGAAAAGAGGATTTATTGGCTGATGAAGATGGGAGCTTTTCTGTGCCAATTCAAGTGGAAAGAACTTTTTGAAATAATGAGCAAAATGATGATTGGAAAAACATGATAGTTTTTGGGGATAATTTACAATTTTTAAAAACAATTTATGAAAATAATGATCCCGAGATAAAAGATAAAGTAAAAGGTAAAGTAAAACTGATTTATATAGTTATACATAGTACATTAAAGAGTTGTTCTCTAAGTATTTAAAGAGTGATATTAATAAATGTATTAAGTAATTAGAGAAGAGTTTTTTAAGTATTTCAAGGTATTTGATTATGCAGATGCAGTGTATAGAGAGTGTTTGACCAACACTCTTTTCTTTTTTATTAATTCTTATGCTATCATTGTGAATAAAGTTGATTTTTTAAGAGATAGTTTGTTTAAAGATAAGTCTATGACTTGTCTTTTTTTGTTTTTTATAAATGTTAAACCCTTACATAGTAATATTCTTTTTCATGGACTCTATGATAGAAAATGCAGGGTAAATTATGAGTAACAGATGTTGATTTTTAACATGCGTAAGTTAGTAAATATGATACCTATTATTGTTCTGCTTTTTTATCTTGCAGTACGTGGATTTGGAATTATTAGTGATGTTTTTTTGGTGGATAAAGAAGAAAATTCTGTTGAACAGGGAGACGACAATAAAGTTGATGAATGGATTGAATCAGAAATAAGAGAATTAGTCTCCACAACAGATGCTTATGATGTTTACAAAATTTTTGAAGATAGAGATGTTTTGCATGTATTGATATCAATGGAAGAAGAATCACTTTTATTAGTTAAAGAGTACACAGAAAATTTAACAAAGGTTCTTGCAAAAGGATTCAAGTATGAACAAAGTGTTAGGGTTACTGCGATGGAGGAATTAGAAGTTACGGACGAAAGAATTAGAGTTTTCGGAAGTGCTATATATCGTGAAACAGAGGGTAAGTTTTACCCATTTGAAGGCTTTTAATTATATAAAAAAAGCATTCGTGTGAAATTCTCATGATAAAGCATTCTTACAATAATTTTTAATAAAATCAAAATGAAAAGAACTGATCTACGGATTGGTTTTTTTTGGATGAAAAGAGGTCAACATATGGAAAATAAGTAACTCTGAGTTGCGCAGCTCGTGTCTTATTTTTCCCCAGACAATTTCTTATTAGAGGAATCTGCACATGTATGAGAGGCAGTCGGATTACTTCCTGTCTCTCATTGCTATTATAACTAAATGTTAATCTAAAGATAGTTTATTTAAATCTAAGGCTAAGGTGGAGTTTTCTTGGTTTAATAATCAAGCCAAGAATTTTAATATTCCACTTGTGTAGTAATGTCGAACAGCATTAAACAAAAAAATACTTGTAATAACATTGTAGGTTTTATACAATAAAATACGATAACAATAATCATTGAATTTGATGAATTAATTTTAAGGGAGGGAGTCGAAATGGAGAAAAATAAGGATTTCAAAAAAGTTCAATCCTATCTCGAAGATTTGCTTGCGTTACATAGTGTTTCAAAAGGTTTAGCTCCATTATTGTTTCATTTGACTACTTATGCGAACCCCCAAAAGCATATTATTATAAACTCCTTTTTGAAAAAAGAATTAGCCATAAAAACTGATTCAAGCAAGGGAACAATTGATAATTACATTTCAAAGTTGAATGAAGTTGGTCTTATTAAAAGAATTGATAGAGGGACATACACCTTTCATTCGGCTCTTTTAGAGGTAGACAAGATAGTAAAAAACAATCCTGTGAAAATAATAATCTCTTATACGGCTGATGGAAAAGAAATTGCTTCCGAGTAAAAATTTGATTCGATATAAAATAAAAAAGAGAGGAATGAAATTGAATGCTTCATAATGAGGATTCCAGAGTAAAAGTACCAGCGTTGATTCATTTCTTGCGTTTAGGATATATATATCAGACAAAGAAAGCAGTAAAGATTGATACAAGAAATAATATTTTTGTTGACGTGTTTCGCGAATCTATCAATAGAATAAATAATATAGAGTGTTCAGATACTCGATTGAAAGAGTTGCTGTTGGAGATTGAGATATTGACAGATAATATGAAGGATAAAGGCAGATCTTTTTTCAATAGATTAATAGATAACATGGGAATAAAATTGATTGATTTGAAAGAACCAATGAATAATGACTTTAGAGTGGTTTCTGAACTTACATTTAGTAGAGATGGAGAGAATTTTCGTCCAGACATCACAGTTTTAGTTAACGGTATTCCACTTGCTTTTGTTGAAGTGAAGAAGCCAAATAACACAAATGGAATACAGGCTGAATTTCAGCGTAATCAGTACCGTTCGAGTAGAGAGGAATTTATTCCATACTATAACCAGATGCAAATTTTGGGATTCACTAACAACTTAGAGTATGACGACAACGAGCTGGTGAAGATGTCAGGGAGTTTTTATACCACGCCTAATGGCGGAACATCTTCTTATAATCATTTTCGGGAAGAAAGGAAAATTCCAGTTAATGAATATTTGTCAGACGCTTTAATAGATAGTGTTTTGATAGACAACAGGGTTCTGTCAATTAAGGAGACAAATGAATTTCACTCTAATTCGAAACCAGATACACCATGTAACCGATTTATTACCTCTCTTTTTTCAAAAGAGCGTTTAATTCAATTTATCCGATATGGAATTGTTTATGTAGACTCGATTAGAGATGGATTAAACAAACACATTATTCGTTACCCACAGTTCTTTGCTTTGAATGCTTTGATTGAAAAGTTGGAAAAAGGAATGAATCGAGGTGTATTATGGCATACGCAAGGAAGCGGAAAAACTGCATTTGCCTACTTTGCAACTAACGTGCTACGAGATTATTATCAAGAAAACAATATTATCACGAAATTTTATTTTGTTGTTGATAGATTGGACTTGTTAATTCAGGCTTCAGGTGAATTTTCATCGAGAGGAATGTCGATTGCAAGTATTAACAATAAAGATGACTTTGTGAAGAATATCAAGTCACCAGTCATTGTTTCCTCAACAAGTAATGTAGGTGAATACAAAGAAACGATGAACGTTGTGAATATTCAAAAGTTCTCTCAAGAAGCAACGGTGGACACTTCTTTAGACAAAAAAATTCAACGGATATACTTTTTAGATGAAGTACATCGAAGTTATAAGCCAAAAGGTACGTTTCTCTCTAACCTACTTGGTGTTGATCCAAATGGGATATTTATTGGTCTAACAGGTACACCTATTTTAAAGAAAGAGTTTAAAACCACCGATTTATTTTCAGAGTATATCCATAAGTATTACTACAATAAATCAATTGCTGATGGGTACACACTCCGAATAAAAAAAGAAAATATTTCAACCAAACTGAAAACAGAAGTTCGTGAGCTTTTCCGTTTAGGAGAGAAAGATAATATCACATCTTCGCAATGGGAACTGGTAGGAAAAGAGCAGGCGTTTGTAGACAAGATTTGCGCTTATATTGAAGATGATTTCGATGTGTTCCGTAAAGAGATTTACAATGATTTGAGTTTGAGTTACATGATTGTTACTTCCTCCAGTGAACAGGCACGTATGATACAAGATTGGTTTAAAGAACACAGTAACTTAAAAACGGCACTCGTTTTATATGACGAAGAAAATAACAAAGAAAAGCAAGAAGAGTTTCGCGGTAAGAGAAATGAAAATAATTCAAATGTAATTGAAAGTGAATATCAAGGAGTTATTGTTTACAACATGCTCTTAACAGGGTTTGATGCACCTCGTTTAAAACGTTTGTATCTACTGCGTAGAATCAGAGAGCATTCCCTATTACAAACACTTGCAAGGGTGAATCGTCCCTATAAAAAAATGAGGTATGGATATATTGTAGACTTTGTTGATATAACCGAAGAATATGAAGAAACGAATCGTAGATACTTGGAAGAATTGAGAGATGATATTGCTGACGAAGATGGACAAGCTGATGTGGATGATATGTTTGTTGATGTGGAAGAAGTTAAAAAACAACTAAAAACTTTAAACAATAAGCTGTTCATTTATATGGGTAATATTGAGAATGATTTAGTTGACTTCAGAAAACAAATAGAGGTTATGGAAGAGCCTTATCTTAGGGAGTTGCGAGCTAACTTAAACGCATATAAAGAGTGCTACAACGAGCTGAAAATGGCAAAAGAAGATGTATCAGATATGCCAATAGAAAGAGTGAAGAAAGCACACAATGAAGTGTCCAGTCGCATTAAATTTAAGAATGATGAAGAACGGTTAAATAATCCCGATTCAGATGTGGATGATATTGATTTCGAAGGTCTAATTGTAGAGTTTTTGAAAGTTGGAGAAATGGACTTGGACTTTACCACCGAAAATGATGTACAAACCATTGTGAGCAAGATTAGAAACGAATTTTATCAGAATTTAGACAAGGAAGATCAAACTTTCATCAACCTTCAACAAGAATTTAAAGACTTAACGTTGGCACTGAAACATGAAGGTGATTCGACAGAGAAAGTGAAGAAAATTATAACTGGATTCGAAAAGCTTTATGAAAAAGTACGGCAATTGAACATTGATAATAATGCGATTATTGCAAGTTACAGGGGTGATGACTCCTGTATGCGAATCCACAAGCAATTGTTGGAGAATTATAGTGAAACATTAGATAATACAACAGTTTATAACGTAATGAATGAAATCATTGAGGAAATAGACAAGTTACTTGGCGGTATACAGCCAACAACAGAAATTATGAAACGTGAAATGATGCGACCTGTAAGGAATGCTTTTTTGAAAAATGGATTGCGACTTGGAAGAAGTCAAGTGATGGATGTAATCAAGCTGTTTACAGATGACAAGTTTAAGTAGAGAAGGAGAATAAGAAATGAGTATTGAAGAGTACCTGAATCAAATTAAGAAAATGATTGATGACTTAAAAGCAATGAGTGCTAACCTTGGTTTAGCGAATACTGGAGATGAGTATAAAATCATCTCTGAATTGTTCACTTATAAATTTCTCAATGATAAGCTTTTGCATGAGTTTAACAATAGAGAAGATAAAGAAGAGACTTTTGAAGACTTTGTTGATTTTGCTCCGATGAATATTGCAAGGATGAACAAAGAACATCTGGTGGACAATCTTTACCAACAGCAAAACAGAGATAATTTCAATCAAATTTTAGACCAAGCTTTCATAGAAGTGAACGAACTAAATAAAGACGTGTATACTGTTGAAACAACTTCTGGTCAAAAGAAAAGCCTCTTTGAACCACTCTCAACTTATATTCGCGATAGTAGCAAAGAATTGGAGCTCGCAAAACGTGCTATTAATATTATGGCAGAGCATAAATTCACTAACATATATGAGGATGGCTTTGATTATTTTTCCAGTGTTTTTGAATATTTGATTAAGGATTACAACAAAGATAGTGGTAAATACGCAGAATACTTTACTCCTGTAAGTGTGGCGGACATTATCGCAGATGTTTTGTATGATGACAAACCCGTTCGCAATGTAACGGTGTATGACCCTGCTGCTGGATCAGGAACTCTCCTACTTTCGATGGCAAATAAAATTGGAACAAATAATAGTACGATTTATAGCCAAGATATATCACAAAAGTCTACTCAGTTTTTGAGAATCAATTTAATCCTAAATAAACTGGTTCATTCTTTACCAAATGTAATTGAGGGAGACACATTACTTCGACCTGAACACTTAGATGAAAACAATCCTGATAAATTAAAAGTGTTTGATTTTATTGTTAGTAATCCTCCTTTCAACATGGATTTCAATAATAGTATTGAAGCTTTAAAAGCTGATAAGTACAACCGTTTCTTTGCAGGGCTACCAAACATACCAAAAAAGAAAAAAGATAGTATGGCGATTTACCAAACCTTTATGCAACACATATTGACTTCCTTGAGTAAGGATGGCAAGGCAGCAGTTGTTGTACCAACAGGATTCGTCTCTGCTCAGACAGGAATTCCTAAGAAAATTAAAGAGAAATTAATTGATAACAATTGGTTAAAAGGTGTTATTCACATGCCTTCAAACATCTTTGCAAACACAGGTACATCTGTTTCTATTGTCTTTATTGATAAAATGAAAAAAGATGATAAAGTCATGCTGATTGATGGTGCTAATTTAGGTGAAAAGAAAAAGTTGGATGAAGGTCAGCGTACTGTGTTGAGTGAAAAAGAGAGAAACAAATTAATTGAGACGTTTAAGAAAAGAATAGTTGAAGCTGAATTCAGTGCTTTGGTAAGTAATGAAGATATTAAAGAAAACAGTTACTCTATTTCAACTGGTATATACGTTGAGATGAAAGAAATAGAATTAGATTTTGATATTGATGAAAGAATGTTAACTCTAAAAAATGAAGTGTCGTCATTACTGAAGGAATCTCAAAAGATTGATAAAGAATTAAATCGCTTTTTGGAGGGATAGAATAGATGTTGTCAACACTAAAAAAAGAGAAGCTTGAGGATATTTGCATAACCATAACAGATGGTTCACATTTTAGTCCACCTACTGTTGAGGAAGGAAAACCAATTGCATCAGTGAAAGATATGTTAGATTACGATATTGATTTAGAATCATGTCGTAAAATATCAGATGATGACTATGAAGCTTTGGTAAAAGGAAAATGTAAACCTCAAATAAACGATGTGTTAATTGCTAAAGATGGAAGCTTTTTAAAAAAATCATTTGTTGTAGAAGCTGAACCAGAGTATGTACTCCTTTCATCTATTGGTATACTCAGACCAGACACTGACATCATAAATCCTTACTACTTGATGTATCACTTTCATTTAGACTCGTTTAAAAGATATGTTGCGAATGGATTTGTAAGTGGAACTGCCTTAAAGAGAATTGTTCTTGATGCTTTTAAACGAATTAAGATAAACGTGCCTCCGATTGAGGAGCAAGAAGAGATAGTGAATAAAATTAAGCCTTTAGATGATAAAATTAGAATAAATGAAAAGTTAATGACTAATCTTGAAGAGTATTCCCAACTCCTATACCACAAATGGTTTGTCAATTTCGATTTTCCTAATGAGAATAATGATGCGTACAAAGAAAATGGTGGAAAAATGAAGATCATGAAGGGAAAGGAAATACCAGAGAGGTGGACTGTGGACTACTTGCCTTCATTAGGAGAAATTGTATCTGGCGGAACACCATTAACCAGTAATGATTCTTACTTTGCTAAAAAGGGGATTCCTTGGATTACTCCAAAAGACTTAGCAACAACAAGTAATAAGTATGTTAGCAGAGGGGAATCAGATATCACTGAAATAGGATTGAAAAATAGTTCTGCACAATTAATGCCAAAAGGAGCTGTTCTGATGAGTTCCCGCGCCCCCATCGGGTATTTGGCTATTGCTAAAAATCAAATTACTACCAATCAAGGGTTTAAGTCCATCGTCCCTAATTTAAACATTGGTTCAGAATTTATTTATTACACATTGAAACGTATTATGCCCAAAATCAAGATTGTTGGTTCTGGATCGACATTCAAGGAAGTTTCTACAGCTGTGTTATCGAGATTAAAAATAGTAAAACCTGAAAATCAAGTATTAAAAGCATTCAAGCAAACTATTCATCCATTCTCCGAAAAGATAAGATTGTTAGAGGAAGAAAATGAATTACTGGTTGAAGCGAGAAATTTGCTTATTCATAAACTAATCAAATAACAGCTATCAAAAAGAGATTGCATTCAATTACTTGGTGTAAATCTCTTTTTCTTTGCAGATAGGAACGACGATTTTAGAAAAGTACAATAAAAGTTAAGATGGAGTGCAGGTAGGAACGAGAAAAATGGAAAAGTTTGAATTATAAGCCCGCACGTCCCAATAATTTAACGGATTGTTTACTTCTACCAAGAACATTTCTGTAAAAATGTACGAGAAGTCTGTCTGAATACATTCTTAAAATAAAAAAGGAATTAAATATACATCAAGCAATATTTAAAGTAGTCAAGGAGAGTAAATGTAGAAGTTCTTAGAATAATCTACTATACGATAATTAATGTTAACGAGTCCTTTGGACTGTACATATGTGGTAAAATATTACTATGTGTACACTTATGAGAGGAGGGAAGTTTTTTTGAATAGAATAATTATCTTAATTGAGACTTATCTAAAAGGAAGGCATGAAAAAATAATAACTCGTGGGCTTATAGGAGTCGGATCATTAATTCTGGTTTCAGGACTTTCTTTAAACAATTGGTGGGTAATTATTGCATTTTTAAGTGATGAGATATTTAACACTCAGTTAAATGTCTCAATTGAATCAATTGATTACACTCGCTTAATTATCACCTCAGCATTGGGTCTTTTTTTAATTTTATTGGGGCTATGGTTTTATTTCAGAACAAGAAACCCCGAAAAGAAAGATGCATTCGTTAGAGCTCTTCATTCATCAATAGAGTCTGTTTCATATTCAAAAGTAGATAAAATTTTTTCTGAGTACGTGTTAGAAGATCATCTTCTCGACCAAGCAGAAGAAATGAAAAATATAAATATGTTAAATCTACAACATGCATTAAGGGAGCAAGAAAAATTTGTTCAAAAAATTCTAAACCGAATTGCTGGTAAATCAGAATTAGAAATCGGATATTTTGGATTAGCTCATGTTCCTCTGGTGTTCTTGCTTGGGTTTCAAATGGCTGACAAATTAAGTCCATCCTTTTTTGAATGGAATCAAAACGATCAAATTTGGGAAGAAATTAAAAGGAAAGAGATAACTTATCCCAAACTTTTATTAGTAAAAAACGAAGACAAACAACACGTTAGTGTGGCAAAAGAGATAATAGTTAAAATAGGAATAACCTATCCAATTCCTGATAGAGACCTTGATGGGCTTGATTTAGAAGGATTAAACACATATTACCTTCACTTGGAAAAACCACATAGAAATGCAGTAATTAGTTTCAATCAGCTTAATGATTATCAGAGAGAGTTTAGAAGTTTACTTGACAATATCAATCAGAGATTTCCAACCCTTGAAAGAATCCATCTGTTCTATTCAGGACAACCTTCATTAGCGTATCGGTTAGGAAGTGCAATTTCTCCAAGAATGGATGTTGAAGTAATAGTTTATAACTACGTTAAAAATGAATCTCCTAAATACAATTGGGCAATAAATTTAAGAAAAACGGAAGAACCAATCGAAATAAAAATTATAGGGAAGGAAGCCAATGTGAATGTATAATCTTGAAAGTGAGTTTAAGAGATTTTATGGTGAGCATGTCGTATTGCCACAAAAAGAGAAAAGCTCGTTATTCGCAAAGAAAAATATTAATGTGAAGCGTTTGAAAGAAGGCTTGGAAGAATATAACGAAGAACATGAAACGGACTATAAACTGGCTGAGGAACCAATTGTTCAAGGTAGTGTTGCAATGTCAACAGTAATTCAAAACGATAGCAACGATTACGACATAGATGTTGCTATTGTCTTTGAAAAAGAAAAAATTCCAGAAGGAACAATTGCAACTAAAAATATGGTAGTAAATGCATTAAAAAAGAAAACTAAGCAATTTAAAGTGGAGCCAGAAGCTAAAACCAACTGTGTTCGTATCGTTTATGCAGATGGATATCATATAGACTTTGCTATCTACAGAAGATTTAAAGATGAAAATGATGACGCTTATATCTATGAACATTGTGGAAGTGAATGGAGAGAAAGAGATCCCCGTTCTATTACAAAATGGTTCTTAGATCAAAACAAAGATAAGGATTACAAATTAAGAGAAGTAGTTAGATTGTTGAAGATGTTTTCGAAGTCCAGGGAGGGTTGGGTTAATATGCCTGGCGGATTGATCCAAAGCGTATTATGCGATGAACAGTTTAAATCATATGAAAGATTAGATGAAAGATTTTATTATACAGTTGAAGCTATAAACAACAGATTAGCTTTGAATAAGGAAGTTTATAATCCTGTTGACACAGACAGCAACCTTAAACTTGTATGGAAAGATAGTGTCAGGATGGAAAACCTGTACAATAGGCTTAATGATAAATTGTCAAAATTAGATATTCTTTTTGATTCTTCCTGCACTTACAAGCAAGCAAATGAGGCTTGGGAGGAGTTTTTTAATCACGAATATTGGACGGATCAGAAGAATGAAAAGCGTACAGAGGTTGCTAAATCGCTCGCTTTATTTGAGTCGGAAAATATTGTTATGTATAGAGAAACAGAAGAATTTATTACAAATCTCTTTCCTGTAAAACTTCAATATCAAGTAGACTTAGATTGTATGGTGTACAACAAGGATGAAGTATTTATTGGTTGGTTGCAATCAATGATAAAAAAAAGAAGTCTTCTTTTGCCAAATCATATATTGATTTTTAAAGCAGAACCTATAAATATACCATCACCATATAGAGTCTTTTGGAAGGTTAAAAATCGTGGAGAAATAGCTAAGAGAGCAGATTGCATACGAGGAGAAATTGTTGAATCAGACGAACCCTTACTCTTACACCAAGAACACACACAGTATAAAGGAGATCACTATGTAGAATGCTATATTATTAAAAATGGTATATGTGTTGCGAGAAAGAGAATTGATGTTCAAATAAGAGTGTCATAGAGAATTTTGGTCTGGAAAACGCATTTTAAAATAAAGGTTAATTACGAATGGTTTTCTTGAGTGAATGGAAGATAAAAATTAGAGTGTTTTTAATACTGGTATTTTAAAGGTGAAATCGATCATTATTTGATTTCACCTTTAAGTTTATTTTAATCTGTTTTTAAAATAATCCGATATATTGGTTTGATTGTGATGTTGATCTTGTTTTAATTGCGTAAGGTAGTTTAAAGGCTGTGAAAAAATATTATCTAAAGCAGAATTAAAAAAACTCATGTTATCGGAAGAAGATCTTTTTAAAAAGTAATGAAAAGTTTGAGTGATTAATTCTTGTTGTTGTTTATTCATCTTTTGAATATTATCGTAAGATTCTTTTAAAGAAAACAATTCTTTTTCTTTGATACGAATTTGCTCTTCTAATTGTTCTATTTTGTTTTGCTTTGATGTTATAGCATTAGAGATAGTTGTACTTACTTCTTTATTCACAATTTTATTTTCAATTATATTTAATAGGTGTCTAAGTTCATTATTATCATTAGTTCCAATTTCGTGAATTAATGATGAATTAATTTCATCAATTATTTTTCTGCCAAATCTATCTTTTTTTCTCCAAAACGACTCTGACGGCAATTTTTTAATTTTTTGTTCTTGAAATAATTTAACACAAAAATTATGTAAATCTATATATCGAATTTGAGTAGATACTCCATATTGAATAATATACATATCAACTAATTTTCTGGCTTCCTTTTCATTAAGTATTGGCTTTCTTCCTTTTTTCTTCATTAGTATAGGCTCCTTTCAATTTGACTAAGTTTTGAGAGGTTTTTAACCTCTGAATTTACATTTATTAATGCATTTTCAACAGCTTTCTCGGTTTCCAAATGATTAATATCAGATGAATTCAAAGCTGTATTTGTGTGAATTTTATAAATGAAGTTCATAAGTTCTGTTATTTTTTCTCGGTTATTACTAAGCTTTTTAAGTATAATTTCTTTCTTTTGTTTTATATCTGTTAAATCAATTCTCCAATGACTACAGAGTAAACATTCATTTGATTCACATCGAATAAGTGAATCACTACAGTATCCAACCTCTAAATCACCACGGAAATCTGATGTTGGTGGCAGAAAGGCCTTAAGTTTAATATTATCAGGTATATATTCAACGGTATTATTAATATTAGATTTATTTTTATAATTTTTTATCAACTTAAATACCTCATTATCTATCCAATATTCCTTGTGGAAGCTATAGTGATATTGTGCTGCTATTGTTCGGTGTCCACCCAAACGTGCTATTTCTGTAGGTGATACGCCCTGCATCATTAATGAAACAAAAGCAATGTGACGAGTATCATTAGGAGTTAACATCTGATCATTGTCTAAATTGATTTGATAATATTCATTTATTACTTCTTTATAGAAACGTTTAAGTAACTTCTCAAGATTATTTTGATTGAACGTGCTTAAGTCTCTTTTTTGAATTTTCCTACGCTCAGTGTTATCTGCATAGACGAGAGATTTATATGAGATAAGTGTTTTAGTTTCACCAAATTTATTAGTGCTATCAACGTATTTTTTAATTAAAGAAAATATTTCCTTGT
>Ga0079226_10002643_pt1 | contig 13816 bp, 11 predicted proteins | sample Poulit2014_FD_76345 | JGI IMG/M metagenome (GOLD analysis project Ga0079226, IMG submission 76345) | Agricultural soil microbial communities from Georgia to study Nitrogen management - Poultry litter 2014 | ecosystem: Environmental > Terrestrial > Soil > Agricultural land | place: USA: Georgia... | reverse complement strand
GTATGCAAAACAATTTGAAGAGTGATGATTGGAAGTAAGGGTTTGAGGGTTTAAAACAGCTATAATATGACTATTTTTATTTAATTTTTTATGTAGTACAAAAGAGAACCGAGGGTGCAGGAAGTTGCGAGTCCTCGGTTTTCTTTTGTTCTGGAGTTATTTGAAATATTCTACAATGACATCAGCTATTCGTCTTGAAGCTTCTCCATCTCCATATGGATTTGTGGCTTGTGACATTTTCTTATAAGCTTGTTCATTAGAAAGTAATTCATTTGCAGCATTAAAAATATCATTTTCATTTGTACCAACAAGTTTTAATGTGCCAGCTTCAATTCCTTCTGGACGCTCTGTTGTATCACGTAATACAAGGACTGGCACGCCAAGGGACGGTGCTTCTTCTTGAACACCACCTGAATCTGTTAAGATAAGATGAGCATGCGCAGCAAAGTTATGAAAATCTACTACATCAAGTGGATCAATCAATTGAATACGTTTATCGTCACCTAAAATATCCTTTGCTGTTTGTTGTACTACAGGATTTAAATGAACTGGATAAATCACTTGAATATCATCATGTGCTTCTACCAAACGTTTGATTGCACGGAACATTTGATTCATGTTTTCACCAAGGTTTTCTCTACGATGAGCGGTCATTAACACCAGTCGCTTATCGCCTAACCCATCCAGTATAGAACTTGAGTATGATTCGCTAACAGTTGTTTTCAATGCATCAATTGCCGTATTACCCGTGACTGAGATTCGTTCTACTGGCTTATCTTCATTTAATAAATTCTGTTTAGCTTTTTCTGTTGGAGAAAAATGCAAATCTGCCATAACACCAGTAAGTTGTCTGTTCATCTCTTCAGGGAATGGTGAATATTTATTCCAGGTACGAAGTCCTGCCTCAACATGACCAATGGCAATTTGATTATAAAGAGCAGCAAGAGAACCTGCAAATGTTGTACTAGTATCTCCATGAACCAATACCATATCTGGTTTAGTTTCTTTCATTACCTTATCTAAGCCTTCAACTGCACGTGTTGTAATTTGTGCAAGTGTTTGTTTTTGTTTCATAATATTTAAGTCGTAATCAGGAGTAATTTCGAATAATTCGAGTACCTGATCAAGCATTTCACGATGCTGAGCTGTAACTGTTACAATTGTTTCAAACTGTTCCGGACGTTTCTTTAATTCTAAAACAAGTGGTGCCATTTTAATCGCTTCAGGTCGCGTCCCAAAAATAGCCATTACTTTGATTGGTTTAGACATTTCAATCCTCCAATAAGATTATTTATTCCTTTTTAAAATTTTTTACGAAACAGATAAATAAATGATTAATAGAATTATTCTTATATTTTAATTTTTCTTCTTTTAATCTTCCAAATCAACAAAGTAAATAATGCCAATATCAAAATTAAAATTGGTATTATGTAAATTAGGATTATGTAGGAAAAAACGCTTTTCCCGTTATTATTGCTTGAAATCTTATCATTTGATTTCAAAATATCATCAATTTTCTCTATATAAACATTCTTATCCTGACTTCCTATTATTAGTCTATCATTTACCAAAAGCGGTCCCGATGGAGATAATTTACCTCCCAACAATTTCCTTCCCAATAACTCTCCAGACCTTGTATCAAAACCATATACTAAACCTTTAGTATCTGTAAAATAAACAATATTATTATCGGCTACTGGAGGCGCCTTATTTATATTAGTTTCAAAATCCCATAATTTATTACCATTACTTGCATCAAATGCATAAAATGATTTAGTTATAGGACTTCCCACAAATACTGTTCCTTTATATATCATCGGTGCACCTGATTTATTATTGGGTATCATCGGCCCTTCTCTTAATGACTTTTCCCATTCAATATCACCATTCTCAGCATTAAATCCATATAATTTGTGGTTGTATAGCATACTCGGATCTTTTCCAATTAATTTACCAATCGTAATCTTGGCACCCTGTTTATATGTGGCAAGAACTCCATTTTGATTATAGGTTTCTCTCATTGAAACTGGCTGATTAGTTTTTTCTATACCCGTAGTGTATACAATATCATCATCAGAGATTACCGGTGGTACATCATCTAATCCAGTCAATACATCTTTAAGAGTTTTCTTCCATTTAATAGCTTTCTTTTCTAAATCTATTGCAAAAAACACAGAAGGTTTTGTTCCGCCGACATACAAGATACCATCTTTAATAACAGGTGACGACATACTAATAACACTTCCTAAATTCAAGGCCCATTTCTCTTTACCGTTCTTAGGATCTACAGCATATAAATGCTTATCTCCAGTAGTTATATAAATAGAATCTTTATAGTATGCTGGAGTTGGCATTACTTCACCTGCTGTTTCAAAATTCCACAATATCTCACCATTTTTAGGATTTAAACTTAGTAAACCACTTTCTCCAGTTCCGCGGATTCCATTTTCCTGAACAAAACGATTTCCATAACCTACAAATAATCGATCATTTACATGGATAATCTCAGAGTGCACCCAATTCGGAGCCTCATTTTTCCACAAAAGTCTACCTGTCTCTATATTATATGCTGATAATTCACCAGAATCATGATTACCTACAAAAATCTTGTCATCTACAACAACTGGAGTCGATCTAATTTCATTATTAGTTGATATCTTGTCAATATATTTATTTATACTATCATTCTTTATAACTGGATTATTTTCTTTATTAAGTCTAAATTGAGTCCAGTCATTTTTTTCAGCATTTACTATATTATCTTGAAATAGTATTGACAATATAATGATGAAGCATAGCACATAAATTAGCCTATATCTTCTCATAAAATTACTTCCTTCCAATTAAAAGTACCTTAATTGTGAAATTCATTTAATTGTTATTTATTTAAAATCATACGTAGAATATTAAATCCTATTTTTATCTCTCAATTAAAAGTCAAAGAACACAGTATATATTTACAAACGTCACTTTAACATGGGTTTCAAGTATAAAATCACATTCATAATTTTAAAAGAATGTTTATAACATTTATTTTACAGCCATCTTTTCTATCTTTATAATGATACATTTCTTACAAATATGTTAATAGGTTTATTTTTATAATTTCTTCTTTAAAAAGTTACTGTACAACTCTTTATAAAACATTAATATTAAGAAACCTATAGTTAGCATTGAAATTATTATGTTCATCCACCAACTGTTGTTAATAATTATAGAAAGCAACCCATAGATTGATACTATTAAGACCATTAGGTATATTCTTTTAAGAGGATACCTTACCTTATAATACATTTGAGATATTTGAGTTCTCAATGTAAAAAAAACAATAAAAGAAAATGCTGTGGATAATGAGGCTCCTAGAGCACCAAATTTTGGAACCAATAGCATGTTACCTATAATATTAAAAATACAGGCAACGGAAGCAATCAATATATGCCAAAAAGTTTTTTTATAAAAATTTATTCCCACTACTGTTGTTTCGGAAATTGTGTATAATATTGGCATAAACACCAGAAAGGGCATGATATCTGATGCCTCTTTAAATTCTGGGCCGAGCAATAATACAATAACATCTTTGGTTGCTATACTTAAAATAGCTATAAAAAACATAACGAACGAAACTACCAAAGTTATATTTGAAAAGAAAGATTTATCTCCCGGATTTTTTTCGAATTTCTCATATGCTACTGGTGTCCAAAAGGTTGAAAAGCTCGTTCTCAACACCATAACCAAAGCAACTAATCTCATTGCAGCAGCATATAGACCCAGTTCTTCAAAATCACTCCATTGTCTAAGAGCTATTTTATCAAATGATTGGAATAGCCATGTAATAAAAATTGTTAGCACAAACGGTGAACCATATTTAATAATCTCTAACTGGCTATGCTTAACATTTTTAACAACTCTATTTGATATTTTCCAAATATTCCTGCCGAAATAAATAGCTATAAACGTTAATAGAATCATTGTTATGACTTTAGCATATATCATAACTTTGAAATCAGATCCTAACAAATAATATAGGATTATAACAAAAATCAAATTAAATAAACTGTTATATATTTGCAACATTGAATATAAAGATGCTTTTTGTTGCATACGTATTACTAACTGTCCAAATCGAAAAACTAATTGAAATACGATACCGATTACTAAAATGACAGAAAATTTAAAGTTAGCTTCCCCAATAACGAATCGACTTATGGGTTCATTAAGCAATATAATTACTGCAACCATTATGGCTGTAGTAATTAAAGGTAAGCGTAAGCAATTATATAATAATGCTCCTCTGTTCTCAGAATGTTCTTCATAAAAAAATCTTATAAACGACTGATCTGTTCCAAATATAGTTATAATTAAACCAATTTGTAAAATTAAGTCATACATAGATACTTTCCCAAATGCATTGGGTGGTAAAATTCTAGTTACTATCATTGTGGTAATTAATCCAAGTACTAGCCCAACCCAGTTACCATAAGAAAACTTAATAAATTTATTAATTAAACTTCCTTTCATACAATACCTCTTCTAATCAAATTCAATATCACTTATTTAAAAATCTTCTTTTCATCAATTTAAAACAACTATAAATATATGAAGAACCAATTAACAATTGAAATTTCCTAATGAATCCTCTATCTGATAATAATTTTTCCGAGGGATTTTGCACAATAATCCTTGTATTATTAAATATATCATTAATTTCCTCTTTTCTATCTAACCATTTCCATTTGTTTAAAGCTTCTCTACGTGCAGTTTCTTTAATATTATCCAGATTTTCAGCATTTTCAACAAAATAATTCATTCCTCTTATCAAAGAATCTTTTTTTATAATGGATAATGGCCAATAATAAGCATCACTTCTACTTCTTAAATAATCTACATCAACTAAATAACCAACATCGTTATTAATAACCTCATTCATTGGAGGATGATTAGTTGTAATCACGGGTAGACCTGCAGATAAAGCCTCATACATAGTTAGCCCCAAACCATCCAACATAGTTGGATAAACATATACATCCGCAAGATAGTATAAACCGGGTGCTGTAACAGATTTCTCTATAATCTCTACATTAAACTTCTCTAGTTCCTTAATATTATATCCAAAATTCCTCTCAAAGTTTTTTTGTGTATGAATAATCAGTTTAGCTTCTTTATAAATCTCGCCTTCAATAAAGCAATCAATAACAAAATTTGTTCCTTTACGATTTGACATTCCTGCGGAATGAAAAAAGGTTAATTGTTTATCAGCTCTCTTTTCATAATTAGGCCTGTATAATTCTGTATCCGTTCCCCAAGGTACATAATAACTTTGTTGATGATCCTTAAAAACAAAATAATGTCGTTTTGTATTGCAGATTAAAAAATCATATAAATCAAATTCCTTTACAGTATTTTCTTTATAATAGTCTATGTAAGAACCCAATTTTAACCTAGGAAATTCCTTTTTTATTTTAAGGACTATATCGACTTCATGTTGTTCATTAAAGAAAACTGTATCCAAATTATTAGATTTAATCCACTTCTTAAAATGCCTAAAGTTTATTTGAGTACCCATTAATACAGGTCCCCATGTAACATTAGGTAAATCCCAATTGGGATCATTTTTACCATAGGCTTCCCCACCTCTAGCATATATATATATATTGTGATTTTCTTCTAATAACTTTATATATGATTTAGTTACATAAGCCGCCCCTCTTTCAAACCATGTACTTACAAAACCTATATTCATTTTCATTTCTCCTTTTAGGCAATAAAAATTTATGAAGATTTGATTTTTTCATTTATTAATGACCCTAAAAATACAAAGAATAAAATAGATGGATATATAAAAAATGTATTAATAAATACAATATACTCTGTAATTCCTATAGCAAAATACGTGAAAAAGAAGTATAGATAAATAGTTTTCTTATTATTTTTAAATAAAAGAACTATTATATAAATTAAAATAATCGTATATAATAATAGACTTAAGATTCCATATGCGCCCAAGATTTGAACGAATTGATTATGTGCATGATATATACCAAATCTTTGTTCAAAATAAATCTCTCCTTTCCCAAATAATGAAATACCATCTTTAACAGTGTTTGTCCATATGTCCATTCGTCCCGAGGTAAGAGAGTTTAAATCACTAGTATTCCTATCATAAGTACCCCACTTATTAAAAAGTGAATACAAAACATTATCATAAAATAAGTATATAAGACCTATCAATATAGCCGAAAGTCCCATTCTACCTAAGATTACCTTAAGAGATATTTTTTTATTATTTAACAGACTTACCATTATAGTAATTGAAATTACTATAATTAGAGTTACAAGAGACGTACGATGTTCGGTTAAAAACACAGTAAATGTTAAACCTATCAAATAACTATATTTATAAACAGATTTCATTTTGGAAAAGTAAGGTATCATTGTGATTCCGCTAATGGTTAACAATATCGCCAATCTATTCCATTGACCGAGAAATAACAAAAATGGTAAGACTGATAAAAAGCCTGCAACTATCACTGTCTTCTTATAAAGTAAAATACTAGAATTAAAAAATACTAATGGAATGAGCACAAAATATAATAAAAATTCAAATATATTAAAATCATTATTTAAAAATTTAGATAAGAAAAGAGAAATTATAAATATTTCCCATAAAATTATGAAAAAAAACTTTTTTCTAGTAAGTATATAAGGATACCTTATGATGAAAGGAAGGAATATTAAGGTAATGATAAAAACTGGTAGCCAGTCATACTTAATAAGATTGTACATATCAAAAAGATTTAGAGTTATTATATTACTTACAATAAATAAACTTAATATTATTAAAAATAATAAAGATTTATGTTTTGTTATTATCATTATTCATCTCTTTTTCTTAAAATTAATTTATTACTGAACTAAGTCATGTATGAGTTATCCGATTCTAATTGTATAAAATATAGTTAATCTATTAAATAATTTAAAGTCAGTCTCCTGATAGAGAACACAGATTTTTAATTTTAATATCTTTGGGTTATATACTATATACAAAGAGTTTTGTAAACTTATATGACTCAATTTAAAACATAAAAAAGCATAATTATTTAGGTTTATTAAAAATACGCTTTTCAAAATTTAATTATTATTAGTACTAATTCGATAAATTATGTATATTTTCTTTTAACAAGTTATTTCAATTCTAGCTGTAAATTTCTTAATTATTTTATAGTTAGAAACTATACTATTATTTTTGTTCATATATATTTCTATATTTTTTTGCAATTTCTTTCCAGTTGAATTTTTTAGAATTTTCATGACACTTCACTGATATTATTCTATAATTTTTCTTAATGTTCTTAATTGCTTTTTCTATAGATTGAACACTTGAAGGATTCACTGAAAAACCTACTTCGCCTTCTTTAAAAAATCCATCAATTCCTTGATTTTCAGTATATATAATAGGTAAGCCTCTTGACATAGCTTCTATGTATACTAAACCAAATGTTTCTTTAAATGATGGCATTATAAAAATATCGCATTCATCCATTATTGAAGAAATGGATTTCTTATTCTCTACATATCCATGAAATATTACGTATTTATCTACTCTTAATTTCTTACTTAGATTCTTACACTCATTTTCAAGAGGGCCACTACCAATTATATTTAATATAACTTTGTAATCTTCTTTAATTAGCTTAGAACAAACTAAAATCAGTGTTTTCAAATTTTTATTTTTGTTTATTGTTCCTATATATAACAGCTTTATAATATTTGAATTTTTTCCTTCTAATTTTACAATTGAGTTCTCAAGCCAATAATCATCAATCCCATTAGGTATTACATAACATTTATCTTTTATATTAGACACAACATACTTAGGTAAAATTTCAAGCATTTTTTCCCTGTAAGAATACGCTATAAATACTATTGCTTTTGCATTGATTAATACTTTGTACATAAAAGGTCTTAGATGTATAGCATATTTATAAAAACTATTAATATCTGTATTCCTTACATTTACCAAGTAATCAACACCATACTTTTCATAAAGTTTATATGCTGTTCCTCCGTCACTAAATATAGTATGTGCATGAACAAAGTCTAAGTTCCTATTAACTTCAATTAGGCCTTCTAGCTCTCTGAATTGTTTTTTTATTTTATTATGGTATAAAAATTTATCATATGGTCTTAAAATATCTCTATAATAATAGTTAACATTTAAATAACAAGGGGGTAATTGGTTTTTTTTCATAAGACTTTTATCTTTTATAGGGATAAATATTTCTTGATCTATTCCCTCGTAAAATAATTGCTTTATTAAATTCTGATATAATTTGTTTCCAATATAATATGAACAAATATGTAATATTCTCATTTAAATCATCCCTATAATTAACTCGAAGTTTTATAATTCTAGTTAAATCTTCAATTTCACAATATCTTAATAACAATTAATATTTTATTAAGATCAAAAATTTAATTTACAACTAAAAATATTATAATTAATTGAACTAAGTAATCTATATCTATAATTACAAACTTTCAATAATGTCGATTAATTTATTAGTTAATTTACTAAAATCAAAATCATAAGCAGCTTGACGTGCATTGATTCCCATGAATCGTCTTTTGTCATTATCATTGATAGTATCTATAATTATTTTCGCAATTTGTTCTTCATTTTGTATAGATGGACTAACACCACACTTATACTTATCACAAATACTATATCCCGTAGTGTATGTTTGAATGATACAATTACCTGAGGCTAAATATTCAAATAGTTTATTTTGACTTTGCCCGTATTTATCAAGTGAGGTACTGGAGTTATGTAATATATTTATGTCAGATTTAGTGAGAATTGAAGGAACGTACTTCTTATCAACACTACCTTTAAAAATTACATTAGTAATATTCTCCATTTCACATCTTTTTTTCAATTGTTGCATTTGATTACCTGAACCGTATATTAGAAATCTTATATTATTATACCCCTTATCTTGAATAATTCTCGCAACATTTAATATCAACCCAAGATTGTTAACTTTTCTTATAGAGCCTGTATATATTATATTTTTGTAATTTTTATTATCTAGATCAGGATCTGAAATCACATATTCTTCACTATTTTTATCAAATGTATCTATTACAACGCCATTGCTTATATATTTGACTTTTGACAAGCTAACTTTCTTTTCCCAACACTTATCTACTATATAATCTTTTCCACCTTGCCAGGTCATAATAATTTTATCGGCTCTTTTATAAATCCATTTCTCTCCAAAATATAGCAATTTTGTTATAATACTTTTTTCATTTAAAGTACCATAAGCTACAAGACTTTCCGGCCACAAATCTCTCACTTCACATATACAGGGAATACCCAATTTCTTAGCTATTTTTATACCTGCAACTAAAGTAAGTGGATGTACGCTTGAAGCTAATATAACATCAGGCTTTCCATGTTTTTCTTTATATTTTTTTACTACATGAAAAAGATTTTTATAAAAAAATATTATGTTTTTAATCCGATTTAATCCATTATTTCTATATGGTACTGTTTTCACAAAAACATACGGTATATTATCTATGATTTTACATGTATATTTCTCGTTTTTAATTTCTATTATCTCATCACTATTATGCCTGGTATTAGCACAAAAAATGACAGGTTCGTATCCTTTTTTAATTAGCTGTTCGGAAAACCAATAATGACGTCCACCTTTATTATAAAAACTATTAGTTGCATAGTGATTCATAATCCAAATTTTTTTCTTAATCATTGTTCGTTCACCTAATTCTTTTTTATTCACCAATAATCTTCATATCACTATACTTTAGCATATAAATATCTTTTTTATATTGTCCAATTTTATCAATATTTTCATTCCCAACCACATTGTTAACAATCATCTTAATCATGTTAACATCACATCCATGAGCATGTGGGTAACCTCCACCAAATCTTGGATTTACTTCTGAAATATAGTACTCTTCATTTACCTTAAATACGTCAATATCAATTATACCTTTCAAATCAGTCTTCTTAATAAAATCAGTAATAAGACTAAAAAGTTCATCATTTTTAATTGAGACAGACTTATCAGTTTCACCTGCCCTCATATTCAACTTCTCTTTTATAAATATAGAAACTGGTCTACTAGAAAACATGTCTATATAAGCATCTACACCGTATTCAATACCATCCATAAATTCTTGAATCATCAATTTGTTAAATTGACTAAATAGCAGTTCAACTTCCTCTTTTGAAGTCACTTTATTAATATTCAAACTTGCGCTTCCTGTTACGGGTTTAATGAAAACCGGATAATCAATTTTCCCTTTTTCAACATCGTTATAGAATTCCTCTTTATCTATATAGCTTTTAATTGTTTTGAATCCGTGTTTTCTTAAAAATTTAAACATTTTGTATTTGTCAAAAGAGGTCTTAATAACATCAACTTCTGATATAATGGGTAATGTTCCAATATCCAAGAATTTTTGTTTATACTCGGCAAGTAATGTAAGTTCCGGATCAATTAACGACAAAACTCCTTTAATATTATAATCTTTACATATTGAAAGTATTTTTTCTAAATATCCTTCTTCATCGATTCTAGGGACAATAAAATGTTTGTCAGCTTCGTATAATGCCGGAGCTAAATGACTAGAATCAGTAGCCATTACCAATCCTGATCCATTAAGCTCTTCTTTAAAATATTGAACTATTTTATTACGTGTACCACAACTTAAAATTAATAAACTTAAATCATTTTCCATTTTACATCCTCCAAAGGAATACGTTTACAAATATCAATAGCTTTAAGCAATCCTACTAAACTAAATGAATTTTTCCATTAAAACCACGTCTTTATATTCACCTTTAATAAATCTTTCCTTTTCAAATTTACCAATTATTTTGAATCCTACTTTTTCCCACATACTAACAGCTGATTCATTCTCATAAACAGCATTTAATTTTATTTTTCTTAAATTTAAAAACTCCTTTGCGAAACGTTCAATTAACAAATAAGATTCATTTCCATATCCCTTACCACGTTCATTTTTATTTCCAATATAAAGCCCTATCTCACAAGTACGATGTATCCAGTTAATTCCATATAATCCCACCATGCCAACTGGCGTATTATGGTTTTCACATATTATAAACCTTTTGTTTTCACCTGTTATATCTATCATTGAATCCAACCATTTTTCTTGCTGATCAATCGATATGGGCAAATAACCTCCACCTAGGTTTTTAAATGTTTCTTCATCATTTTTCCATTCATTTAATAACTTAAGATCATTTTTAAGTATAGGTCTTAAATATATTCTATCTCCTTTAATCAATATCTCACCTCTTTTAATTAATTATTATATTCTTTGTTAATTCATTTTTTTTGTTGGTTGTTTTCTCCCATATAAATATTTTCAGATTTAAAGATTTTAAACAATGTTTGAAAAACAATCTTAATATCCAACCATAGATTAAATTTGTCAATATATCTATTATCTACTTGTATTCTTTCGTCCCAACTGACTGAATTTCGTACCGTCACTTGAGCTAACCCAGTGATTCCAGGTTTCATTTCAAACCGCTGTTTTGCCCATATAGGATACTGCCAATAATTACTATATGGAAAATATGGTACTGGTGGGCGTGGCCCTACCAGACTCATTTTTCCAGTTATAACATTAATTAATTGTGGAAGCTCATCAAGACTAGTATTCCTTAGTATTTTCCCTACCTTGGTAATTCTTACATCATTATTATCTTTTACCGTTAAACCGTCTCCAATTTTCTCAGCATTAACTACCATAGTTCTAAATTTTATTATTTTAAATATTTGACCATCTTTTCCTAAACGTTCTTGCTTAAAAAAAACAGGGCCTTTTGAATTTAATTTAATAGATATTGCTATAATAAACAGAAGTGGAGATGTAGTGATTAAACCAATCAAACTTCCAAAAAAATCTATCAGTCCTTTTAAAAATAAGTTTAATTTCCTCATTGCTATCTCCACAATCCTTTAATATTTTTTACAACTCTATATAAATCCTTATCCGTCATTTTAGTATCCGATGGTAAACATACACCATTCTCAAATATAAATTCTGATACATTTTCTCCAACAAAATCATATTTTTCAAAGAAAGGTTGCATATGCATTGGCTTCCAAACAGGTCTTGATTCAATATTGTCACTTTCTAAAGATTCAATGACATCTATTGGTCTTACTTTACCATTTAAAGTTATTACACTTAGCCAATAATTGGGTTCATCCCATTTATTAATTGGCATGAATTCCACACCATCTAAATGGGATAATTCTCTTTTATAAAAATCAAATATATATTTTTTCTTTCGAACTCGTTTATCCAGAACTTTCAGTTGACCTCTTCCAATTCCAGCTACTATATTACTCATTCTATAATTATAACCAAGTTCACTATGCTGATAATGACGAGCTTGATCTCTTGCTTGCGTTGCCCAAAACCTAGCCTTTATAATTTTCTCTTTTTTATTAGAGACCAACATTCCTCCGCCTGATGAGGTAATAATTTTATTCCCATTAAATGAGAAAATCCCGTAATCACCGAAAGTTCCAGTTGACTTACCTTTGTAAAAGCTTCCCAAAGATTCTGCTGCATCCTCAATAATAGCTACATTATACTTATTACATATTTTCATAATTTCATCCATGTCAGCAGATAAGCCGTATAAATGAACCACTATTACAGCTTTAACATTTGGATATTTTTTAAAAGCCTCTTCTAGAAATTCAGGGCTGAGATTCCAAGTTTTATAATCACTATCAATAAAAACTGGAGTAGCATTTTGATAAATAATAGGGTTAGCGGTTGCAGAAAATGTTAACGTCGGACAAAAAACAATATCATCTTCACCTACATCAGCTGCTTTTAATGCAAGGTGAATTGCTGCGGTTCCAGAAGATAAGGCTGCTGCATCTTTAATATCTACTTTATTAGCTATTTCCTTTTCAAACTCATTAACGTTTGTTCCTAAAGGTGCAATCCAATTTTGATCAAATGCTTCTTGTATAAATACCTGTTCATACCCTTCATCACTCATATGTGGAGAAGAAAGAAAAATTTTATCAGTCATTGTAACATCTCCTTTTTATTGTAAATTTCTCAGTTCAGTTTGCTAGAACTTACTTGAAAATTATTCAATGAACTTCTAGCAAACCAAATCTCTCTTCAATTTTATTTTTAACATAAGTTAAGATTAGGTAAGGACTATCATTTAAAAACTGTTATCCCTACCTTAAACCTTAAATTGATTGAATTTATTCTAATTTCATTAATGAAAATCGTTCAATTCTTATATCATGATTTTATTTTTATTCATTTTATATTTATAAACTCCAATAAAAGTAACCTTTATCTTCAAATTGCTTCTGATCAAATCTACCTTTAACATCTATCATAACTTTTTCTTTTTCATATAATGTATCAAAATAATCGATACTATAGTCGTCAAATTCTCGATGTGGAACTGCTAAAATTATTGCATTTAATTCTTTCAATTCTTCTTCACTTACTAATTGAATATCATATTCATTAATAGCTTCTTCTCTTTTCACTAAAGGATCATAGACTAAGATTTCCACACCATATTCTTTTAGCTCATCTATAATATCAATTACTTTAGTATTCCGTATGTCGCCAACATTCTCTTTAAATGTAAAACCAAATATCCCAACTTTAGCACCTTTAACCGGTTGTCCAGATAAAATAATTTGCTTAATTACATTAGTTGCAACATGTTTACCCATTTCATCGTTTATCTTTC
>Ga0079226_10002642_pt1 | contig 13816 bp, 12 predicted proteins | sample Poulit2014_FD_76345 | JGI IMG/M metagenome (GOLD analysis project Ga0079226, IMG submission 76345) | Agricultural soil microbial communities from Georgia to study Nitrogen management - Poultry litter 2014 | ecosystem: Environmental > Terrestrial > Soil > Agricultural land | place: USA: Georgia... | reverse complement strand
GCTGATAACGTACATATATATCTGCCGGCAAATAACATCCTGCTAAATGCCCGATATGAATGGGACCATTAGCATAGGGAAGCGCTGCCGTTACTAAAGTTCTATTGAATTTTGCCATAGTGTGTGCAAATTTAAGAAAAAGGAGGTTAGAAAGAAATAGGGAGTTAGAAGATTTTGCTGAACGCGAAAATGAATCCATTGAAATACCTCTCAATAAAATTAGTTGAATATTCAACTAATTTGTATCTTCGCGGTTTATAAATGACTAGTATGGAAAAAGGAATGCCGCTTACTGCCGTGATGGCACGGACTTCACGGCTGTATAGAATACGATTAAACCAGAAATTGTCTGATCATAATATCGATTTAAGTTCAGAGATGTGTGGAACACTTTTAGAATTAGGGAAAAAAGAAGGCCGACATCAAAAAGAATTAGCCACCACCTTATTTAAAGATAAAGGCGGGATTACCAAACTGCTTAAAAGTCTGTCCAAACGCGCATTCATTTTTGCTAAAGCAGATGAGATAGATAAGCGTCATAAAAAAATATATTTGACAGAAAAGGGGCATCAGGTTTTAAAAAAAGCAATGCCTTTGGTGGAAGAGGTTAGGGCACAGACCTTGAACGGCCTTGATAATGTAGAAATTATTCAAACACGAGAAGTTTTAGAGAAAGTAATTAGCAACCTGATTGAATAAAAATCTCTCTTCTTCATTAATCTATATTTCAACAAGAATAATTATTTATGACGTATGCTTCGTCACCATATCGTAGAAATTTTCCACAATGGTTGAAGTTAACCGGACTTTTTCTCATTTTATTTTTACAATATTTTGTTTCCGGTTTCAATGGGGATATAGGTGCCAGAGTGACTTCTTATTTTGGATTAGATTCCAATAAAGTCTCTTTTTATCTCCATTTGGGCACAGTCGGAATGTTAGCTATTCTTCCGCTGACCTATCGCTTTCGTTCTTATTTTAAGCGGATTAGCCTTTTAATGTGGGGACTTGGCGTGCAATTATTGATTTCTGTACTCTGTTATTCTACTGATATTGAGTTTGTTTTAATGATTAGCAGCTTTGTAATGGGAGCAGTGAAAATTCTTGTCTTGCTGGATTTGCTGTCTTTGTTTATTGGTATGTTTCCTATTTTAAGAAATAGAGGACTTTTCTATGGAGTGCTTTATGGTATCTTGCGGAGTGTTCGGGAAGTGGCTACTTATGTTAGTTTGAAAGTGATTGAAAATTATGGTTGGAGAGATGTATTTATTGTTTCTATTATTGCGGTGTTATTGACCATCTTGCTTTGTTTATATCTTTTTGAGTCTCGCCGGTCCGAAAGAAAGATTCCTTTGTATCAGGCAGAGTGGGGGAGTATGCTCTTGATGGTGATTATGGGCGTGTCTTTGTGTTATACTCTGATTATAGGACAAGAACTGGATTGGTGGAGTTCTGATGGGATTATTCTGTCGGCAAGTATTTTTGTAATTTCTACAGTTATTTTTATTTATCGACAATTCCACATTAAACGTCCCTACTGGGATTTAAGAATTTTTTCTAAGTACAAACAAATTTCTATTGGTGCTTCCCTGATGTTAGTCATGTATATATTTTATTCTACTTCTACGTTATTCAATAGGTATATTGATTACAACTTTCAGGGCGAAGAAAATTATCTGGCACATTTTGGAATCATTCATTTCGTCTGTTATCTTATTTTCTTTCCAATCGTCGGGTTTATGATTTATAAAAACGTATCTCGAAGGTTGATGATTAGTATTGGATTCTTATGCTTTGCCTTTTCGCTGCTCGATTTTAGTTTTATCATACAGGAAAATTTAACCTTTTGGGATTTGATGCCTGCCGTGATTACTTCGGGAATAGGATATGCCTTTTTGCTTACCAATTCTGCTGCATATCTGGCAACTAATATCTCGAGAAAAGATAATAGGAGCAGAGTAATGGTGACAATTTCGGCAAGGTATGTGGTTGGTAGTTTTATGGCTTCTTCTCTTTTTAGTAATTGGATATATCATCGGGAGAGCCAGCATTCCTTTCAATTTTTAGAGAAGATGGATTTTACTAATTCTGCTTTTATGCACAGTATAGTACGTTTTTCAAAAGCTTTTGAGACGCAGGGAACAGATGCTCATCATGCGCATTTAAAAGCGATGGGATTAATTAAGGAAAAAGTACAAATAGCATCCATGTTGTTAACCATACAGGAAATTGCTTATTTGTTAGGTATTTTAGCCATTATAATCGCAGTGATAGTACTGTTTATGCGTAGTTTCGAGTTACATAAAAAAGAAGGTAAAAATAAATATAGATTGACTCCTTGGTAGAAAAGGAAAGCCAGATTAGCTAAATTAATTATTTAAATTGAATTTATCAAACAAAAAAGAATAAAAGGAACGTTATTTTGAATAAAAAAGGGGTAATTTTGAATAAAATTAAAAATATAGCCTTAATATTGCATTTTAAATAAAAAAACAAATTATGTCTAAGATTAGAGCTGCCATTGTAGGGTATGGAAATATCGGAAAATCAGTATTAGAAGCGGTACAGGCTGCACCGGATTTTGAAGTAGCCGGAGTAATTCGTAGAACGTCTTCCTTAGGGAATACGCCGTTGGAACTTTCTAATATTCACGTAGTCGATAATATCAAAAAGCTGGATAATGTCGATGTGGCTATTTTGGGTTCTCCCAGTCGTTTAGTTGAGGATGTGGCAAAAGAAATTTTGGCTTTAGGTATTAATACAGTGGACAGTTTTGATATTCATCAGGCTATTTGGGATTTGCGTCAAGATTTAACTCCTGTAGCAAAAGAAAACGATTCCGTTGCTATTATTTCTGCAGGCTGGGATCCGGGAAGTGATTCTGTGGTAAGAACTTTATTACAGGCTGCTGCTCCTAAAGGAATTACTTATACCAATTTTGGTCCGGGAATGAGCATGGGACATACCGTAGCGGTAAAAGCTATTGATGGAGTAAAAAAAGCTTTATCTATGACTATTCCATTGGGAACAAGTATTCATAGAAGAATGGTTTACATTGAATTAGAGGATGGTTATGAATTTGATAAAGTGGCAGCAGATATCAAGTCGGATGCTTATTTTGTCAATGATGAAACACATGTCTTTCAGGTACAGGATGTTGATAATGTACAAGATACGGGACATGGTGTGAATATGATTCGTAAAGGTGTTTCCGGAACTACAGACAGTCAGCGTTTTGAATTTAATATGCAGATAAATAATCCTGCTTTAACAGCACAAATTTTAGTTTCCTGTGCCAGAGCAACTACAAAAATTGCTGCCGGAGCTTATACCATGATTGAAGTTCCTTTATTAGATATGCTTTATGGGGATAAAGAAACTCTCATTAAAGATTTAGTATAAATTGAATGGATAAAGAAAAACAAAAGACATTAAGGTAAAAGGTTTGGTGCAGTATAGAATAACATGCAATCCAATTAGAAGGATAGAAGTAGTAATTCTTCTATTTAACATAATATTAATTATAGGACAAAAATATTTTGGAATTAGATGTACAAGAATTACTTGGAATAACTTTTATTACAAAGATTTGGCTGGAGAATTATAAGCATGTTCGTTAGAACGTACTTTTTTCTGTCTTTTATTTCTCAACAAGGCGCCTGTTAAGGCAGAAAATCCGGCTACTAATCCGGCAATTATTCCTGAAAATAAACACATCATTATGGGAGTATTTGTGCCTACAAAAAGTGAGGACATTCTTTCCGCCAGAATATGATCATTTGAAAGGTCAATGAAATAGCTGTAGCTAAACCAAAATATAAATAAAGATATAAAAGCTGTAATAAAGGCAATAATCGATTTTTGTTTAAAGATTAGAGCAATTACAAAAGCTACGATGGCAAGCGACCACCAAGGATAAAAAATCCCTGCAACAAAACTCAAAATACCCGTTAATAAAAACACTATAAAAGATCTCATGGCATTTCATTTTTACTCTCAGAAAAAATTATTCTGTATCTTATGGAGTTATCCGTACTGTCTTGAGGTGTAAAAAACTGTAGCCGATTATACTTTCCCTTTTCCCATTTTTCAATAAAATTGTCATAATATCTACTACCGGGATTTCCACTTTGTCCTCCCGGGTAAATTCCATACGCTTTAATAGGATTTCCTAATGCTACTATCATCCTCCAAGATGGACCAATACTTTTCCCATTTTTCTCTTTTTTATTGGCATTAACGGTAAACCGACTTCCTCCGGTAAATAAATCATTGTGACTAAAAGCGTCCATTCCTGTTAAATGCTGAATATTCGTTCCGTTAAAGCGCCCCCATTCTCTTAAACTGTCTGAAACATATTGGTTTAAGGTATCTGCAGTTTGCAAAAAGGTTTTTTGAAGTAATGATTGCAGGGTTTCTAATTCCATGGTATTCCTATTATCAATAAAAGGCATTCTCGGATTTCTGACTAACCATTCAATGGTTGTTTTGGCAGTCGGAACCGGTAAAGGCAGTGAGTCTTTATAATGCAAATCATCCCTCCAAATTGAAGTCTTGAAGTTCTTCCACCACAAATGAAATATAGTTGGATTTATACTTTGAGGAATCATTTTATAATTCCAGCTTTGCAGGCTATCCATATATCGTTGGGCTGAATCCGGAAACTGATTGGTCATAATACTATTTAGCATAAAGGGTAAGGCTGTAGCTGCAAAAGCACTATAATAATCAGTCTGCAGCGTTTTCATATCACTAATAGAAATGTTATTATGATTTTTCAGGAAATGATGAATGTGCGCTGCCCGATAATAGACAAAGTGACCAAAATAGGGATAGGGATAAGTGGAATCTGTCGGATTTTGATTGGCTGAGAAAACATATCCCTGTTCCGGATCAAAAATGTGTGGATTTTCTTTAGAAGGGATGTATTCCTTCCATAAATAATCGTCATTATAGCCCGGCATGATAAACTTACCTTGATTTTTCCATCTCAATGGAAACGAACCTTGCTCCCATATCCCGATATTTCCCGTAACATCAGCAAAAACAAAGTTTTGTGCCGGATTATCGAAGTATTCTAAGCCTTCTTTAAAGTCATGATAATTGTTGGCATGATTAAGAATGTCTATTGCCTTCAACTCATTGGTTGTATCATTTGCTGTCCAGCGCACTGCCAATGCCGGAAAATCTTTATTTCCTCCGGAAAAAGTTGCATCATAAATAACGGGACCAAACACAGTATAAGCTACTGTATCGTAGAAAGAATCTTTGTTTCTGATATTAATTTTTTCAATCTTCACTTTAGTCTTCTTCCACTCCCCTTTGTACCAATATTTTCTTCTTCTGACAGAATCTTTAAACTTTATGGCATAAAAATCACGAACATCACGCATCGCATTCGTCAATCCCCAGGCAATTCTGTCATTAAACCCAATAACCACTCCCGGAGCTCCCGGAAAGGAAACCCCATAAACATTCATATTCGGCGTATAAATCTGAACCTGATACCATAAAGAAGGTAAAGTGAGCGTCAGATGAGGATCATTAGCTAAAATAGCATTACCTGATGCTGTGCGATCGCCCTGAACCGCCCAGTTATTACTTCCATTGTCTTTATCCGGCATTATAGGTGTAAAAGGAATCCCTTTTAACGGAATCCATAAGCTGTCTTCGGGGGCATTTTTGATGTTTTTGGATGGATTATAATATGCTGTCCCTTTAGGAATTATAGGATATAAACTATCCGGAAAAGTAGGAAATAATTTATTAAATGTAGATAAAGAAAAATGTTTTAAAGCATTGGTATTTTTTAGATCTGAAGTATGTCCGGTGAGATAATCTCCCAAGTATTTAACAAGCAATGCAGTCTTTAGTGGCGTCCAGCGCTCTGGTTTATAGTCTAAAAGTTTGTATGCTAGCGGATAATCGCTATAATCCAAAGACTGAATATAGGTGTTTATTCCTTTGGTGTAAGCCGTTATCATTGTATGAGTAGCAGAATCTTTCTTTATAGCTGCCAAGGTCTTCTTAGCGGCAGAGACCATTCCTTTTCTTCTTTGCAGGCGATCATAATGTAAGGATTTGGAACCCAATACTTCAGAGACATAGCCGCCGGCGGCTCTTGCCTGCATTTCCATCTGCCATAGTCGGTCTCTGGCTGTTAAATAGCCTTGCACATAATAGGCATCAAAATCATTTTGTGCAAAAATATGGGGAACCATGTATTTATCCAGCCATACTTTTACTTCTTCTTTTACTCCGGGAACCTTAATTTGGGTAGAATAGTTTTTATCTACAGATTCGGCATTCTGCCAAAATCCAATTTGTGGACTAAAAAGCTTCCCTAAAGGAGGAATACTGCCCCATTTCTTATTTAATGCAAAAATAAGAATCAAAGTAATAATCAGAGATATGAAAAACCCTTTCCAGCGCATAATTTAAAATATGTATAACTACAAAGCAAAAATAAAAAAATTGCATATAAATTGCTTTAACTACGAACACTTTTATTTTATAAACCGGTTTTTAATCACTTTCATTCCATTTTTATCGTTAAATTAATTAAAAATTTATGCTATCCACAAAAGTTTTAGCATCTTTGTATAAAATTGGAATTATGTTAGAAAGAAAATATCAAATAGATGGAATGTGTTGTGAAAACTGTATAACACACGTAAAAGGAGCTTTAGAAGCTGTACCCGAAATTACAGATATCAAAGTTCAAATTGAATCTCCACAAGCAGTGATTCAATTAAAGGAGGAATTTTCTGAAGATGAAATCCTGAAAATTATCGATAATGCCGGCCATTATACCGCTTCTTCCTTAAATAATTAAGCTCTACATTACTTTAATTTTTATCAGACTCAGGGTATTCTTGGGTCTGATTTATTTAAAGATACTCCTCTCCTACCTACCCGGATTATTCATCAGTATGCTTATTTTTAGGTATTATTATGATTATCAATGATTTAGGTTAAATTAAAATAAATACCTTTACTCCAAATTTGGATATTGTACTCAACTAGAATCTTTATTTTCTAGCTTTTATTTTTTCGAAAGTTTAACCTGCCATTTCAATCATCAATCCTATTTCTTTAGCTTCTCGTTCGGAATTTCCTCCAAACCCTACTTTCTTAAATCTTATATTTCCTTTAGGTCCGATAATAAATTTAGTTGGAATTCCACTGACTTTATAATCGTTGATTACCTGATATCCTTTTCCACTTTCTTTAGGCTGATCTAGTAACACATGGAAAGTATAGTTATGATTCTGAATAAATCCGGCTACCTTGTCATGACGTTCCTTTCCTTTTTCTTGCTCGCCGGTATTTACAAAAAGAAAGACTACATTGCTATCTTCTTTAAATTGATTTACAGCCGTCTGCATCCCTGGAAAAGAAGCTTTACAAGGACCACACCAGGTGGCCCAAAAGTCAACAATAACCACCTTCCCTTTGAGAGCGTTTAAAGAAATCTGGTGGCCGGCTAAGTCAGATAAAGTGAAATCAACAGCCGGTTTCTTAATCATTTCTTTAGCCAAATTTGCTTTCACAGCTGCCTTAGCTTTCTTTTTTAAAGTGGCCAAATAACCAACAAAGCCTTCAGAAGAAGAATGCGTTTTAGAATATGCTTCTTTTAGATAATTTTGTAATTTTTCTGAAGGATGACCTTGGTTGTAAAGGCTTTCAATCAGCTTTTGCGCTTTTTTATATTGTTTATCTGCTATTAAATATTTTACATAACGTGTGTTTAATTCCATATTTTCCTGATGAAAAATATCGACAGCGTTCTTTTGATATTGAAGTGCTTTTTCTATATCCCCTTCTTCAAACAATATTGCAGCATAGGTATCCGAATAACTCCCTAAACTACTTTTCATTCTCTTTTCCCATTGCGCATTGCTAATATAATTACGTTTGCTATACCCGGGCTGATCAATCGCTTTTTTGACATATTGAATGGATTGTTTGGAAATACTATCCGCAAAGTTTAAGTCTTGTTTTTTCTCATATAAACCCCAGGCTATATTATTGTACAAGCTTGCCTGGACAACAGGAGACGCTATTTGGGAGGCATAATTAAAGAATTGATTTTTTATATCATTTTTAAAGGAATTTTGAGCAATTTGTTTAAGCATTGCATCTTGCAGTTGGTTTGAGTTATTTTTTCTAAATTGAGAAGCATAATTCTCGTAAATTTTGATTTGTTGTTCCAAATCTGTTGCACTCCTAAACTTTTGATAAAAATTTCTTTCGACAAAAATAGAGTTTGGAAATTTTTCTATAGCTACCTCTTTCAAAGAATCAGCGAGAGCTCGTTTCCTCATTTTGTTGTATAAATTAACCGCTAATTCATAAGTATCTATATCAGCGCTATCGCTTAATAATATATTTAATTTATTTTGAACTTCTGCAAAGCCTTCTTTCCCTTTTGCACTTAAGAATGTTTGGAGGTAGTGCTTCTTCCATTTCTTCTTTAAATCAGGGTGTTTTTCAAAGGCTTTTTCCATCAACAGCAATGCCGTATCTGGATGAGCAGATTGATGCAATAAATAGCTACCTAGTCCCTCATAGAAAAAAGTCCGGGCAACTAGCGAATTAGGAGTGGGTCGTCCTGCGTCTGTATATACAGGAAAGATGTATTTCCCTGCCAGTTGAGCTGAATCATCTTCTTTACTGTTAAAATTTAAAGCAAAAGCAGAAGCACTGTTTGGTAAACGGAAAGTGAAATTTACTGGCAGTATAGAATCCGAGTATTCAATATCCAAGGCATAAATATTATCATGAACTACATAATAAAGCATCGCATTATTTAATTTGCTTGCAGTAGAATCAGTATTTCCTGTATATTCTACTGAGATATCCTGCCCTGCCTGTGGTGTCGCAGTCATAGTTAGTCCTCCAATTTGAACTTGTTTTTGAGAAGTAGAACAAGCAGCTAAAAATAAAAAAATGAAAGGTAAAATGAAGTTTTTCATATCAATACTTTTGATGATGCAAGGTAAGACTTTTCGATTAATATAAGCATTCATATTAAAAAACAGTATATGTAATGTCTTTTTTTAATTGTTTTTCATTTTATATCTCTGAATCAAATAGAATTTTTAAAGTTTACATGACATGAAATTTGAAATATTTATTTTTCTTTGGAAAAAAGGATGGGAATTTAGTACCTTTGCAAACTCTGAAACGAATTGGAAAGGTATATTTTCCATGATTATACTTTCATTATCAGAAGGTTCCGTGGCCGAGTGGCTAGGCAGAGGTCTGCAAAACCTTGTACAGCGGTTCGAATCCGCTCGGAACCTCATACTGGTATAAAGCATCAAATCAGGATAAATAATGAACTTTAAAGTGGCACTTTTTGATATGGATGGGGTTATTGTTAACACTGAACCCCTACACCGTAAGGCGTATTTCCGAATGTTTGATTATTTTGATTTAGATGTTTCCGAAAAATTATATAATTCTTTTGCAGGAAAAGCTACTTTGGAAATTTGTCGAGAAATTGTCAATCATTTTGAATTAGACCTTAATCCACAAGATCTTGTTGACAGAAAACGGGAGAACTTCAAATATCTGTTTGACAGGGATCCTGAATTTGATTTGATTCCCGGAGTTCTTGAGCTGATTAAGAATTATTATAAGAATGGTATCAAAATGGTGTTGGCTTCCTCAGCCAGTATGCAATCAATCAATTGGATGTTTGAGCGCTTTGATTTAGAGAAATACTTTATTACCAAAATCAGTGGTGCTGATTTAAAAGCATCTAAGCCCCATCCCGAAATTTTTGAACTCGCTGCTGAAAAGGTCGGTGAAGCACGAGAAAACTGCATAGTTATTGAAGATGCTACGAATGGTATTAAAGCAGCTCATGCGGCCGGAATATATTGTGTAGCCTATGTCAGTGAACATTCTAAAGACCAGAATTATGACTTGGCACAAAAGGTGATTTTAGATTATAAAGATATTTATGTTGAGAAAAATTTTTTTCATGAATACGCTCATTGCTGACTCACGGGATGCTACCCCCGGGTATTAAAAAAGGGTACATTTCAAATTTGAGCTAAAGCAATATTTCTAATCCCCCAACTTCAGCACCGCCATAAAAGCTTCTTGTGGTACTTCTACATTCCCCACCTGGCGCATCCGTTTTTTCCCTTCTTTCTGTTTTTGTAAGAGTTTTCTTTTTCTGGAAATATCTCCACCATAGCATTTGGAAGTCACATCTTTTCGCATGGCGGATAAGGTTTCTCTGGAAACAATTTTTGCACCAATAGCAGCCTGTATGGCAATTTTAAATTGTTGACGCGGCAAGAGTTCTTTCAGTTTAATACAGAGTTTTCTTCCAAAATCGCGTGCACGACTTTTATGAATTAATGCACTCAGGGCATCCACTTTATCGCCATTTAAGAGAATATCCATTTTTACAATATCCGAGGTTCTATAATCCAGAGGACTGTAATCAAAAGAAGCATAACCTTTACTTACAGACTTTAATCGATCATAAAAATCAAAGATAATTTCGGTCAAAGGCATTTCAAAAGATAATTCTACTCTGGTTTGTGTCAGATAGACCTGATTCTTCAAAATTCCTCTTTTACCCAAACATAAAGTCATAACGGAGCCAATATAATCTGGCAAGGTAATAATCTGTGCTTCGATAAAGGGCTCTTCAATATGATCTACGACAGAAGGTTCTAACATCTCTGTGGGATTATCAATCGTTACCTTCTCCCCATTGGTTTTATAGCCTATAAAGCTGACATTGGGAACCGTAGTAATGACATTTTGATTAAATTCACGTTCCAATCTTTCCTGAATAATCTCTAAATGCAACATCCCCAGGAAACCACAGCGGAACCCAAATCCCAGCGCCTGAGAAGTTTCAGGCTCGTAAACCAATGCGGCATCATTCAATTGCAATTTATCCATACAATCCCGAAGTTCCTCAAAATCATCATTGCTGATAGGGAAAATCCCGGCGAAAACCATAGGTTTTACTTCCTCAAAGCCCTGCACTACATTCAAACACGGATTTTCTTTCAAAGTAATCGTATCCCCAACTTTAACTTCCTTGGCATCCTTGATTCCTGTAATAATATAACCCACATTGCCAGCTTTTACCACATCTCTGGGTTCTTGCTTGAGTCCTAAAATACCAATTTCATCTGCACTATATTCTTTACCCGTGTTTACGAATTTAACTTTATCTCCTTTCCGAAGTGTGCCGTTAAAAATTCTAAAATAAGCAATTACTCCCCTGAAAGAGTTAAACATACTATCGAAAATCAGCGCTTGCAAAGGCTCATCGACATCACCTTTTGGTGCAGGTATTTTATTGATAATAGTTTCTAATATCTTGGGAACCCCTACACCCGTTTTCCCGGAAGCCAGCAAAATTTCATCTTCATCACAGCCCAAAAGATCCATAATTTGATCTTTCACTTCTTCTACCTGAGCCCCTTCCATATCAACCTTATTGATGACCGGAATAATCTCCAAATCATTTTCTAAAGCCAGATAAACATTAGAAATAGTCTGCGCCTGAATACCCTGAGAGGCATCTACCAAAACCAAAGCCCCTTCACAAGCAGCTAAAGCACGAGAAACTTCATAAGAAAAATCCACATGACCGGGTGTATCTATCAAATTCAAAGTATAATCCACGCCACTGGATGGATAAATCATTTGAATGGCGTGGCTCTTGATTGTAATTCCTTTCTCTCTCTCAAGATCCATGTCATCTAACACCTGTGACATCATTTCTCGATCAGAAACCGTTTTGGTCGATTCTAAGAGTCGGTCTGCCAGAGTGCTTTTTCCATGGTCAATGTGTGCGATAATGCAAAAGTTCCTAAAATTCTTCATAAATCAATTCAATCGTCAATAAGTTCTCTAAAGGTTACAAAGTTAAGGAAATAGTTGCCTTTTAATGCAAAATGTTTGGAAAGCCAAGAGTGAAAAGCGGAAAGTTGAATGCTTTAGGCTTTATGCACAACTGCTTATGATCCTTAGTTTACACCTGCCTTCGCTAAAGCTATGGCTGGCAAGCTGAACACTATTCACTGTTTACTGTTCTTCAACGCATCAGAAAGCGCCTCCAAAAATTCATCTGCTTCTTTTTTCTTCAATCCCAAGGAAGGTAAAAGTCTAATAACCTCCTTTCCTGCTGCGCCAGTAAAAATTTTATATTTATACAAAAGATCGTTACGAAGTCCCAGAAGATTCTCCGGCAGGTTGAATCCAATCATCAAGCCACGCCCCCTCACATTTTCTAATGAAGAAAAAGATTTCAATTCTTGCAATAGATATTTGCCTAATTTCTCTGCATTTTGAATTAATCTTTCTTCCTCAATGACTTCTAAAACAGCCAACCCGGCTACACACGCCAGATAATTTCCACCGAAAGTAGTCCCCAGCTGTCCTGCCCAGGGTTTTATTTTCGGGTGAATCAATACGCCTCCAATGGGGAATCCATTTCCCATTCCTTTGGCCGTAGTAATCAAATCAGGTTTTATTTCCGCACTTTGGTGTGCAAAAAAATAGCCACTTCTTCCATAACCTGATTGCACTTCATCTAAAATCAGGTAAGATCCTGCCGCATCACACTTTTTTCTTAAAAAGGCTAAGAAATCATTCTCTGGGAATTGTATTCCACCTACCCCCTGAATACCTTCGATAATTACTGCAGCTACTTCTTCATTTATAGCTTTATCTGCCGCTTCTTTATCATTTAGCGGGATAAATTCCACCTCATGTCCGGTATTAAAGGAAGATACAATCTTTGGGTTATCTGTAGCAGCAACTGCTCCAGACGTTCTACCATGAAAACTTTTATTAAAAGCGATTACTTTTTTTCTCCCGGAAGCAAAAGATGCCAACTTTAATGCATTTTCATTCGCTTCGGCTCCGGAATTACACAGAAAAAGCTGATAATCCATATAGCCGCTTATAGCGCCTAATTTATCACTCAATTCACTTTGAATCGGGTTCTTAATAGAATTAGAATAAAAACCAATCTTATTTAATTGCTCTGTTATTCTTTTCACATAATGAGGATGGGTATGTCCGATAGAAATTACAGCATGTCCGCCATAAAGATCAAGATATTTTTGCCCTTCGGCATCCCATAAGTAACTTCCCTCTCCTTTTATAGGGGTTATATCAAATAGTGGATAGACGTTGTATAGGTTCATAACCCCCTACCTCCCTTTAAGGGGGAACTTTCGATTGCCTTCCCTTTTTTAATTTTATTAATATTCATATTTAATTTTATATAATCTTTAATTGTTGCTAAAATCTTTTCTACTTCTTTAGTTACCTCTGAATTAGTAAACCTGATTGGAGTGGCACCATAAAACATACTTTTCTTCATATCCTATAGACTTATAATAGTTATAAATTCCCCCTTTAGGGGGATAGTGGCTTAAAAAACAACACTTTTCAGCCTTAGTCCTGCATCTTCTTCAAAACCTAGCATCAAATTCATATTTTGGATAGCCTGTCCGGAGGCTCCTTTGATTAGATTATCTTCTACTGAATGGATAACTATTTTATTGCCTTCTTTTTCCAGATGGATAAAACATTTATTGGTGTTGACAATCTGTTTTACATCAATCATTTTTTCACTGACATGGGTGAAACGTGCCTCCTTATAAAAATTAAAATATAATCGATAGGCTTCTTCTAGAGATAAGTCACAATCCAGATAAGAAGTAATATATATCCCACGGGTAAAATCTCCACGCCATGGAACAAAATTCAAAGGACAATCAAAGTCGGGTTGTAAAGCCGAAAAAGTTTGTTTTATTTC
>Ga0079226_10002641_pt1 | contig 13819 bp, 12 predicted proteins | sample Poulit2014_FD_76345 | JGI IMG/M metagenome (GOLD analysis project Ga0079226, IMG submission 76345) | Agricultural soil microbial communities from Georgia to study Nitrogen management - Poultry litter 2014 | ecosystem: Environmental > Terrestrial > Soil > Agricultural land | place: USA: Georgia... | reverse complement strand
TCACCAGAAGCTGCTCCAGCTACAATATCAGAAGCATCTTGTGCTTCAAATAAAGTCATATCTAATCCACCAGTAATATTTAGTAAAACTTGTTCTGCACCATCGATTGATGTTTCTAATAATGGGGAAGAAATTGCTTTTTTGGTTGCTTCGACGACACGATCTTCGCCATTTGCAACTCCGATACCCATTAAAGCAGTTCCTTGGTTTTCCATGACTGTTTTGACATCTGCAAAGTCTAAATTCACATAGCCAGGCGCCGTGATTAAATCAGAAATTCCTTGAACACCTTGACGTAAAACGTTGTCTGCATCACGGAAAGCTTCCAACATTGGTGTTTTTTTATCGACAATTTCTAACAAACGATTGTTAGAGATAATCAATAAAGTATCGACATTTTCTTTTAATTGCGAAATTCCTTCTGCTGCAAAACGGCCACGTTTTGGACCTTCAAAAGAAAATGGACGAGTGACAACTCCGACAGTCAATGCGCCTAAGTCCTTGGCAATTCTGGCTACGATTGGAGCGGCACCTGTACCCGTACCTCCGCCCATACCAGCAGTAATGAAAATCATATCTGCTCCTTCAAGGACTTCACGGATCATGTCTTCACTTTCTTCTGCTGATTTTTGTCCAACTTCTGGTTGGGAACCTGCACCTAATCCTCGTGTATATTTAGGGCCTAATTGAATGACTGTTTCTGCTTTTGAGTTTTTTAAAGCCTGAACATCTGTGTTGACAGCAATAAATTCAACACCTTTTACATTTTCTTCGATCATACGATTAACGGCATTTCCGCCACCGCCACCAACACCGATGACTTTAATGACTGCACCTTCGTTGACTGTATTGTCAATTGAAAATTCCATAAATTTCATCCTCCTGAAATAGTTTAATCAAATATATTAGAAAAGAAGTTTTTAACTTTATCCATCATTCCTTCTTCAGGAACATCCGGTTCTGTTTCTTGATAACTTTCTTCTTCAACTTCATATTGTGGTTGTTCATAAGTAATCTCTTGTGGTGCACTCTGTTGTTGGACTGGATGTGTTTCACCAGTTACAGCACTTTCTGCTAATTGATCAACATCACTTAAGTTAGCTGCATAATTAACAATGCTAATGACATTAGTAAACACTGGGTTACGTAATCCCATATGATTTGGTACATACAATTTTACATTAACACCAAAAATTTCTTGTGCCAAGTCAACAACACCAGGAAGACTTGCAGCACCTCCTGTTAGTATAACACCTCCAGGTAACTCAAGTGCTTCGATTTCATCCAAGGCATCTTTAGCTTTTGAAAAGACTTGTTCCATTCTTGCTTCGATTACTTCAGATAAATAACGCTCATCAATTTTCACTGGTTCTGATTTTCCAATGACATCCACTGGAAATTCCTCACTTGCAGATGTTCTTTCAGGATAGGCATCGCCATAATTAATTTTAAGAGCTTCCGCATTATTAAATGATGTGTTAAGTACAGTAGAAATATCTTTAGTGACAAATTCGCCACCTTCTTGATTAACATAAGTATATTTTAATTGTTTGTCATGCATAACCGCAACTGTTGTTTGACCACCGCCAATGTCGATAACAGAAGTTCCAAAATCTTTTTCACCGTCAGAAAGAATCGATTCTGTCAAAGCCAAAGGAGTGATAATCATCTTGTTTACTTGTAATCCAGCTTTTTCAACACATTTTCGTACATTATGAATAATGGTTTTAGGACCAGTAAACATTACGCCAAACATTTCCAAACGAACGCCGATCATCCCTCTTGGATCTTTAATTCCTTCAAACCCATCGACGGTAAATTCTTGTGGTAAAATAGTAATAATTTGGCGTTCAGGAGGGATCGAACGAACCAAAGCAGCAGAAGCAACATTTTTCACATCTTCATCTGTAATTTCTTTGGATTCATTATTAACCGCGATCATCCCTTGACAATTTTCAACTTCTAACAAATTAGCAGGTAATCCTACACTAACATTTCGAATCTGAATTCCTGCTTTTTCTTCTGCTTGTCCAACAGCTCGCTTAATTGCTTGAACCGTTTTGTCGATGTCGACAATGATCCCTCGGTTGATTCCTTCTGATTTTGCGTTTCCTACTCCAATAATGTTCATTTGGCCTTCTACATATTCAGCAACAACCACTTTGACCGAAGTTGTTCCGATATCTAGACCCACATACATTCCCGTTTTTGCCATGGATGGGGTTCCCTCCTATTTCATTTCCATATATCTTGTCTTGCGAACCAAAAAAGTTCGTATCTGATTATATATCGAATCATTTATTCACTGTTACCAATTTTACCATAGATTTCCTGTTTTGAGAAAGAAGATAATGAAAAATATTCGTATATTTAAGCGAAAAGTTAAAATTTTTATTCAATTCTTCTTTTCATTTCTCTTTTTCTGTTTTTTTATCTGGATATGGATAGGTAAAAATCCCCACTTCCATATCGACAACTCCTTTTTCGTCCATTTCTTTAGCGACTTGAGGATAATAAGTCATTTGTGAAGATAAATTCGAAATATTTACGATTACTTCATTGCCATCATTCATATAGATTGTTAATAATTCTTCGTTTGTTTTGCTTGGTGACAATTTCATTTGTGAAATACCTTGTTGGATTTCATTTGAAAGCTTGTTGTATTCAGTTAAGGTTTCTAAAATCATTTTTGGCTTTTCAAAGTCTTCAAAAATAATTTTCTCTTCGGACGCTTCTTTTGTTCCTTCTTTAGCAATTTCACCATTTTCAAATATTGGATAATAAAGGTCATCTTTTGAAAGCAAAGCAACTTCTTGGTATTCTTTGATTTGAACTTGCATTTGATTAAAATTTGTTAACGAAATCGTTGCTTTTTGAATACGAACCGAACTATTTTCTATCTTTTTTTCGTTGGTTTTTCGCGTAAAATACTGTTTCCATAAATTTTCATGCAAGGTTAATTCTGAGCTTTTAATTATTTCTTGTTCACTGATGTGTTGATTGCCACTGACCTGAACTTTGGAAAGAGCTGCTAATGGTGAAACATAATACAGGGTTCCTAGAAGTGGTACGAGAAAAAGGACCGTCAAAAAAACAAGCCTTCGCCGCAATTGTTTATTGCGAAATGTTTTGATTTTAGGTAGTCGATCAGCAAAAGATACCCGCTCGGAAGGATCTGCTTCGTATGAATCAGAGAGAGCATCTGTTTTGTCAGCTTCCTCTGTTTCTTCATCTAAAGGCTCATTTTCCTTTGCTTCCGGAACTTTTTGGTCATCTTCTTGATTTTGAACAGCTTTTTCATCTTGTTTTTTGTCTTGCGTCTCATTTTCTCCCATTTTCTGTAAGTAAAGAAGATGCTCTTTCTGCCAAGGAGTCATAGTTTCGGTATCTTTTTCTTTTTTATTATTTACTTCTTTTGGTCTTTCATCTGCCTCTGGTTTAGCAGTATCTTTTTTACTCACGTTATCAACTCCTTATGCCCTATTAATTTTTTTAGTTAAAGCATATAGACGATCAGAAGCATCACTGATTCCTTGTTTTTTTGAAGCTTGTGCCATTTTTTGACGAAGACTGTCATCATTCATGATTTCATCAACTGTATTCACTAAACTTTGCGCGGTCAGCTCTTGGTCTTTTATCATTTTCACAGCGCCAGCATTTACTAAGCTCATGGCATTTTTCGTTTGGTGATCATTGGTCACATATGGGCTTGGTACTAAAATTGCTGGTAAGCCAAAACCTGTAAATTCAGCAATAGATGTTGCTCCGGCACGTCCAATCAACAAATCGCAGTTAACCATCACTTCAGGCATTTGATCGATATAAGGACGAATACTGATATTTGAAAAGACATCTTTTGAAATTCCTATTTCTTCTTCTATCTCTTCATAATAACGTTCACCTGAGACATATAACAACTGGTAATTTTTTTTTGAAAAAGTAGGAATGGCTGCTACAACTGCTTGATTAATTTTTAAAGCGCCTTGACTACCACCAAAAATCAAAACTGTTTTTTTCTTTGGATCCAAATCATACCTTTTTAATACATCGGATTTTTTAATAGTAGCAATTTCTTGGGCGCGTGGATTACCAACAAGTTCTGTTTTCTCTTTTGGAAAATAAGCTTGTGCATCTTTAAAACAAATGGCTACTTTATCAACATAGCGAGTTAAAAATTTATTTGTCACACCAGGAACGCTGTTTTGTTCGTGGACAATGGTAGGAATTTTAAGTTTTGCTGCTGCATAGACAACAGCGCCTGATACATAGCCCCCGGTTCCAATGACCACATCTGGTTTAAATTCTTTTAATAGTTTTTTGGCTTCTCGGATACTTTTTAAAAACAGCCGAATTGTCTTCAGATTTTCAAAAGAGAAACTGCGCTTAAAGCCTTGTATCTGCAAGGTTTTGAAAGGAATATCTGTCTGAGGTAAAATTTTATTTTCTAATCCTCTATCTGCTCCTACATACAAAAATTTTGATTCAGGTTCTTTTGTTTTCACATAATTGACAAAGGCTAAGGCAGGATAAATATGTCCTCCTGTTCCTCCACCGGTTACAACTACTCTCATGTTCATTCCTCATTTATTATTTTTTAGCTGGTTGAAAGCTTCGATAAAACGATCGCCTCGTACCTCAAAATTGGGATATTGATCCCAGCTTGCATTGGCAGGAGACAACAAGATTGTGTCACCTGGCTGACTTATTTCAAACGCTTGATAAAGTCCTGACTCTACATTTTCAGTCAATTGTATCACAGGGATACCAGCTTCTTTGGCTACTCTTTGTAATTTATATTTTGTTTCTCCAAAAAGGTAAATGGCTTTTAAATACTTAATATCTGGGATCAAGTCATCGAATTCATTGCCTCGATCCAATCCACCAGCCAATAAAATCAGATGCTTAGGGTCAAAGCCGCCTAGAGCCATTTGTGTGGCTAAAATATTCGTCGCTTTTGAATCATTATAAAATTTCACATCATTGATGGTGCCAATATACTGGGTGCGATGTTTCACCCCAGAGAATTCTCTTAAGGCTTTGGCAATCGTTTCATTATCGACTTCTTGAATTTTGGCCACCGCAATAGCTGCTAAAGCATTTTCGATATTATGTTTACCTGGAACTCCCAATTCATTGGCAGATAGAATAAACTCTCCTTTATAGTACAGGTGTCCATTTTCTAAATAGGCGCCCTGCACTTTTTCTTTTGTAGAAAAAGGAAGAACAGTCGCCTTTGTCTGTTTCGCTAGATTTTGCCACTCTTCTTCGTTTAAATTAATGACAAGATAATCATTTTCGGTCATATTTTGTTGAATTTTCCATTTTGCTTTTATGTATGCCTCACGAGTCCCATGATAATCCAAATGGGCTTCATAAATATTGGTGATGACAGCAATGTGTGGATGAAACTCATAGGTTCCCATTAATTGAAAACTCGATAATTCCATTACTAAGCAATCATCTTTACTTGCTTTTTGGGCAACTGTGCTTGCTGGAAATCCAATATTTCCAGATAGAAGGGCTTGTCCATTTCCTTCTTTTTTGTTTAAGATATGTTCAATCATAGTAGTCGTGGTTGTTTTCCCATTTGTTCCGGTAATACCAATGATTGCTGCTTCTGAGATTTGATAAGCTAATTCAACTTCAGTAATCACGGGAATATGTTTACTTTGTGCCTTTTGAATTAAAAGGTGTTCATAAGCAATTCCGGGATTTTTAACGACCAAAGAAAAATCTTCATCTAGTAGTTCAATAGGATGACTACCTGTGATCACTTTGATACCTAAAGAGAGCAAATCTTGTGCTTGAGGATTATCTTCAAATTTTTTCCCATCATTAACAGTAACAAGTGCGCCCAAATCATGAAGCAATTTGGCCGCACTAAACCCACTTTTGGCAAGACCCAAAACTAGGATTTTTTTATTTTCATAATTGCTTATTTTTTTCATCTTACCCATCTGCTTTCTTTTCAATTTATGCAAAATAAATTCCTAAGGTGATCAATGAACAAATCAAAGCGACTAACCAAAAAATACCACAAATTTTCCATTCTGACCAACCACTCATTTCAAAATGATGATGAATTGGCGACATTTTAAAAATTCGTTTCCCAGTTAATTTAAAAGAAGCCACTTGTAAAATGACACTGGCTGTTTCAATAACATAAATAAAACCAATCAATAGCAATGTCCATTCTTGATGTAATAAAATGGAAACAGCTGCAAGTAAACCACCTAAAGCTAACGAACCAACATCACCCATAAAAATTTTCGCAGGTTTATGGTTATAGGAAAAAAATCCGATTAATCCGCCCACAATACTTATACAAAGAAGTAAGACGTCAAATTGTTCTTGATGCCAAGCCATTACGGCATAAGTTCCAAAAGAAATAGTCGCTAATCCACTGACCAAGCCATCAATTCCATCTGCTAAATTAACGGCATTGGAAAAACCAACTAACCAGATGATAACAAATAACCCGTAGACATACGAAAGAGGTAATGAAAATCCAAAGAGGTTCAAGACGTTCTCATTGCCATCTATCAAAAATACAATATAGAAAACAACGCCTCCTATAATTTGTCCAATCAACTTTTGTAAAGAGGTCAAGCCCATATTTCGTTTTTTAAAAATCTTTATAAAGTCATCTAAAAAGCCCAAACCACCATATAGAACAAGAATAAATAAGAGAATCCACAAAGTAGGTGTCCACAATTTCAACCAAATACCGGCCAAAATAAGCGTAATTATGGTAGCTTCTAAAAATACAGCCCCTCCCATTGTCGGAGTTCCCGCTTTACTATTGTGCCACTTTGGTCCTTCTTCACGAATTTCTTGACCATACTTTTTCGATTGAAAATAACCGATAAAAGCTGGCATTGTTGAAATTGTTAAAGCAAAACTAATAGCTAGTGGTAAAATCATTTTTTCCCATTCCATTATTTTTTCTCCTATACATAAGTTAATTATTCCAGCGTAAATGTAATTGTTTGATCTCCCACCGTTTCATAAGGAGCTAAACTTTGTTTGGTACAAAACCCATCACCATCAAATTGAACTTCTATTTGAAGTAATTCACCCAGCTTGATTAGATCTGATTTTGACCATCCCGTTGTATCAGGCATTTGGTATTGTTGACTTTTTGTTAGAAGCAGTATCTTCTCTGATGACAAAACTTTCTTTCCATTTGTTATCGATTGCTCAACAACTTTATCACCATCACCCAAAACGACAGGGTTTAATCCGCGTTTTTGTGCATCTCCAGCAGCTGTCTCTGTTTCTAGGTCTCTGTAATCAGGAACGGTTACTCTTTCATTACTTTCTTCTTGATCGTTACTTTGGTCAACATCGTAAAGGTCCATCGCACGTTTTAACAATTGATTGGCAAGGTTAGGAATGATAGTAGAATCTTTTTCTTTAGGTTGTTTTAAGGTTACATACAAAACATATGCTGGGTCTTCAGTAGGAACCATCGTCACTGAAGAATATAAATAGCTATTATCCCCTGTTAAGTATACCCCATCTTTTGCTACTTGGGCAGTTCCTGTTTTTACAGAAACATGATTTCCCGGAACCTTATATTGATCATAAGCCGTTCCATAATCAGGATCTTCTACTGTATCTCGCATATATTCACGAACCTTTTGAGCCGCTTCAGCCGTGATAGGATTTCCTACTACCTCAGGTTGAGTCACTATTTCATCATCCGAATCAGCACTAGTAATCTTTTTAATCATTTGAGGTTTTAACATTTGGCCATCATTTGAAACAGCGGTAAAGGATTGTAACATCTGTAATTGCGAAACATTAATAGCTTGGCCAAAAGAAGTCATTGCCTTACTAACAATGTTGTCTTCGGGTAAATCACCTGAAGTTTCATTTGGCAATCCAGAATAAGTACTCCTGCCAAAACCAAATTCTTGCAAATAGCGTTGCCAGCGATCAGACATACGTTGTTCCAATTTCACCATTCCCACATTACTAGACCAAGAAAGAGCTTGACGCATTGTCAAAGACGATTTGGCTCCTTGTTCATAATCCCAATCAATTATTTTAGCATCCATTAAATCCATTTCACCAGGGGTATAGGTTTCATCGGGATTAAAAATACCTTGGTCGATTGCACTAGCAACTGTCAAGATTTTCATGGTTGACCCTGGTTCATACTTATCTTCTGAAAAAAGATTGTACCATAAAAAATCTTCATCGGAAAATTCTTTTTTTGTTTCGGGATTAAAGGAAGGTCGCTGTGACATAGCAACTATTTCACCGGTTTTTGCTTCCATTAAAACAGCTGTCATATCTTCAGCTTCAACTTTTTTCCAGGCCTGATTCATCAATGTTTCTAAATAGCTTTGTAATCGATTATCGAGCGTCGTATAAACATTTTTCCCATCGACAGCTGGTTCGGATTCAGCCACGGTTCCTGGTAAAGGATTTTGGTAATTGTCTTTTTGATAAACAATTTTTCCATCTTTTCCACTTAATATATCATTGTAGGCTTCTTCTATTCCCATTTTTCCTACTAGCTTCGTGTCATTGCTGTCATCTGTTTCTACATCGGCATAACCAATAAAGTGTGAAGCAAAGACACCATTAGAATAGGTTCGTGAGGGTTTTTCATCAAAATAAAGTCCTTTAATTTCTTTTTCATCCATTTTTGTTTCAATGGTTTGTTTTTGTTGTAGTGTAATATTTTTTGCATTTGGTATATCTGTTCGGTACAAATTATCTTCACTGGCTTGTTTCAAGGAGTTCAACACTTTTTTTTCTGAAACTTTATCTCCTAAAACATCCACAATAATTTTTGTCAACGTATCAAAGTCTTTAGACTGGGCATATAAGATTTCTTTATCATCGCCTTTACCATTGACATACGAAGTCGACAAAACAGCATACAATGAGTATGACGTCGCATCTTCAGCGATTACCTCACCATTTCTATCGTATATCGTCCCCCGTTTAGCTTTGACGATTTCACTTCCTTGATACAAATCGGTGGTCTTTTCTTCTAAAGAGGTTTCGCTAATCTTACCGACTATTACGATATAACTTAAGCGAGTTACAAATAAAAAGAACAATCCAATACTCGTAGCAAAGAGAATAATTCCTACTTTTTTGCGATTGTTCTTCGTAGATAACTTTTTCTTTTTAAAGTACCGCTTGATTTTTTCGATAATCCTCATCTATTTTTTCACTTTCCTTAAATGATCACTATCAATCGATAATCCTTTTTTCTCGGCGATTTTTTGAATTCTGTCACTTTTTGACAATTCACTTTTTTCCTGTTCCAATTGTTGTGATTCTTGCTCATCAACTTCAACTTCTTTTTGAATCGTAGTGATATCTTGTTCCACTTGACTGATAGAGGTACGAATTTTAATCGTTAGTATACTTAGTCCGATGGTAAATAAAACAATAAAAGCGACGATTACTTTTTCCATTTTACTAATTTTTTCTAATTTACGAGACGGAGAGTAAGGAACCGCAATGACTTCTGGTCTTTTGGGAGTTTCAAGTGATTCATTTAAATCATTTTCAAAATCAACAGACTCTTTTACTTCTTCATCATAAGTAAATTCTTGAACCTTCACTGCGGTCATTTTCTTTCCTCCCTAACTTTTTCGGCAATTCGTAATTTAGCACTACGAGACCGGTTATTTTCTTCTAATTCTCCCTGGCTAGGAAGAATTGGTTTCTTATTGATTAACTGAAGCGTTGGTTGAAATTCATCTGGTATAACAGGTAACCCATGGGGCAAATCCTGAATCGTACTATATTCTTTGAAGATTGTCTTTACAATACGATCTTCTAGGGAGTGAAAAGTGATAACACTAATTCTTCCACCTATTGCTAAACATTCGATGGCTTGTTCTAAGGAAAGCTCAATGACATCAAGTTCATCATTAACAGCAATTCTTATTGCTTGAAAAATACGTTTGGCAGGATGTCCACCTTTTCTTCGGGCCGGAGCTGGAATAGCCTCTTTAATTATGTCTACTAATTGGCCCGTCGTTTCAATAGGCGCTTTTTTCCGTTCTTGTTCGATTTTTCGAGCAATTTGTTTTGAAAACTTTTCTTCACCGTAACGATAAAAAATTTTTACTAACTGGTGATACTCATACTCGTTGACAATATTATAGGCTGAAAGGGGAGCACTTTGATCCATTCGCATGTCTAAAGGCGCATCTTGATGATAACTAAAGCCTCGTTTTGCTTCATCCAATTGTGGAGAAGAAACGCCTAAATCATAAAGAATGCCATCCACCTTCGTTACACCATGTTTTTCTAATTCTTCTTTTAAAAATTTAAAATTTCGTTTTATAAAGGTAACCTTGTCTTCTTTTACAAAAGTTGCTAATTTTTCTTTTGCATGATCGATTGCTACTTGATCTTGATCGAAGGCATAAAGATGACCATTTCCTGATAATTGTTGTAATAACCTCTCACTGTGACCAGCACCACCTAACGTGCAGTCTACATATATGCCATCAGGATCGATGTTCAATCCATCAATCGCTTCTTTTTTCATGACAGTATAATGTTGAAATTCTACCATTGATTGAATTGCCTCTTTCTATAACCCAAAATCGATCATTGACTCTGCGATACTATCAAAATTTTCCTCGGCTTCTTGTGAGAAGTCCATCCAGCGATTTTCATCCCAAATTTCTATTCGACTCGAAACGCCGATGATCACACAACTTTTTGTTAATTCAGCATAATTTTTCAAGGTGTTGGGAATATTAATCCGCCCCTGTTTGTCGATTTCACATTCAGTAGCTGCTGAGTAAAAAAAACGAACAAAAGTACGCGCATCTTTTTTAGATAAGGGCATCTCATCTAATTTTGTTTCTAATTTTTCCCATTCTGATAGAGGGTAACCGAATAAACAGCCATCTAATCCTCGTGTCACCACAAACTTTTCACCAAGTTGGTCTCTAAGTTTGGATGGAACGATGATTCGGCCTTTTGCATCGATTGAGTGTTGAAATTCACCCATTAGCATAGTTTGCCCCTCCATTTTCCACCTGATAAACACAGTCTACCACATTCCCCCACTTTCTACCACATTTAATAGAAAAAATCTCCACAAGTTCTTTGACTTTTTCTTACCAAAACAAAATGGCAAATTTTTTTAGAAAATAGAGTTTTTTTAAAGACTGAATGAAAAGGGTAAGGTTTGTTACTTTTTTTAAAAAAATGATAAAATACTTAATAGGATCAACACGATATATAAAGCAAGACTTAACAAAAAAACCGAACGCCAATACATCTTAAAAAAACGGCGAAAATCAAGTTCATCGTAAAAATAAGCTTGAAAGAAGGTTAGGCCAATTCCCAATAAAAAAAGTGTAATTAAAAAATACGGAAAAATCGTGGTTCCTAGAGTAATAACTGAAAGCTTATGAATGCCAAACAGTAATAAGACAGTCGCAAAATCAGCTGCCTTCAAATGAAATCGTTTCTTTAAAGAAAACACAGCTAATATCAATTGTGAGGCAAAAATAGCGAGTATCGGAAATAAATACCAAAAAATGAGGACAGGTGTAAATGTATGCATACAAACAGTTCCTTTCTTTGCAACTAGAGCTACTATACTTTATTTTGTTTACAATAGGGTTTCAGTTTTCTTAAAATTTTGTGCTATCAATGAATAAAAGAAAAAAACTTTAAAAAAATTTATGGAGGGTGTGCTTATGCTTCATTACTTTAAGCTAAATTGCGATAAACTTGTTTCACAATCTGAACAGACGGGTTCAACCCTATGGATACACGTTGAACAACCAACGTCAGAAGAAATCCACTTACTTACAAAGCAATATGAACTTCCCAAAGACTATTTAACTTCTATTTTGGATGACGCTGAAAACTCTCGAGCAGAAGGGCTTCAACAAGTGACGTTTAAACGCTCGGTTCTTTTATTGCTACAGTTTCCTTTAGTTTCAAAAAGTCCCAGTGGTTATGAAGAATTCTTTACTTATCCATTATCATTAATTTTGACACCACAAAAACAAATAATCACAGTTTCCAACTATCCACTTCCTTTTATGAACTCTTTTTTTCAACAACTTTTTACTCATGATGACACAGAAGCTGTGATGCATCTTTTTTTAAGTTTCTTATGGCAGATTGTCATCTCTTTTAACAAAGATTTAATGAGTATTAAAGAGCAACTCGATTCCTTAGAACAACAGATTCGAGTATCAACAGAAAATAATCAGCTGTTTCGAATTATGGATATTCAAAAAAGTTTAGTTCTTTTTGATACCGCAACGACCGCAAATTTTGATACCTTAAAGAAATTAGAGATGGCTCCTTTTTTTCAAAAAAATCACGCCTATGAAAATCATTTGCATGATATTTTGATAGAAACAAAACAAGCAATGACTTCGGCTAATATTCATTTAAAATTCGCCAACCAAATGAATGACACTTTTTCAGCCGTTGTTTCAAATAATCAAAATAATATTATGAAAATCCTGACTTCCTTAACCATTGTTTTGACAATTCCTACAATTGTTAGCGGCCTTTACGGAATGAATGTTTCATTACCCATTGAAAATCGAGCGGACGCCTTTTGGATCCTCTTAGCAGTTACGCTTGTCATCTGTTATCTTACAATTCGTTATTTAAAGAAAAAAGGACTTTTATAAGTTTCTTAACTTGTGTTATTTGAATTTTGGTGTAAACTAAAAGTATCAATATACAAAGGATGGACAAAAATGAACGAAAAGAAACCGACAAGTACTTTTGCTAAAATCACTAAAGTCGTCATTTGGATTATGCTTATCGTGACTGTAGGTACTGTCGTATTAGGTGCCGTAGCTGCTATTAGCTAATTAAAAGACTAGAAAAGATCGTGTCATTACACAATAAAGGATGTCGTAAAGGATTCATGGTTGAATCTTCTTATGGCATCCTGTTTTGTTTGAAATTAGTTTGTCTGTGCCATTTTAAGTAATTCTTCTGCATGTTCTATTGTCAGTTCTGTAATTTCTGCCCCGGAAAGCATCCGAGCAATTTCTTCCACGCGTTCTTTTTTATCTAATGGTCTTACATGTGTCTGTGTACGTCCACTCTTTACTTCTTTTGAAATAAAGTAATGATGAGTCGCCACAGCAGCAACTTGAGGAAGATGGGTAATACAAAGGACTTGTGATTGGCGTGAAATTTTAACAATTTTTTCAGCGATTGCTTGGGCGACCCGTCCGCTTACTCCGGTATCGACCTCATCAAAAACAATACTTGTCTTTCTCTGATTTTTGGAAAAAATTGATTTTAAAGCCAGTAAAATTCGTGAAAGCTCTCCTCCTGAGGCTACTTTCACTAACGGCTTAAGTGGTTCACCTGGATTTGTTGTCAAATAAAATTCAACTTTATCAAACCCACTAGCAGAAAGATTTCGTTCGGGATGAAAATGCACCTCAAATTGTGCATGTTCCATATAAAGCTCAGCTAATTCTTGAACGATTTCTCGTTCCAATTTATAAGCCAATTTTTTACGCTGATTATGGAGTTTATCTGCGAATTGTTCGATTCCTTTTTCTTTTTCTGCCAGCTGACTTTCCAATTCCTCTAAGCGGTCTTCAGAATTTGTCACTTGCAATAACTCTTCAGATATCTCGTCGTAATACTTTAATATAGTAGCAATCGAATCCCCGTATTTTCGTTTCAATTGCCTAATTAATTCTAACCGTTCTTCAACTTCTTCTAAACGACCTTCATCCATTTCCATGTGGTCGAGTTGTCGCGAAATTTCCGTTGTTGCTTCTTGTAAAAGAAAATAAGCACTTTGAACATTTTCGTTGATTTGTTC
>Ga0079226_10002640_pt1 | contig 13821 bp, 9 predicted proteins | sample Poulit2014_FD_76345 | JGI IMG/M metagenome (GOLD analysis project Ga0079226, IMG submission 76345) | Agricultural soil microbial communities from Georgia to study Nitrogen management - Poultry litter 2014 | ecosystem: Environmental > Terrestrial > Soil > Agricultural land | place: USA: Georgia... | reverse complement strand
TGCGTTTCTCCGGCCCTAAGACATCAATCATCTGTTCTCCAATGACTAGTCTAAAAACTAGTATTAAGACTATCACTTATTTAAGTGATACTGGTTGTCTGGAGATTCAGGGGGCCAGTCTAAGGTGCACGAATCCTAGAGGCAGAATGTTTCTCCACATGCTTGTGGAGAAACCGCCGCATTTTGCCCGTTCTGTACGATACACCGTAGCCAGAGATAAGATATTCTGTTGCTGTATGCTACATACATTACACTATACGAAATCAGGTCTGTTCAATCAGTAAGGAAATAAACGGACAAACGTTATGTAACCCAGACAGAGATATATTGTCTGGGAAAATAGTGGCTTTTGTGGCGAAAACTAGTAAAACAGCAACCCGAACCACTTGATGTGCATCGTTTTTGATTATTCCCGTATACTCTTGCAGAAGGAGTTCTCCGTCGGGCTACTGTCATGGTTAATGCGGGGAATATGGCGACAATACAACATACCTAAAAGAGTAATGGACAGATGAAGCGGTTTATTCATTTCCCATGATTCTGAGTACCTACCAAGTCTGAGTAACCACTTTTATACTTTTAATTTTCGTTCATTTAGCTATCGTTTAATTATTATCACGTAGGATTCTGCCGTTTTTAACAATGCAGGATAATAAGATGAAAAAAATGTTATTTTCTGCCGCTCTGGCAATGCTTATTACAGGATGTGCTCAACAAACGTTTACTGTTGGAAACAAACCGACAGCAGTAACACCAAAGGAAACCATCACTCATCATTTCTTCGTTTCGGGAATTGGACAAGAGAAAACTGTTGATGCAGCCAAAATTTGTGGCGGTGCAGAAAATGTTGTTAAAACAGAAACTCAGCAAACATTCGTAAATGGATTGCTCGGTTTTATCACTTTTGGCATCTATACTCCGCTGGAAGCCCGGGTATATTGCTCACAATAGTTGCCCATCGATATGGGGAGCTCATCTGCACTGTTCATTAATATACTTCTGGGCTCCCTACAGTTGTTTTTGCATAGTGATAAGCCTCTCTCTGAGGGAGGAAATAATCCTGTTCAGCGATGTCTGCCAGTCGGGGGGGCTGCATTATCCACGCCCGAGGCGGTGGTGGCTTCACGCGGGGATGGGCAGATTGATCTGATATGCAACCGACGACGACCAGCGGCAACATCATCACGCAGAGCTTCATTTTCAGATTTGGGCCACCTTTTGATTTCTCGTTTAACTTTTGCAGTCACCAGACTGTGATTTATTTTAACAAATCAATAGCTTTCATAAAATTCTCGAAGCTGAAAGCTTAACTGAACCAACCAGCCTGGCTGGTGTTTTCTAAAGACAAAAAGGCCATCAGCAAAACACTGATAGTCTGAATCACCTTTATCAATCATGTATGAAGAAAATATGCGCAATTAGTTGACAGTGATTATCATTTTCATTAAAAAGAGCGCGTAGCATTCTTATTTCATGAGGAAATTTACCCGCCAACAACCTGAGTAGCGAAAGCTGTTCATCCCCAATATTTTTGCTGGCGGGTTCTTTTTTCTACTGTCCTCCTCCCCAGAGGAAGCATTCCCATTAATCATTACTGGCGAGGAGGCAAGAGAAAAAGTCGGTTCTTTGTCCCTAAATAACAGCATCATTTCAGTCCATGCAAAATCTGATTTACCAGCTCACATAATAACCTGATGATACACAGTGTAAGTTCACAGAGATATTGCAATTGCCTCCGGATAAGTAAGGGGAGATTGCACTATGCAAATGCAGCACCTGAGGTTGGCTATCCTAAGCAGCCGATTATGCGTTGAGGCTTTCAGTGATGGCTGATATAGCAACAATGAGAATGAAGGCTCTGCACTTCTGGGATAAACACGGTATTTCTGCAGCTTCTGAAGCCTTTGGCGTATCCTGCCGCACGCTTTACTGGTGGCGTCAGTTACTGATCAAGGGAGGACCTGAGGGGCTAATCCCGCACAGTAAGGCACCTCTGGTGCGACGAAAAAAGCACTGGCATCCCGATGTGCTGAAAGAGATTCGACGCCTCAGGACAGAGCTGCCGAACCTCGGTAAAGAGCAGATTTTTGTTCGCCTGAAGCCCTGGTGCGCATAACGCCATCAGACCTGCCCGAGTGTTTCCACCATCGGCAGAATGATCGCCACCGCACACGATAAAATGCGGATGATACCAGTACGTCTGAGCTCGCGGGGTAAGGCTCTGCTTGTCAAAAAGCGAACCACCCCCCCCCCGCAGGCCAAAGCACTACCGTCCGGTAAAGACAGGAGAGCTCATTGGGATGGACGCCATTGAGCTCAGAATGGGTGAAATGCGTCGCTATATCATTACCATGATCGACGAACACAGCGATTATGTACTGGCGCTGGCTGTGCCGTCGCTCAACAGTGATATCGTCAATCACTTTTTCAGCCGTGCAGCCCGGCTGTTCCCTGTCGGTATCAGCCAGATCATCACAGATAACGGGAAAGAGTTCCTGGGAAGCTTTGACAAAACGCTGCAGGAAGCCGCCATCAAACACCTCTGGACCTATCCCTACACGCCAAAAATGAACGCTATCTGTGAACGTTTTAACCGGGCATTAAGAGAGCAATTCATTGAATTTAATGAAATTTTACTCTTTGAGGATCTGGCGTTGTTTAACCTGAAACTGGCGGAATATCTGGCGCTGTATAACAGCAAAAGACTCCACAAGGCGCTCGCACTAACGACGCCCGTGGAATATATTTTAAAAGAGAACAAAAATTGCAATATGTGGTGGACCCATACACAGCAAACGCACAGGCCGCCCCGGTTGGGTAGATATGTGGGATGGCTGGTTCAGACTTCAGGATATGGTTGAGGCTGGTGATGAAGTCTCTTTATCAGGAGATCTGATCAAGAGACAGCCGCGCAGGGGGATTCACTATGCTGGATTCTTTTAACAAATTCTCCGCTAACCAAAAAATAGACTTTTTGCATTCGTAAATGCGTTAAGAGATAATTTTTAAAGTTCCATCAATCTCCCGGCCAGTTCGTCTCGCGGCATTACTCACTATCCGCACAACTTCAGTAAGATCATGACTTTTTCAATCGTTATCTGTTGACCAAGCTTTGAAACCACTAGCGTCCCGTCAACCTGACCTGGAATCGTCGAGAACCGCCCATAGTTGTGAATTGGCTAGAGTGTGATGGAAAGCAACGCTAAACGACCTAGTCACACATTCTCTTTTCCCTAACAATGACCATTTAGTGAAATAACGTATCCAAAATGATGACGTGAAAGCCTGACACTGGCAGCGAAAAGCCGAAAAAACTCACCTGGTCAGGAGCAAAAATCGGATTATTCGCCAACAGCGTAATATCAGCAGTAGTTCTCGACACGCTTGCGCTATAGACAGAGGATGAAACGCTGCTGGTCGGAGTTCTCTATACATTTTTGGCGACGGCAGAACCGCTCACCAATGCCTTAACGTCTATCAGCCTTCCGGTGAGTTGGAACAGCATGCTCAGCGTTTGCAAGATATTCTCCACGGTCTGTAGCAGCGTAGGTTTCAATTTAAATATCCCCAGATAGCCCTCTGGGAGCTTCCCTTTTTATTAAGTTTTAATTACCGTTGCAATAGTTAAATGATATTGGTAATTATTATCATTAGCATTTGTGTCTGTGTTGTTTCTGGTAAGGCTGAAAGGGAACAAACATCGCCTGTACAACGGCGTTTTTACTTACAGACCAGCGAAGGCGAGACTATCAGGATGATGCATCGTGTGTCTAAGAAATCACGGTTCTTTCCAGATTCGTTGTTCGGTCTAACACTGCACAAATGCGTCAGAACATCCCGGCGTAGCTGTCCGACGCCATTTGGGCTGTTCAACAGGACAATGGCGCGTAAGCGTTAATGGAAGTGGGGATACGGAGTTCCCTGTTCACCTGTGTATGTCACGGAAAAGTCTCTGACTGAGCTGTCCATAACGCTGGTGAAGCACAAATGGCGCAGCATCTGGTAAAGCAGGTTTAACGAAAAGTCGTGTCCTGCTGCTGGCATATGAGTGCGTCGACTGCCTGATTTAGATCGTCAAGCGGAGAGGGATTTTCTCATGCGTATTTTGTTTGTAGGCCCGCCTCTCTATGGGCTGTTGTATCCTGTGCTGTCTCTGGCGCAGGCATTTCGCGTTAACGGTCATGAAGTGCTGATCGCCAGTGGAGGACAATTCGCACAAAAAGCGGCAGAGGCCGGGTTGGTGGTGTTTGACGCCGCACCCGGTCTGGATTCCGAAGCTGGTTACCGCCACCATGAGGCACAGCGGAAAAAAAGTAATATCGGAACCCAAATGGGCAACTTCTCATTCTTCAGCGAAGAAATGGCCGACCATCTGGTGGAGTTTGCCGGACACTGGCGGCCTGACCTCATCATCTACCCTCCGCTCGGAGTCATCGGGCCGCTGATTGCCGCCAAATATGATATACCGGTCGTGATGCAAACCGTAGGCTTCGGCCATACCCCTGGCATATCAAGGGTGTAACGCGTTCGCTCACGGACGCCTATCGTCGCCACAATGTGGGGGCCACACCACGTGATATGGCCTGGATCGACGTAACACCGCCGAGTATGAGCATTCTGGAAAACGACGGTGAACCCATTATTCCGATGCAGTACGTCCCGTATAACGGTGGCGCGGTGTGGGAACCATGGTGGGAGAGAAGGCCCGAGCGTAAACGTCTGCTGGTGAGTCTCGGCACTGTCAAACCGATGGTTGACGGCCTTGATCTAATCGCCTGGGTTATGGATTCTGCCAGTGAGGTCGATGCCGAGATCATCCTGCATATTTCAGCCAATGCGCGGTCCGATTTGCGCTCGCTGCCGTCAAATGTTCGCCTGGTTGACTGGATACCCATGGGTGTCTTCCTCAACGGCGCAGATGGTTTCATTCATCATGGCGGAGCAGGCAATACCCTGACAGCGCTACACGCTGGTATTCCACAAATCGTCTTCGGCCAGGGAGCCGATCGCCCGGTAAATGCCCGCGTTGTTGCCGAACGCGGCTGCGGGATTATCCCTGGCGACGTCGGCCTGTCGAGTAACATGATCAATGCTTTCCTCAACAATCGCTCACTTCGCAAAGCCTCTGAAGAGGTAGCAGCGGAAATGGCGGCGCAACCCTGCCCAGGTGAAGTGGCGAAAAGCCTGATCACAATGGTACAGAAAGGGTAACCACTACACCTTCATGATAATCATATGCCAGCACCCATCCAGGAGTCATGCATCCATAACAATGCGGGACCGGAGCGTGCTGGCTTTTTTGCGGAACGATCCGGCCAGTGGATCGTATTTTACAGACGGAGGAGGCTTAATGCCTGCGAATCACACTCCCACACCGGCTCAGTCATGGATAGTTCGCCTGGCGCGCGTGTGCTGGGAACGTAAGAAACTTAGTGTCATCGTGGTGGTAGCGTCAGTATCGACTATTTTGCTGGCTGCGCTGACGCCACTGCTGACAAGACAGGCTGTGAATGACGCACTGGCGGGCAATCCGGCCCGCCTGCCGTGGCTGGCCTGCGGGTTACTGTTGATCGCTTTTTTTGATTTCATCGGTAACTATGTGCGCCGTGGTTATGCCGGGATGCTCTCACTCTGGGTGCAGCATACCCTCAGAGGACGGGTATTCGACAGTATTCAGAAACTTGACGGCGCAGGCCAGGATGCGCTGCGCACCGGGCAGGTGATTTCACGGACCAACAGCGATCTGCAGCAGGTGCATACCCTGCTGCAGATGTGCCCGGTGCCGCTGGCAGTGTTCACTTATTACATTGCCGGCATTGCCGTGATGCTGTGGATGTCCCCTGCCATGACGCTTATCGTCGTGTGCGTACTGGTATGCCTGGCGATCACCGCGCTTCGTGCGCGTCGTAGGGTCTTCGCGCAAACCGGGCTGGCCTCGGACCAACTGGCGAATCTCACCGAACATATACGCGAGGTGCTGGCACAGATCTCAGTGGTAAAATCCTGTGTGGCAGAGATGCGTGAAACGCACTGGCTCGATAGGCAGTCGCGGCAGATTGTGCGTGTACGCATCGGTGCGGTTATCTCGCAGGCGATGCCTGGGGCCACCATGCTGGCGCTACCGGTGCTCGGGCAAATCGTCCTGCTGTGCTACGGCGGGTGGTCGGTCATGCACGGGCGGATCGATCTCGGTACCTTCGTTGCATTCGCCAGCTTCCTCGCGATGCTGACCGGGCCAACCCGCGTACTGGCATCGTTTCTGGTTATCGCACAGCGCACTCAGGCGTCCGTGGAGCGGGTGTTTGCACTGATCGACACCCGTTCACAGATGGAGGACGGGACGGAGTCGATTAACAGTCAGGTTGTCGGACTGGAACTGGAGAATATGAGCTTTGACTACCACCATGGCGACAGACATATCCTCAGCAATATCTCCTTTTCCCTGCGCGCCGGTGAAACCGTGGCGGTGGTGGGGGCATCGGGTTCAGGAAAATCGACCCTGTTGATGCTGCTGGCGCGTTTTTATGATCCCTGCTCCGGAAAGATATGGCTCAACACCAGCGAAGGCCGACAAAATCTTCGCGATATCAGACTGGAGGCGCTTCGTCGCCGGGTAGGCATCGTATTTGAAGATGCTTTTCTGTTTGCCGGTACGGTGGCGGAAAATATCGCCTATGGCCACCCTCAGGCAACGGCGGACGACATTCGCCGTGCGGCAGCTGCTGCAGGAGCCAGCGATTTTATCAACGCCCTGCCGAAAGGCTTCGATAGCCTGTTAACCGAACGGGGTACGAATCTTTCCGGCGGGCAGAGGCAGCGAATAGCGCTGGCGCGGGCGCTCATTACTGCACCGGACGTGTTAATCCTGGATGATACCACCTCAGCGGTTGATGCTGTTACGGAAGCGGAGATTAATACCGCGCTGGGTCGCTATGCTGACGAAGGGCATATGCTGCTGGTGATTGCCCGACGGCGTTCAACACTTCAGCTAGCCAGCCGGGTTGTGGTGCTGGATAAGGGCCGTATGGTGGATACCGGAACCCCGGCAGAACTTGAAGCGCGCTGTCCGGCGTTCCGCGCACTGATGACCGGCGACAGCGATTTTCTGGCCACGTCCCACAATAGCCACAACGAATTGTGGCCGGCTGAACCAGCGACACAAGACGATGTAACGGATACGGGGGATAAAGGTTTTGTCGCCCGTATGACCCGCGTACCGGAAAATGCAGTACAGCAGGCGCTGGCCGGTAAAGGTCGCAAAGTCACGTCACTACTGAAGCCTGTGGCGTGGATGTTCGTCATCGCCGCTCTGCTGATCGCACTCGATTCTGCGGCAGGCGTAGGGGTGCTGATACTGTTGCAGCACGGCATTGACTCCGGTGTCGCCGCAGGCGATATGTCGACCATCGGCCTCTGTGCCCTGCTCGCCCTGAGCCTGGTCATTGTGGGCTGGTGCAGTTATTCTCTGCAGACGGTCTTCGCCGCCAGAGCGGCGGAATCAGTTCAGCATTCGGTGCGCTTGCGCAGCTTCGGCCATATGCTGCGTCTTGGACTCCCCTGGCATGAAAAGCATGCCGATTCGCGTCTTACCCGCATGACCGTTGATGTGGACTCTCTCGCCCGCTTTCTGCAAAACGGCCTTGCCGGTGCGGCCACCAGTCTGGTGACGATGTTCGCAATCGCCGCCACCATGTTCTGGCTCGACCCGTTCCTGGCGCTGACGGCATTAAGCGCAGTGCCAGTGGCCGCACTGGCAACCATGATTTATCGCCGCCTCAGTACCCCTGCTTATGCACAGGCACGGCTGGAAATAGGCAAAGTCAACAGCACCCTGCAGGAAAAAGTCTCTGGCCTGCGTGTCGTGCAATCGCATGGTCAGCAGGAACTGGAGGGCGCCCGGCTGCGCGCGTTATCGGAGCGTTTCCGCGCAACCCGTGTGCGAGCACAAAAATACCTTGCAGTCTATTTTCCGTTCCTGACATTCTGCACCGAGGCCTCCTATGCCGCTGTTCTGTTAGTGGGAGCTTCGCAGGTCGCCGCTGGAGAAATGACTGCCGGGGTACTGGCGGCTTTCTTCCTGTTGCTGGGGCAATTCTATGGGCCAGTGCAGCAGTTATCAGGGATTGTCGACGCCTGGCAGCAGGCGACAGCCAGCGGCAAACATATTGATGAACTACTGGCGACAGAAGGCACTGAGAACCTCGGCTCCTCTTCGGTCCTCCCTGTCACCGGTGCACTGCATCTTGATGAGGTCACGTTCAGTTATCCCGACAGTCACGAGCCAGCTCTGAACAAACTTACCCTGACGATCCCAGAGGGAATGGTTGTCGCGGTCGTCGGTCGCAGCGGTGCGGGTAAGTCGACGCTGATTAAGCTGATTGCCGGGTTGTATTTCCCCACGCACGGCAACATCAGAATCGGTGTGCAAATGCTCGATGATGCCTCGCTCGCTGAGTATCGTCGCCAGATTGGGCTTGTCGATCAGGATGTAGCACTGTTTAGTAGTGATATTGCAGAAAACATTCGTTATTCACGGCCATCCGCCACCAATGAAGACGTTGAAATTGCCTCACAGCGGGCAGGGCTGTATGAGATGGTGTGCAATCTGCCGCAGGGATTCCGGACACCGGTGAATAACGGCGGAGCCGATCTGCCCGCAGGTCAGCGCCAGTTGATTGCGCTGGCCCGCGCGCAACTGGCGAATGCCCACATCCTGCTGCTCGACGAAGCCACGTCATGTCTGGATCGCACATCCGAAGAACGACTGATGTCATCGTTAACAGATGTCGTGCATGCCGGGAAGCACTCGGCGCTGATTGTTGCACATCGTCTGACCACCGCGCAACGCTGCGATCTGATTGCCGTTATTGATAAGGGGTTACTTGCGGAATACGGAACCCACGAACAGCTGTTATCTGCGGGCGGCCTCTATACCCGCTTATGGCATGACAGCGTCAGCAGTACTGCGCTCCATCGCCAGCACAACATGAAGGAGGAAACCCCGGGATAGTTACTGGACACGTAATGTATTAAAAACACAGTCAGAAGCGGCGGTACCGTGAATAGCCGCTTTAATTATTTATACTGACATCCTTAATTTTTAAAGAGTATGAATGCTGAACATGCAACAACATCCCTCTGCTATCGCCAGCCTGCGCAACCAACTGGCAGCGGGCCACATTGCTAACCTTACTGACTTCTGGCGCGAAGCTGAGTCGCTGAATGTTCCTCTTGTGACGCCAGTCGAAGGAGCGGAAGATGAGCGAGAAGTGACCTTTCTGTGGCGCGCCCGACATCCTCTGCAGGGCGTTTATCTGCGTCTGAACCGGGTGACGGATAAAGAGCACGTAGAAAAAGGAATGATGAGCGCCCTTCCCGAAACGGATATCTGGACACTGACACTGCGTTTACCCGCAAGTTACTGCGGCTCCTATTCGCTGCTGGAAATCCCCCCCGGCACTACGGCTGAGACGATTGCACTGTCCGGAGGCCGTTTTGCCACCCTTGCCGGAAAGGCCGATCCGCTAAACAAAATGCCGGAGATCAACGTTCGGGGAAACGCAAAGGAATCAGTGCTGACACTTGATAAAGCTCCCGCCCTGTCGGAATGGAACGGCGGCTTCCACACCGGACAACTGCTTACCTCCATGCGCATTATCGCCGGGAAATCTCGCCAGGTTCGGCTCTATATTCCGGATGTTGATATTTCTCAGCCCCTCGGGCTGGTCGTGCTGCCCGATGGTGAAACCTGGTTTGATCACCTTGGCGTATGCGCGGCAATTGACGCCGCCATAAATAATGGGCGCATCGTGCCCGTGGCTGTACTGGGCATTGACAACATTAATGAACATGAACGCACTGAGATACTCGGCGGGCGCAGCAAACTGATAAAGGATATCGCCGGACATCTGCTGCCGATGATTCGCGCTGAACAACCGCAGCGTCAGTGGGCAGACCGTTCGCGCACAGTGCTGGCCGGGCAGAGCCTCGGCGGGATCAGTGCGCTAATGGGGGCTCGTTACGCACCGGAAACGTTCGGTCTGGTGCTCAGCCACTCTCCTTCAATGTGGTGGACGCCAGAAAGAACCAGTCGACCAGGCTTGTTCAGCGAAACCGATACCTCATGGGTGAGTGAGCATCTGCTTTCTGCCCCACCGCAGGGCGTACGTATCAGCCTGTGCGTGGGATCGCTGGAAGGTTCGACAGTGCCTCACGTTCAGCAGCTTCACCAGCGGCTGATTACCGCTGGCGTCGAAAGCCATTGCGCAATCTACACCGGTGGTCACGATTACGCATGGTGGCGCGGTGCACTGATTGACGGGATTGGTTTACTACAGGGTTGAGTTGACCCACAAACACTTTCAGGAAACGGTACAGACTTCCTGAATAAATCAAATAGTCACCTGCGGAAAAGGAATAATCATCAGATGTATGCCCGCGAGTATCGCTCAACACGCCCGCATAAAGCGATTTTCTTTCATCTTTCTTGCCTCACCCTTATCTGTAGTGCGCAAGTTTATGCGAAGCCGGATATGCGGCCACTGGGGCCGAATATAGCCGATAAAGGCTCCGTGTTTTACCATTTCAGCACCACCTCTTTCGACTCTGTCGATGGCACACGCCATTATCGGGTATGGACGGCCGTGCCGAATACAACCGCACCGGCATCGGGTTACCCGATTTTATATATGCTTGACGGTAACGCAGTTATGGATCGCCTGGATGACGAACTGCTCAAACAATTGTCAGAAAAAACACCGCCAGTGATCGTGGCTGTCGGGTATCAGACCAACCTCCCTTTCGATCTCAACAGCAGGGCTTACGACTATACGCCAGCAGCAGAAAGCAGAAAAACAGATCTCCACTCAGGGCGTTTTAGCCGTAAGAGTGGTGGCAGCAACAACTTCCGCCAGTTACTGGAAACGCGTATTGCCCCAAAAGTGGAACAGGGACTGAATATCGATCGGCAACGCCGCGGCTTATGGGGGCACTCCTACGGCGGCCTCTTCGTGCTGGATTCCTGGCTGTCCTCCTCTTACTTCCGGTCGTACTACAGCGCCAGCCCGTCGTTGGGCAGAGGTTATGATGCTTTGCTAAGCCGCGTTACGGCGGTTGAGCCTCTGCAATTCTGCGCCAAACACCTGGCGATAATGGAAGGCTCGGCGACACAGGGTGATAACCGGGAAACGCATGCTGTCGGGGTGCTGTCGAAAATTCATACCACCCTCACTATACTGAAAGATAAAGGCGTCAATGTCGTATTTTGGGATTTCCCCAACCTGGGACACGGGCCGATGTTCAATGCCTCCTTTCGCCAGGCACTGTTAGATATCAGTGGTGAAAACGCAAATTACACAGCAGGTTGTCATGAGTTAAGCCACTAAACACTGCCCGCTTTTACGCGGGCAGTACGCCTGAAACACTACGATCAGAATGATGCGGTAACTCCGGCATAGTAAGCCCGGCCTGGCTCGTTATAGGTATTCGCCCCTTCAGAAGATCGGAAGATCTGTTTATTGAGGATATTACTGACGCCGACATTAAGACGCAGATTTTTATTAATATCGTAATTGAAGTTCGTCCCCACCAGTGAATAAGCGCCCAGCTCTTTACCTGACAGACCGCCAGTATCTTCACTGCGGGTTTCCGCATGAGTACGCGGTTTTTGTCTGCCATATAACGTCCAGTTGACGCTGGCAGAAAACGCCTGGGTGATGGTCCAGTTAAGCGAGTTATTGATAGTATATTTCGGGATGACCGACAGAGGATTACCGGTGTCTTTTTGCTCCGAAGTGATCATCCATGTGGCATTGGTATTCCAGTTCAGACGATCTTTCACCAGTGGGAAAGACATACTGGCTTCGATACCGTCCACCAGAGCTTTCCCGCCATTCTGCCACTTGAGGATATATGCGCCTGAAGCGGTTTGCCCGATAACGTTATCCCCGGCCACGATCTTATTCTGGTAATCATTGCGGAAGTAGGTCACACTTGCGTGGTAATCTTCCCAGGTGAACTCCAGCCCAATTTCTTTATTGACGCTGATTTCCGGATCGAGATCTTTATTACCGATCAGGTAGCACCCGCCTGATGTAATATCTTTTGGACAGCCATTGCCTTTCGAGTAGAGCAGATAGCCTTCACTGGATTGATACAGGTTTGGGGCTTTAAAGGTTCGGGCAACCCCTGCTTTGACTTTGAAATAATCGCCCAATTCCTGCGAAAGATTCAGACTGGGGCTGAAGTTCCCGCCGGAGTCGCTGAGATAATCAAAGCGCAGGCCGGGAATGATATTCGTGCCAGGAACCGGCTCAATGTTATCTTCAATATACAGCGCACTGATTTGAGAATGATTTTTACTGCTGCGATCCGCAGCAGAGCCAGAAATACCGCTGATATCACTGTCATTCACCGTCAGGCTGGTAGAGGAAGGATCATCGAGCTTATCGCGGTTCCACTCTGCACCAACGGTCAGCGTTTGATCAACCATCACATTCAAAGGAATATTAAGCTCGCCGCTGGTTCGCCAGGAACTCAGGCGATTGGTCGTAAACTTTTCACCCGCTAAAATACGCCCTTCACCACCGCCGGATAATCCTTCATTCATGCGGGTATTATTGGTTTTCTCGTAATAAACACCAAAGCGACTTTGTCCCCAGTCCCAGATACCATTATGCGTAATGCCATAATTCTGTCGGTACAGGCGGTTCGTCTCTTTGCCGGAGTTTGCCAGGCTTTCGGTAACTGCACTGGAAGAACTGTTTTGCGTATCGCCCGCATAGATATTCCCCTGGCGGCTATATCCGGCTTCGAAATCGAGAATCTGCTGCGGATTTAATTTCCACGAGACAACGCCGTTAATATCTTTGTTACGTACCCCTTCATGCCCGGCTGCGTTTTTCGTACCGACCGGAGAATTAATATCCCAACTGTCAGCATCCGTTTTATTCAGGTTACCATACAAACGCGTGGTAAGAGCATTACCAGCCAGAGGCCCACTAAGGCTGAAATTGGCGCGACGCGTAGCGCCCTCATCGCTACTTTCCGGCTGATTGGTGTATAACGACAGCGAACCGTGCCAGTCGTTGGTGGGACGTTTGGTAATGATGTTCACCACCCCCCCGGCTGCCCCCGAACCGTAGCGCGCCGCCGCAGGGCCGCGGATCACTTCAATACGCTCAACCTGTTCCGGTGGCACCCAGTTGGTGTCACCGCGGGTATCACGCTCTCCACGCCAGCTATAACGCACGGAGTTACGTGACGTCACCGGTACACCATCAATTAAAATTAAGGTGTTTTCCGGCCCCATACCACGAATATCGATCTGGCGGTTGTTACCGCGTGTGCCCGAGGCGCTATTGCCGGTAAGATTGACGCCAGGCATTTTACGAATAATATCTGAAAGGTCGTTTACCGGAGGGGTCTTTTTAATATCCTCGCTGGTAATAACCGACACGCCCGGCTGCTGTTTTAATACCTGCTCAGCGGTGGCTTCCACCACCAGAGTCTCGTCATTATCATCGTCGGAGGATTTGGCTACTGATACCTGGCTATTCAACCCAACCAGGAGCACAGTTAGCGACCAGAGGATTTTGTTAATTCTCATACCTATTCCCTAATAAATGCCTAACTTAAAATGTTTGATCGTTAAGCTCACATCCTTGCCAGATATTTTTTACTGCCATTATTGTTTTTATATAAGAATGATAATTAATATCATTTAGCAAAAAAAAAGCAATCCCTCACAAGATAAATATATTGATTTTTCATAAATATCAAATTGATATATAACATATGTTTTTTATTTCATTGCACTTGTCG
>Ga0079226_10002639_pt1 | contig 13826 bp, 10 predicted proteins | sample Poulit2014_FD_76345 | JGI IMG/M metagenome (GOLD analysis project Ga0079226, IMG submission 76345) | Agricultural soil microbial communities from Georgia to study Nitrogen management - Poultry litter 2014 | ecosystem: Environmental > Terrestrial > Soil > Agricultural land | place: USA: Georgia... | reverse complement strand
ATATAATTACTAAAGAAAATGAAATTAAGGTAGCAAAATTAATTTTCTGTCTCTTTAAGTTTATTATTTTTAATTAGTTTTTCACTAATAGCGTAAAACCAGATATTAGAAATACAAATCCTATAAGTAGCCAATTGTAGTAATTTATTCCAGTTTTAGGCAGCTCATGGCCTTCGTTATTATCAATTTCAGCTGGTAATTCATCTTTACAATCATCCGAGGCTTCTGGATCCTGGGGCTGTGATGGTTCTTTAACCTTAGTTAACCCATCAACCGCAGATTGTAATGCTATGAATGCTTCATTCACTTGTTTATTAGCTACCTCTTTATTTATTAATATGCTTTTTGCATAATCCAATGCGTATTTAAAATTTCGATATGAACCTTCAGTGAAATTGTTCGATTCAATATTTTCAGTTTTTTCTATAAGTTCTTCTAAATCTTTTTTATCTACAGAAGGCTCTGGAGAAGGTTCTGGTTTGGATGCTGGCTCTTTTACTTCTTCCAATTTATCGATTGCCTTCTGTAAACTTACAAAAGCATCATCCATTTGTTCTTCTGTTACATTTTCATACATTAGTAACTTCTCAGCCTCTTTAATGGCTACGGATAAATCTGTAAAAGTTTCTTCAGTATATTGATCTAGTTCATAACCTTTAGCCTTTTCTATTAATGTTTGTAGTTTTTCGAGTGCTTCATTTTCATCCGTATCTGGTTCTACATCTGCTTTAAAACCAGGGAGTTCATCACGTGTAATTACAGAATCATGATCATACACATGCTTTATATGTTCCTCACTGTTTTGTTCCGTTAAAAGACCATTCCATGTGGTAAAATAAAGATATTTCGAATGATACAGTGATAATAAATCAGGATCAGGTATTGGACCATTTTCTGCCATCGCTACAAGTTTCTGATTATTTGACAAGTCAACAAGTGCTTCATATTGGGAAACTTGGGGTATATAATTATATTCTCCAGGATATGAATCAAATGAAACGATGTCAACATAATCATTGCCTGGGTACCAATCTTCATCAATTGAGTTCCAAATCCATATTAAATTATTTAGTTGATGTTCATTTGTCAACCGATCATACATTAAGTGCCACAACTTTTTTACAGGACCTGGTCCTTTTGCTCCCCACCAAAACCATCCACCTTCAGCTTCATGTAGTGGTCGCCAAAGTACTGGTACACCTTCATCTCGTAGTTTCTTTAACTCTTCCGCGATGGCATCAATATCACGAAGGATTAATTTATAATCCTCTGATTCTGGGTGATTCATCGCATACTCAATATCAAAAGTAGATGCATCTGTATAAAATCCACTCCACCATGGTTGTTCTTCTGTATTAAGTAAATCTTTTGGAGCATTCCAATGCCAAGCAAACGTTACAATTCCACCTTGTTCTGCCCATTCAATTCCTCTTTCCACATCATCTGTATCGGCACCGAATTCAACGCGTGAAGGGCTATAGTCCATTAGATCCAATCCTAATATTGCAGGTAATTTCCCTGTTATTCTTTCTATCTCATCTAAATCTGCCAAGTTATCACTTGAATCTCCTTGCTGACCAGATAAAATATTTTTACCAAAATTATCAACAAGATAATTAAACAATAACTGTGTTTCTTTTGTTGCATTAGGGTTAACCAATTGTTTTTCTACTTCATGTGCTGGTGGAACTGAACTAGGAGAGACTTTAATATAATCTATTGCAAAATATGTCCAATTTGGAGTAATCGTTACTGTGTTTATCCCTTCATTTAACTGCATCTTCCCACCAGAAGTTTCACCGAATCCATCTCCCATTGTAATTGATCCTAATGGTTCATCATTTAGAAGAATATTCGCTACTTTGCCTTCTCCGTATATTGCGGCATAACCTATTGTTAATTCATAAATTGAGTCAGTCGAAGCATCAATTTCAAATGTTAAAGATTGATCAGGTTCACTAAAATTTCCCACATATCCCGCTCCAGAATACCCTGGTTCTGAATTTTCGATTATTAGACCATTACTTAGAATTGCATCTTCCGCCTCTAAAATCATCTCTTCTTCACTATTTTCTTCTTTAGCTTTTAATACAAATGAGTTTTGAGGATAAACTATGGTTATAATACTTATTATATAAACTAGACTAATTAATTTTATATACTTTTTAAATTGCAATTCCTTCTCCCTTTCTGATGATTAATTAGTTTTTATTTTGCCATAACATTTAGCTTTCTATTAAAAATTAACTGTATTTTATTTAATCTATGTTTCATCACAAAATAAATTTAATCTTCTTATTTTGTTAGAGTTTTTAGTTTAATAAGTTAATAATTAGTTAATATATTTTTTGTTAATCTTCCGCATTATTTTTAAAGTAAAAAATGATACCGCTAACCCACTAATACCAGGGGATACAAATACTAAAAAGATAAAATTTTTGAAAGAAAAATAAAAAATCCCTACTAAACTGATAATCATTAAAAATGTCCACCAAAAACTACTCATTAATAAAAAGGCATGAACAGATAAAGACCAATCTATTTTTTTAAAATGCTCTTTTAATAGTGGATTTGTTAGTGTAAGTATAATAATAAAGATAGATAATACAGAAAGTACATATTTAATTGTATATATCAATGCACCGCTAAATCTTTCTGATATTGGAACTATAATAAAGAAAAGCGTATAAAATAAAAAAAAGAAAATTAAAATTGAAAAAAATCTTTTTTTATTTGTATTATGATATTTATTTTTAAAATTTTTAAATGTTTTTTTCCTTTCACTATTCAAAACATCTTGACTAACGAACATCAACGCTTCAACAGAGGGTATCATGGTTAAAAAGCCTAAGCCACGTATAAAATATAACCAGAATACTACACTGTTTTTTACAATTTCAGTGAATAATTCCATCATTTTAAATGATGCTTTCATGATATCGTTGGCTACACTTCTATTATTATCCATTCATTTATCCTTTCTACAAAATTAATAAAAGGCTGAAAATTGACTATTCCCAGCCTTTTTTAATTGATTATTCTAAGTTAAAGTCATTTCGTATTTCTTTACCAAGATCTTTTATCGGATCTTCCACTGGTGTATTATTTAGATTTAATGTTTCTACAACAGAAGTAATGCGATTTTCAATTTCTGGAAAATCTGGATTATAAGGCACATTCTGTACAATACTTCCATCTTGGAGTTGGTTTACTAAAGATTCTGCATTTTCAGGCGCTCCTGCTAGATTATATACATCATCAACATTTCGCTCGACAACTGGTACAGCTCCAGTAATTTCTGCTTGAATATCTTGTCCTTCACCATAAGTTAAATATTTCAATAATTCCCAAGCTTCTTCAGGATGCTTACTATCTGCATTGAGTCCTATTGGTAGATAAGATGCTGGCGATAAAGTCCCTGTATCATTAGCTATAGGAAGTGGTACTACATCAAATTCAAAATCTCCATTTGCTTCATACTCTACCCAATCCCAAGGACCTGTCATTCTCATAGCGGCCACTCCAGACAAGAATAGGTTTGAAACACCCTCTGATTGTGCTCCAGTCGGTTGGACATTATATTCATTAATCAAATCTTGACTAAAATTTAGTGCCTCTATTGCTTCAGGTGAATCAATAGTCACATTTTCGGTTTCAGGATCTAATATATAAGTTCCATAACTTAATAAAAGTTCTTTTAAGTAAAAGTTTTCTATACCAAATTGTGTAGTCCTATCGCCTTCTTTTACAGTTAATTGTTGGGCAATATCTAAAAATTCATCCATTGTCCAATCGTCTTCTGGATAATCTACTCCCATTTCATCAAACAGATCTTTATTATATCCCATTTGAACGGTCGAACGGTCTCGAATCATCCCATATTGAGTACCGTCAACCTGACCCAACTCTAAAATTCCAGGCTGGTATTCATCTACATCAATGTCTTCACTTATATTATCCGTCAGATCCATTAAGATACCATTTTCAGCCAATGTTCCAAATGAAGAAGGTTGAACCCAAACTAAGTCTGCCAAGTTTCCTCCAGCAGCCATTGTTAACACTCTTTCATTATATTCGTCGTAAGTTGCAGATACTTGTTCAACTTTAATGTGAGGATTCTGTTCAGTAAATTTATCAAAAATTTCTTGCTCCTTTTTTGTTCCTTCAGGATTATTATTCCAAGTCATAATTTTTAAAGTTATCTCTTCTTCTGAATCAGAATTATTTGCACCCTCATTATCTACATTTTCATTTCCGCATCCAGCTATTAACGTCGTTGTAGCTATCCCAGTTGTTATCAACATTTTCTTCCATAAATTCATTTTATTTCCTCCATTTTTTACTTCAAAAGATTTGACAACTTTAATTTATAATTTAAAACAGTAGATGAAGAATAATTTACACATATCCCTCCTAAATAATATTATTTCCCTGAAAATTTTCCTATTAATTCGTTGTCAAATCTTGAGTTTTTAATTTTCTTGTTTTTTGTACTAACTTTTACTATCCTTTTACACCCTGAGTGGCGACACCTTCCACAAAATATTTTTGGCCTACAAAGAAAATAACAATTAAAGGTATTAACATTAAAGTGCTTGCTGCCATCATAGGACCCCAGTAGACAGTTAAGGCTCCCTGAAATTGCATAACTCCAACTGCTAAAGTGAATTTTTCAGTACTATGCAAATAAATTAATGGGGTTAAAAAATCATTCCAAAATCCCATAAAACTTAATATAGTTACAGTAATTATTGAAGACTTAGCCATGGGCAATATTAATTTCCAATATATTTGGAAGGTATTTGCTCCGTCTAAATATGCTGATTCCTCAACTTCTTTTGGTATACTCCTAAAAAATTGTCTTAGTAAAAATATATAATAAGAATTACCTAAGAATGCAGGTAATATAAGAGGAACTAACGTATCTACAAGTCCTAATTTTGACCAAATCATATACACTGGAATCATTGTAACTTGTGGGGGTAACATCAGAGTGGACATCAAAAGCATAAACCAAAAATTACGTCCTTTTCCTTTTATCCGTGCAAATCCGTAAGCAACAAAAGAACTAGAAAGAACAGTCCCTAATGTTCCTAACCCAGCAACTATTAAAGAATTTTTATAAAATGTTCCAAATGGAACTATTTCAAAAACGTCGTTAAAGTTATACCAATCCCATTCAACTGGTAATAAACTAGGAGGAAAAGTAATAACTTCGTTTTCCGGTTTAAAGGCAGTAAATATCATCCATAAAAATGGAAACATAAAGACTATTGATAGTAATATCAACGCTATATAAATTAATGTCTTTTTTAATTTATTTTTCTGTTTATAACTTCTTTTTTTCTTTTTTGTATGCGTATTCATTTGAATCTCTTCCATTAATGTTCTCCTTTCTTTATCATTTAAAGATCTTCCGCTTCATAATATACTTTATCTCCTATATATTTAAATACAAATATACTTAATATTAAAATGACTACAAACAGTACCCACGCTAACGCCGAAGCATATCCTTGATTGAAATATTGGAAACCTTGTTGGTACAAGTAAAACACATAAAATAATGAGGCATTGTTAGGCCCCCCTGTTCCACTACTTACTACAAAAGATTCAGTGAAAACTTGTAATGCTCCAATGAGTCCCATAACAAACTGAAAGAATATAACAGGTGATGTTAAAGGAACTGTAATATTCCAAAACTTACTCCAAGTACTTGCACCATCAATTTCAGCTGCTTCATAGAGAGATTTTGGCACCTCTTGTAGAGAAGCTAAGTAAATAACCATTCCTCCTCCAACTCCCCATAAACTCATAATAATAAGAGTTGGCTTTACCATTTGTTCACTTAACAACCACATAGATGTTGGCAAATTAAAAAATTCTAATATGGCATTAGCTATACCAAAGTTTGGTTGAAAAATTAACGTCCATAATAAAGCAGTCGCTACTGTGGGAACTATAGAAGGTAAATAAAAAATAGTACGAAATATACCCATAAATCTAACTTTAGAATTTAACAAAACAGCTAGTAAATATCCTGTAATTAAACCAAGAGGTACACTGAGTAATGTATAAAAAATGGTATTCCCGATAGTTTTCCAAAACAACGGGTCTCCTGTAAACATTCTTATATAGTTATCTAAACCTATCCATTCTGGTGTTCCAAATCCTGAAGAATCCGTAAAAGATAAATATAATGAATAAATCATAGGCCCTGCAGTCAATAAAATAAAACCTAAAATCCAAGGCAGCGTGAATATATAAAATAATTTTGTCTTTCTTTTCCCAAACATATTGTCACTTCTTTCTTAAGACTATTACTACTGACTAATATTATATTTCCATTTATTAATTAGGTATTTTTTAATCACTGAAATTATCTCCAAAATCTTTGATATAAATTAGACGGCTATTGAAATCAGATTTATTATTTTGTGACCAGTATTCGTCTTTTCTTGTCGTTTCATTTTGACTAAATAGTAAACCTACATTTTGTAAATCAGAACCATATCTATACTCACTTCCTGGGAAAATCTTATAGCGTTTATTTGGATCTAATCCTTGTAATTTTAAGCGTTCATATGGGGCATTAGGCCTAGCCAATACCTGATAAAAACCGATCAAAGCTTCTGACTTATTAGGAGAAACAATCATCCATCCAACTTCATTACTTTCAAAAGGACTTTTTAATCTATAAAATGTTCCCGTTCGTATCAATTTTTGGTGCTTTTTAAACATTTTTATTTGTTTTACAACTTTATTTTTTTCTTCTTTATTTAATTTTGTTATATCTAATTCATATCCAAATGTTCCAAAAGTGGCCACATCTCCCCTAGTATTAATAGGAGTATTTCGTCCTACTTGATGATTAGGAACCGTTGATACATGGCTACCAATTGAAGATATTGGGTACACTAAAGAAGTCCCATATTGAATCTTTAATCTTTCAACAGCATCTGTGTCATCACTTGTCCATATTTGAGGGCTGTAATACAGCATTCCGGGATCAAACCGTCCACCGCCTCCTGCACAAGATTCAAAAAGAATCTCTGGATATTTAGTTTGTAAACGCTCAAAAAGAGAATATACTCCTAATATATATCTATGGTATAACTCACCTTGTCTATCAGATTCTAAATTTACAGAATACGCTTCTGAGATATAACGATTCATATCCCACTTTATATAATCAATTTTTACATGCGTTAATATTTTATCCATTTGCTGATATAGATTATCAACTACTTCTTTATTTGAAAAATCAAGAATATATTGATTACGACCATGTGATACATTTTTTCCAGGAACATTTATGATCCAATCTTTATGGTTCTTATATAAGTCAGTATCTTTACTAACCATCTCAGGTTCGAACCAAAGCCCAAATAACATTCCCATATTATGAATCTCTTCTGATACTTTTCTTAATCCATTGGGTAACTTTCTTTTATCTACTGTCCAATTCCCTAATGAACCATTATCTGTATCTCGCGTTCCAAACCAACCATCATCCAAAACAAAAAGATCTACACCTAATTCAGATGATTCACGTGCAATCTCTAGGATTTTATCCTCATCAAACTCAAAATAAGTAGCTTCCCAGTTATTGATTAAAACTGGCCTATCTTTGTCTCTCCATGTTCCTCTGACTAAACGATTACGGTATAAATCATGATAAGTTTGACTCATTTGGTTTAGTCCATTATTTGAATAAACCATCACAACTTCCGGAGTATTAAATATCTCTCCTGGTTCAAGTTTCCAACTAAAATTAAATGGATTAATTCCCATCATAACTCGACTCACATTGTACGTATTCACTTCAACTTGAGCTTCAAAATTACCAGAATAAACTAAACTAAATCCGTATACTTCCTCACTTTTTTCTGTAGTCTCTGGTCGCGCTAGTGCTATAAATGGATTATGAACTGGCCCAGTTGCTCCCCGAGCACTAGAAATTGATTTTTTCCCTATAGATAAAGGAGTTCTACTGATATGATTTTCTCTTGCCCAAGCCCCATTCAGATGAAGTAAATCAAAATCTTTTTCCGGTAAATCTAAAGACATACTCATTGCTTTATCCAGAAAATAACTTTCTTCATCTTCATTTTTAAATACAGAACGCCGAGTAATGACTGGTAAATCTCTATAAATCGTATAATATAGAATTAAATATAACTCTGAGTATTGGTCTTTTAAGCGTACACATAGTGTTGTAGCTTCATCATCTGTTTCTGTATATGTTGATGGTAAATCCTCTATAGTTGGCTTTCCATCATATATTTCATAATCTTGATATTCAAAATGTGAGATATGATCTCCCTTCGGATATTTAATTTGAAAAGCGGGATCTCGAAAATCAGTAGTTCCAAAACTTGGGAATTCTTGTTTGATATGTTCAAATGATGAAGTTTCACTTCCCTCATATAAATTATTTGCCGGGCGTCCCTCCCGCTCTATTAAATAATCAAAAGACTCAGAATGATTAATTTTTTTCCCATAATATAAATGTTCTAATTGTTTACTATTATTCAAAACTTTAAAAACATAACTAATTGATTTATTAGTTAAATGGAACTCTTTCTGTTCTTCGTTTACTTTAATTAATTTATGTTTAATCACTCATTTATTCTCCTTTAAATTAATATATACTCAGTAAAAACTATCCTATCATTTTTTTATAATTAATAACCGCTCCTATTAAATTAGCGTCATTTTTATATTTAGCGTTTACAATTTTAGGTTTAGCAGAAGTAATACCAATACTCTCAATTTTTTTATTTAATCTCTCTGAGATCTCTTTTGAAAGAGATTTGCGGTTAGAGATACCTCCACCCAAAACTATATAGTCAGGGTCTATAATTACCTGAATGTTATATAATACTTCAGCAATGTAGTCAAACATATCATTAATAATTTTAACAGCTAATTTTTCGCCTGTATCATACAACTCAAGTAATTTAATTCCATCTACATGCTTTCCACTTTTTGCAAAATACTTTTTACAAGCTGCAACTAATGTGCCATTTTCACTTCCTGTTTTCCCATTTGTATTTAAAGACATTCCAAATTCTCCACCCAAAAGATAACTTCCAACATACAATTCTCTATTAATAAACACAGATCCTCCCATACCTGTTCCTAACACTACAGATATAATATTGGTTCCTTCTTTAGCTGACCCCAGCTCTACTTCACATAAGCCAGCACAATTTGCATCATTTTCAATGGCAACTGGAACACTAAATTTTTCTTCTAATAAATCATAAATAGGAATAAAATGAATATAAGGTATTGCGCTAATCCCTTCAATCACCTTTTTTTGTTGATTGACAGAGCCGGGACTACTAATAGCAATTCCTTCGATTTTATTTTGTTGATCAATTATATTCGCCATTTTTTCTAACATTTCTTCTAACGAATCAGGTGTTTTAAAAACTCCTTTATCAAGAAAGTTATTATCTTGATATTTACCAAATTTTACCGATGTTCCACCTAAATCGAAAACCATTATACTCATTTTTTTTCCCTTATTATTAAATTATTATAATTTTTCTCCATTTGAGTGTATGACTTTTTTTAACCAATCATAACTCTTTTTCGGAACTCTTTTCAGATCTTTTAAATCATGATTATCACGATTTACATAAACAACCCCATAACGTTTACGCATATCTCCTTGTGAGCTTAGTATATCAATTAAACCCCAGCCTAAATATCCCATAACTTCCACTCCATCAATCTCAACTGCATCTTTCATAGCTTGCAAATGGCCTTTAAGATAATCGATTCGATAGTCATCTTGAATTGGTGTTTCTCCATCCCATTCTTCAATAACGCCAAGACCATTTTCAATTGGAAAAATTGGTAAGTTATAACGATTATACATTTTATTTAAAATGTCACGGAAACCAAGTGGATCAATTTGCCAATTCCATTCGGATCTTTCTAAATATGGATTATCTACTATCCCATAATTCATATATTCAGTAGGAGAGGCATCTTTAGGAATCTTAGTATGATCAATTACCATGCTTTGGTAATAACTAAACGTTAAATAATCACTTTTAACTTTACTTAACACTTCTAAATCATCTTCTTGGAGTTGAAGATCAATATTATTATTTTCAACAAATTTCCAAAATGAATCTAAGTAACGACCATAAACAAATACTTCTAATAAATTATTGTTCATAAATTCATCAATTTCTCGAGCTACTTTTATATCTTTTGGATGGGAAGAATTTGGATAGATTTCATCATATGCAAGCATTCCACTAATTTTACAGTCTGTATTTTCATGGATATAGTTTGCGATATGCGCGTGAGCCATCATTACATTATGTTGTAATCGATAGGAATCTTCTAAAGTTCTCCCCTCACCAGTTATTCCTGAAAACTGAAAACCACCAGGATGTTGATGATATAAATTTTGCTCATTAAATGTTATCCAATGCTTCACTTTATGTCCAAAACGTCTAATCATTTCTTTTCCATATCGAACAAAAGCATCTACAACTTTTCGTGACATAAATCCATCATACTCTTCTGCTAAATGAAGTGGCATATCAAAATGATATAGACAAACCATCGGTTCAATCCCACGCTCTATCAAATCATCAATAAACTGATCGTAAAATGCAATGCCTTCTTCATTAAATGCACCATTACCATCTGGATTTACACGACTCCATGATATCTGAAAACGATACATATTCATTCCTAAGTCTTGCATTAAATCAAAGTCTTCTTTATACCGGTGGTACGAATCAGTTGCTACTTTCCAATCTGATATATTTTCACTAGCCTCTCGTATGTCATACACTGATTTCCCTTTTCCACCTTGATCCCATGCTCCTTCAGTTTGCATACTAGACACTGAATTACCCCAATAAAATCTATCTCCTAACGACAAATCATTTCCCCCTATTTTTATTTATTCGATACTAACTATATCAAATTATCAAATTTATTTGTTCTCCCTTATTGAAATCGATTTCTCTTTTTGGAAAGCACTTCCTTTTTTTATTTCAAGTATTTTATTAATGAAAAAGTGTGGTAAACTAATAATGTTACCTATAATTAACTTACTACAGGAGTGTTTTAATAATGAATGGTGGTTTAATAATTATCTTGCAACAAATAGTCAATCACGTGCATACTACTACAGGTTTTGATTATGTAATAGCTAAATATTTATTAAGAAATCTTGATAGCGACAATCTTTCAATTTCTAAAGTGGCAGAAGATTGTCATATATCTAAAGCTAGTGTAACGCGCTTTGCTCAAAGTATTGGATATGAAGGCTTTAGTGATTTGAAACGTGACTTCGAAATTATTCAATACGAGCGAGATGAACTAAAGTTAGATTTTCGAGCAAAATCAAGATCAAGAAAGTCTAGTAGTTTGACGAGGGAACTTCAAAACGAATTTACCGAAGTAGTCAAAGATTTTCAGAAATTTAGTCAGCAAATTGATTTTGATTCCATCGAGACATTGTGTAATTTGATCTACAACGCACATGATGTTTATATTATCTCTACCTTAATCCCGGAAAATTTAAGCCAAATTTTACAAACAACCTTATTAAATTCTGGAAAAGTTACTCATTCCTTTCCTTCTATAAATCAGCAATACAATAATATTCCAAATATGATTTCTAAAGATGATTTAGCTCTATTTGTATCTTTAGAAGGTTCCCACATTTCTCAAAGAGAAATGACTTTATCTATTACAGATACCGGTGCAACAAGTGTGCTCATAACCCAGAATCCGGATATGAAGCTCAATTCAGTATTCGACCACATACTTTCCTTAGGTGATCACGATATTGAGAGAAGTGGTAAATATAAATTATTAATGTTTATTGAATATTTTAGTCATTTCTATATGCGAAAATATAGTTTATAATTTCTCTAGCTACCAGTAACGATGTTGTTTTTTCGTTACTGGTATTTTTATCATAATATCTATTTAATTAATAACTTCCTCTGTTTCTAAATCAAAAAAGTGAACTTTATTCATGTCAAAGGCTACTTCAAACTCATCTCCATGATTAAACTGCTCTCGTTTATCCAAACGAGCTATTAAAACCGTTTCATCTATTTTTGTGTAAATGATTGTCTCAGCTCCAGTAAGTTCTGAAACATCTACTGTAAGTTTTAATTTAGCTTCCTCATTTGTCTCAAGAGCTATCAATTCTGAATGAATATCTTCAGGTCTAATTCCAAGAACTACTCTTTTTCCACTATAATTATTTTTCTCAAGTAATTTTCTATGAGGCTCACTTATTTTCATGTTCAAGTTTTTACCATTGGTCACAAAACCATCTTCATATTTTACTTCAATAAAGTTCATTGCCGGTGAGCCTAAAAAACTAGCTACAAATATATTTTTTGGATAATCATAAACATCTGCTGGTGTTCCTATTTGTTGAATAATACCTTCATTCATAACTACTAATCTAGTGGCAAGCGTCATTGCTTCTGTTTGATCATGTGTTACATATATCGTCGTAGTATCTAGCCGCTCGTGTAGTCTCGCAAGTTCAGTACGCATATGGACACGTAACTTAGCATCTAGGTTTGATAATGGCTCATCCATTAAAAAGACTTCTGCTTCACGTACCACTGCTCGTCCTAAAGCAACTCTTTGTCTCTGACCTCCTGATAATGCTGCTGGTTTTCTATCTAATAAATCAGTGATTCCTAATATTTCAGCAGCCTCATCCACTCTTTGTTCAATCGTTTCTTTAGAGAGCTTCCTCATTTTAAGACCAAATGCCATATTATCTCTAACTGTCATATGAGGATAAAGAGCATAATTTTGGAATACCATAGCTATTCCGCGATCTTTAGGTTCTACATCATTCATTAATTCTCCATCTATAAATAGTTCCCCTTTGGTAATCTCTTCTAATCCTGCTATCATACGTAATGTAGTCGACTTTCCACAACCAGATGGTCCAACAAATACAATAAACTCTCTGTCTTTAATATCTATATTAAAATCATCTACAGCATATGATTTTGATTCATTATATGATTTACAAATATGTTTTAATTGAATAGACATATATTTGGCTCCTTTTTAAATTAATTTAAATATGAAAAGATATTTTGAATATCATCTACATCTATAATTATAGTATATTTACGTAGTATCTTGGTGCCGCTTACTGAAATCGATTTCTAAAATTGAAATCATTTTCATTGGTATGATTCCTCTTAAAGTAGACACTAAAAAAGAAAACAACTTTAGAGCATTTTATACATTCAAATAACATATAACTGGAGAGCTTGAAAAATATATTCAATAAATCTTGAGTGCTTAACTTATAGGGGATTATGCAAAAGTTACGGTTTATTATTAAATGATTCTGTATTTCATCAAAAAGGATTAAGTTACCAAGAATATGGACTTCAAGGGATTAAAAAACAGGTAGTAAGAATAAGCATTATAATAAAAAATTTAAGTGATTAGTAGTCCGAAAATTCGTTTATGGTAGAATAAAGAGTACAGAAAATTGCAGTTTAGAAGTACATAACCTTGAAAACAAAAATAGGCCTTGTTAGCCTCTCGATACTTTTCTAAAGTCTAAGTTACGACACTTAACTTAGAGGTAGAAAACAAATGCTAACAATGACCACTATTGCTAATACTATTAAAAACTTTACGAAATAATCACACAAATCAATAAGATTACAGATACCTTAGATATCAATTGACGACAGCTAAAGAGTACGTAGATATTACAATTCTTCCTAAAAAACACCAAGATAGAATCAGAAATGATGTACGGTGAGGAATGGAGAGACATCGTT
>Ga0079226_10002638_pt1 | contig 13827 bp, 11 predicted proteins | sample Poulit2014_FD_76345 | JGI IMG/M metagenome (GOLD analysis project Ga0079226, IMG submission 76345) | Agricultural soil microbial communities from Georgia to study Nitrogen management - Poultry litter 2014 | ecosystem: Environmental > Terrestrial > Soil > Agricultural land | place: USA: Georgia... | reverse complement strand
GGAGAATAGCCTTCGAAAAGAGTTTCGGTAGAATCTATTATCTTAATCCCTGTAGCTACCCCATGAAAGGGCTCCTCTAAAGGAAATAGTTCGCCTCCGTATAAGACAACAATTGCCTGCATACCTAACCCTATACCTAAAATATGCTTTTCAGATCCATATCGTTGTAAAACTTCCATTAACAGCCCAGCCTCCGAAGGAAGACCTGGTCCTGAGGAGAGGATAATATAATCAAATTGTTCTACAGCATCTACTTCAAACCGATCATTTCTCCAGACCGTATACCCAATACCTAATTCGCCCAAGAGTTGCACTAGATTATAGGTAAAAGAGTCGTAATTATCTATTATCAATACGTTTTTATTCATGGTGGATATTTTTCAATTCTTCTTTAATAATAACCGGGTCCGACAAAAGCAAATTATATGGTTTCTGCTAATTCTAAGGCCTTTCGTAAGGCTGCAATTTTATTATTTACTTCTTGCAGTTCATTTTCCGGATCAGATTTTAACACGATTCCTCCGCCTGCCTGATAATGTAAACGGCTCTTTTTACTTAAAAAAGAGCGGATCATAATGGCGTGATTAAAATCCCCATTAAACCCCATAAAACCTATCGCGCCACTATAAAACGAGCGCTGTAAACCTTCATGTTGGTCAAGTAAAGTAAGGGCTCTATGCTTAGGCGCTCCGCTTAATGTGCCGGCTGGGAAAGTATCTGCAACGACATCAAAAGGGCTGGCGTCTTTACGCAATTGCCCAGTGACTTTAGATACCAAGTGTACTACATGCGAATAATATTGTGCCTCTTTGAAAGATTTCACCTGTACATTTTCGCAATGCCTGTTCAAATCATTTCTTGCTAAATCGACAAGCATGACATGCTCAGCAGTTTCTTTATCATCCTCTTTGAGTTTTTTGGCTATTTTCCTATCCTCTTCCTTATCTCCTGTGCGTTTAAATGTGCCTGCAATAGGATAAATAGCAGCTTCATTTCCAGCTAAAGTGATTTGTGCTTCGGGCGAAGAGCCAAAGAGTTTAAAGTTTCCATAATCAAAGTAAAACAAATAGGGTGAAGGGTTTATTGATCGTAAAGCTCTGTACACATTAAACTCATCCCCTCTAAAATCGGTTGAAAAAGCCCGGGAAGGCACTATTTGAAAGACATCACCTCTTTTTATATGCCGTATCATTTTTCTCACCAATTCCCTATGTTCTTCATCATTGCGATTTGACTTTTCTTCCCCGATCCTTTGAAAAGTATATTCCGGGAAATTTTTATTCTGTATAAAATTTTCTATTTGTTCAATCTCGGAAGTCTCTTTTTCGCTGAGTGTATTTTCAAAAATATGTAAACGATTGTGAAAGTGATCTATAGCAATCACAAATTTATATACGTGATATTGCAGATGGGGAATATTCCGCTCGGAATCTAAAGGCGTATTTATTTTTATATCTTCAAAATGGGTAATGGCATCGTACGTGAAATAACCAAACAAACCATTGGGCACTACGTTAGGGATAGTAGGGGCTGAAGATGAAAAAGAACGCGAAAAATCATTAACTTCTTTACGTAAGTCAATCTTTCCTGCTTCTTTGCTTGTTTTCTTTCCATCCGGAAAATAAGTCTCTAAGCTTCTTTCAGTTAGCTGAATGCCGGCCAAAGGTTGACAACAAATATAGCTTATGTTGTTATCCCTACTGTGGTAATCCGAACTTTCCAGTAAAAGACTGTTAGGAAAAATATCCCGCAGTCGTAAATAAATACTGACCGGAGTAGCTGTATCTGCCAAAAGCTCCTTATAATTTGTGTGAAATGTATATTTCATTCTCTACTTTCTTAAATTTTATCTTCTTTACAAAAATAGCCCGATGGAAAACATCGGGCTATTTTTTCTGTTTTTATAGTCTATATGCTTTTAAAAATGCATCATACCCAGATGGTTCTGTCGAAAACACTCGCAGAACGCCACCAGAATATATGAGATGTATGTATGTTCATTTCTTAATTACAATTAAGCAAATTTAAGTTTTTTTTTGAAAAGACAAATTTTTTCAAGAAAAAATATTTAATCTTTTAACAAATCCGGTCTCCGTTCCCTTGTTCTTTTTACCTGTTCATCGTGTCTCCACTCTCTGATTTTCGTTTCATGGCCGCTCAGTAAAATATCTGGAACTTTATGTCCGCGCCATTCTGCCGGGCGCGTATAAATCGGTGCATCCAATAGATTGTCTTGAAAAGAATCCGAAAGGGCAGAGGTTTCGTCGGATAGCACACCGGGAATCAGACGGATAACCGCATCCGTAAATATAGCTGCCGGCAATTCTCCGCCCGAAAGCACATAATCTCCTATGGATATCTCGTGGGTCACAAAAACATCTCTGATACGCTGATCTATACCCTTATAATGCCCGCAAAGAATCATTAGATTTTTTTTTGTGGAAAATGAATTTGCAATACCCTGATTAAAAACTTCACCATCAGGTGTCATAAAGACGATGCCATCATATGTTCTTTCGGATTTTAACTTTTCTATACAGTTTGCAAAAGGCTGTATCTGCATGACCATTCCTGCGCCACCTCCATATTGGTAATCGTCCACGGATTTATGTTTGTTATCTGCATAATCCCGTAGATTGTGAACATGAATTTCAGCTATATTTTTATTTTGAGCCCTTTGTAATATGGAGTGAGTAAAAGGGCTTTCTAAAAGAGAAGGCAGTACAGTAATAATATCGAAACGCATAGGACAAATATACAACTTTGAAGGAGCCCTAAAAGCTTTAAATCGTAGAATTAAAACAACTTGTAAAACTCCTTCAAAATAGTATTTCTTATACTTCTACAGCCATGTCCATTTTGAAATCCTCATCTTTAAGATGGACAATCTCTAGTGCCTTTTCGTAGTTTGTAGATTTTTTCGAGAAAAAATCGTGCTGAGTAGTCTCTGTATTCAGCCCATTAAGTACAATAGGATTTACCTGTTTTACTTCAAAGATGGGCTCAAAACCCATATTCATCAAAGCTTTATTCCCATTATAGCGTACATACTCTTTTACTTCGGCGGTCAATCCTACTTCGGTGTAAATCTCCTCGGTATATTTCATTTCATTTTGATAGAGCTCATCCAATACACTCAAAAACTTCTGCTTCATCTCTTCTTTATTATCCAGGGTCTTATAAACATCTTGCGCTATTAAACCCACGAAAATACCGTGTATAGACTCATCAGCAACAATTTTTTTAATAATATCTGCTGAAGCGACCATCTGTCCTTGTCCACATAACCAAAGTGGCAGGAAAAACCCAGAATAAAACAAGAAAGACTCCAGCAAAACCGACGCTCCTAAAGCCATAAATAAATCTTCGTCTGTCGCATCCGGCTTATCTACTCCTCTGTAATACGAATCAATCGTTCTCGCCTTAAACTGTAAATATTTATTTTCCCGTACCCAGCCAAACACATCATTGATTTCATTCGTGGAGGCAACGGTCGTAAAGATCGTCGAGTAAGATTTAGCATGAATAGCTTCCATCATACACATATATGACAATACAGCTTTATTTTGCAAGGAGTCGACATGATCAATAATCTTGGGCATACCGGTGTGGCTCTGCAATGTATCCAAGAGGGTCAAGCCACCTAAAGCTTTTTTATAAGTAGACTTCATCTCATAGCTCAGCCCTTTCCAGCTATCCATATCTTTGGATGGGATATATTCCGTATCTATCCAAAACTGCTTAATATTCTGCTCCCAAAATACCTGTGCATAATCGTTATCCGGTTTATTCCAGTTTACCGCATTAAATACTTTATTCTCCATTTTTTTCGATTCAATTTAAGTAGAAAGAGATTCAAAATATTTCCATTCTTTTATATTTGATGGATTTTATTTTAAATCTCCTTCTTTATTTCTTTCATTATTACTTCCTCATCTTATGCTGAGCAAGACACACACTCGTCAATAGACGATTTACGCGTACGGGTATAATACAAAGACTTTAGCCCTAATTTATGTGCATATATATAATATTTCGCCAAATCCCGTGTCGTATTCTTCGAATCGGTGTGCAATATCGTAGAAACTCCTTGATCTATATGTCTCTGAATAACCGATATCATTTTCAACACTTTTTTCTGATCCATATCATAGGCGGATTTGAAATAGAAAAGGTTGTCATTCGTCAGGTACGGCATAGGATAATATGTAGTAGAATCTCCGTATTCCCTTACCTCTATAGCGTCTACAATCGGCATCACAGAAGCTGTGGAGTTCATGATATATGAAGTAGATTGATTCGGCGCAATAGCCATCCGGTATGCGTGATAAACGCCGTGTTCCTGTACCTTTTCTTTCAAGTTTTGCCAATCTTCTATGGACGGGATGTGAATCCCTTCAAACATTTCTTTGACCTTATCCGATTGTGGCAAATAATCTCTTTCTAAGTACATATCAAAATAACGGCCATTCGCATATTCGGATTTGTCAAAGCCTTTAAATGTTTCATTTCGCTCTTTTGCAATCTCCATAGAGGTTTCCAAAGAATAATAATTCACCATCATGAAGAAAGTATTCGCAAAATCCAAAGCTTCAAAAGATTCATACATGACAAAGTTTTTTGCCAAATACCCATGCAGATTCATTGCTCCCAATCCTACAGAATGTAGCTCTCTATTCGCTTTTGCAATAGACGGAACCATATTAATATCCGTCACGTCGCTAACCACAGTCAAAGCATGCATAGCAGATTTCACAGCCTCTTTTACGCGTTTGTTGTCCATTACTGTAGCGATATTTAACGAACCGAGATTACAAGATATCCCATATCTAATGGTATCTTCCTGTCCGTAAATATTAATATCCGAAACTTCAGAAACCTGCATTATCTCCGTGCACAGGTTAGAAAACTTAACAGAGCCCACTTCGCGGAGCGGGTGTACGCGATTGGCATTTTCTTTAAAGAAAATATAAGGATATCCTGATTCTTTTTGCGTCTGTGCAATGCGTACCAGCAAGTGGCGGGCATTTACTTTTTTCTTCTTTATATTCGGATTTGTAATGAGCTCGGCATACATTTCATCCATATCCATTTCATCCAGATATTTGCCGTATTCAGTCATGACGGTATGCGGATAAATCAAATAGCAAACTTCGTCCTTCTCCGCCAGCTCCATGAACTTGTCCGGAATAATAATACCTATGGATAGGGATTTGATGCGTATTTTTTCGTCAACATTTATCTTTTTACAGTCTAAAAACTCTTCAATATCTGCGTGAAAAATATTGAGGTATACAGCACCTGCGCCCGGTCTTTGTCCAAGTTGGTTGGCATAAGAAAATGTATCTTCCATTATTTTCATAATCGGCAATACACCTCCCGCACGGCCATCTACCCCTTTGATAGCTTCTCCTCGGGCACGGATTTTAGAAATATTAAAGGCTACCCCTCCTCCTATTGAAGAGAGCTTCATAGCCGAGTCAACTGCATAGCCAATTCCATTCAGATTGTCCCCAACTTCATCCAAAAAACATGAAACCAGTTCACCGGAACGTTTTTTACCTGCATTCAAAAAAGTAGGTGTTGCCGGCTGATATTCTTGGTTGATAAAAGTTTCAGCATACTCTATGGCTTTTTTCGGGCCTTTCCCTCTTGCTAAAAACAAAGCTACCGCAACAACTCTGTCTTCATATCTTTCTAAAAAATTCTTCCCCGAATCATCTCTAAGAGCATAGCTTTGAAAAAACTTAAAAGCACTCATAAAAGATTGGAAACGGAATTTTTTGGCATATATATAATTGTACACCTCTTCCATTTCTTCAAAAGTGTACCACTCATAGAAATTGATATAATAATCATTTTCTATTAAGTAATCTATCTTTTCTTTGAGCGTATAAAAGAAAACGGTGTTTTTGTTTACGTATTCTAAAAAATAGGCTCTTACTGCTTCTTTATCTTTATGCAAGCTGAATTCATCATCTTGCTTAACCATTATCTCATTGTTAAGCAATATCCAACTCTTCGCTACGTCGTTTGCTATCATAGTGGTTGTTTTTAATAATGTCTATAAATTTGTTAATATCCTCCATTGTTCCCGAAAGCTCAAATTTGAAAGCTATGGGTATATCTAACTCTTCTGATATTTTATCGGCTGCTACCGCATAGTTTTGCCCCCAGTTCATATTCCCGCTTGAAGACACAGAATAGATCATATTAGATGCTCTATCCAAAAACTCTTCGGTGGCTTCTGGGATTTGCCCAAAGTTTGTCGTAAAAGTCACAAGATGTCCCGGTTCCTTTGCTTCTAACTCTGGCGATATCTTATATGCCTCCCACCCTGTAATCTGCGTAACTTTGTTTATAAAGCGTTGCACATTACCTGTTCGCGAATCATAATATATATGTACCATAATAGGACTCTTTTAAATAATACGTTTTAAAATTATTGTGCTATTCCTTGTAATTCATCTGGCCTGAAACCAATGATTCTCTGTTGCACCACTTCCCCATCTAACACCAATACCGTGGGTACTGTTCGAACTTTATACTTTACGGCTAACTCCGGATCATCAAACGGGTTAATCCGCTCGTAAGACACACCCTTCTCGTCCAAAAAAGCAGACACTTGGTCGCATGGAACACAATCATTCTTTTCAAATTTAATTACTCTTGACATGTTTATCTTCTTATATATTTTTGTCGACTCTCTTCGTCTTTTTGAATCCCTTCTCTTTATGAAAGAGAAAAAAGACCGAGTTTACTATTGTTCTTTTCAAATCTCTGCGTACAGAACGTCCGCAAAACCATCACAAATATGCCTTTTAATAAGAGGGGATAAAAACGATACTTTTCCACACATCTGTGGAAAACATAGCCGGAAGGGCGATAAAAACTAAAAGCACAATATAAATCACTGATAAACAACACGAAATAAATGTGGATAACTCGCATCCCCCTTCTCTTCGCTCCAAAAAGGCACAAGACTACAATATAACAAAATCATGCTATTCAAACAAGGCTAAAAAGAACCCGTTTTTGATTATGGCATTCGGATGATACATCTCTTATCCTCTCCCGGAAGATACCGAACCTTTTCCATCTCAAAATGTGTTCGAAGCTTTAATTAGAAAGAAAAACACTTCCTGTTTAGGTTCTATTTTCAAATAGAAAAGAGAGCAGGGCGGTTCTTCCTTTTTATCCTTATACAGCACACGTATAAGGAGCGATTTAGAATGACTGTAAAAAAATTACGTACTTTTGCTTCTATCGCTATTAAAATGTGAAAAGCATATAATAAGATTTAAGTTTTGAACTTATATATAAAAATAAAGAGCATCGTATTATGAGGAAAGCCGATCCTAAAATTTTGGTAGTTAATGACGACGGCATCACGGCTCCCGGAATTAAAGTATTGATAGAAGAAATGCAAAAAATCGGAAAGGTGACAGTGGTGGCTCCTGACAAACCACAATCCGGTATGGGTCACGCGATAACCATCGGTGAGCCTTTACGTTTGGATCATATTGATTTATATAGTGGAGTTGAAATGTATAAATGTTCGGGAACGCCAGTGGATTGTGTAAAACTGGCTGTCAACAAAATTTTTGGCGGCAAAAAACCAGACATATGTGTATCAGGTGTTAACCACGGTCTAAATAATTCAATAAATGTACTGTATTCGGGCACCATGTCAGCGGCAGTAGAAGGAGCCTTGGAAGGAATTCCTTCCATAGGTTTTTCATTAGATGATTTTTCATATGACGCTGATTTTGATCCTTGCCGCTCTTATGTTAGAAGTATAAGCCAACAGGTATTGCAACATGGCTTACCAGCAAACACATTATTGAACGTCAATTTCCCTCAAGGGAATCGGCTAAAAGGGGTGAAAATATGTAGGCAAGCGACGGCTAAATGGCAAGAAGTGTTTGACGAAAGAGTGGATCCGAGAGACAGAGAATACTATTGGATGGTAGGGCGCTTTCAACTGGAAGATCGCGGAGAAGACACAGATTCTTACGCGTTGAATAATGGATACGTTTCTATAGTCCCTACTCAATTTGATATGACGGCGCATCATGCTATCCCAACATTGAACGCCTGGAGTTTTGATATTAAATAATATGGAAATAAGAAACAACTTTTGGGTAGGATGTGCTTTGGGGCTTCTTTTCCCGGCAGTAGGTTTTATTATTATTTATGCTCCTACTTTACAGCTCTTTTCTGAACAAAAGCAAATGGCTTTTTTCTTTCTTGTCATCGCCATTAATTTAGGTATAATGCGATACACATATAAGAAAAAGAAAGATAAGTTTAGCAGAGGAGTTTTGTTAAGCACCGGGCTGGCCTTTTTTTACTTTGTTTTTATCAATAAGCACTTATTATCTTTTTAAGACCTGTCTATTTAACTGGCTTTTTTTATCAAAAATGTAAAAAAAACAGATGCAAACTCTAAGATATCATATCTAATAACTAAATTTGCGGATTGGCGACATTATGTCACAATTATAAAATTGGATTTATTTTTGTGTGAACACAGACAAAGATATAGTAGAAGAATAGAAAGAAAAAATATGTTAAAGTTTCTGGGAAAATTATTTGGAAGTAAGTCGGAGAGAGATATAAAAAGCGTACAGCCTTTTGTCACGCAAATTAAAGAAGAATATGAAAAACTTCCAAATCTGACGAATGATGAGTTAAGGGCTAAAACCACTGAATTTAAAAAGAGGATAGCTGATTATTTATCTGATATAGACACGGAAATCAACGGGTTAAAAAAAGAAGCGGAAACAGAAGGGATAGATATTTTCGAAAAAACAGAACTTTACGAAAAGGTAGATAGCTTAACCAAAGATAGAGATGAAAAGTTAGAGAAAATTCTATTAGAACTCTTACCTGAAGCTTTTGCAGTGATTAAAGAAACGGCAAGGCGTTTTGCAGAGAATAGTGAAATTGAAGTGACAGCAAATGATTTCGACAAAGAAATCTCTATGCTAAAGCCTAACCCGGAAATCGAAGGGGATAAGGCTATTTGGAAAAACTCATGGGATGCAGCCGGGACAACCGTTGTGTGGAATATGATTCACTATGATGTACAGTTGATAGGTGGGGTCGTATTACATCAAGGTAAAATCGCTGAAATGTCCACTGGTGAAGGTAAAACATTAGTGGCTACCCTTCCTATTTATTTAAATGCCTTGGCTGGACAAGGGGTGCATGTGGTTACTGTCAACGATTATCTAGCCAAACGTGACTCCGAATGGAATGGCCCTATTTTCGAGTTCCACGGAATGAGTGTAGATTGTATTGACAAACATCAACCTAACTCTCCCCAGCGTCGTAAAGCATATCAATCTGACGTCGTTTATGGAACGAACAATGAATTCGGTTTCGACTATTTACGGGACAACATGACACAAAGTCCTGAATCGATGGTACAAAAGAAACTTCATTTTGCCATCATTGACGAGGTGGACTCTGTATTAATTGACGAGGCCCGGACTCCTTTGATTATTTCAGGTCCCATTCCTATGGGGGATGATCACGAATTTTATCAATTAAAGCCCAGAATAGAAAAATTAGTCAACGCCCAAAAAGCATATGTCAATAAAGCTTTGAATCAAGCAAAAAAAGCCATAGCCGCCGGGGATACTGATCCTGAAAAAGGAGGATTAGCTCTTTTCCGCGCATACAGAGGGCTTCCCAAGAGCAAAGCTTTAATTAAATATTTAAGTGAAGGAAATAACCGACAGACCCTGCAAAAAATAGAGAATTACTATTTGCAGGAACAAAGCAGGCACATGCCAAAAGCAGACGAAGAGCTTTTCTTCGTTATCGATGAAAAAAACAATCAGGTAGAATTAACCGACAAGGGAGTAGAGCTCATTACGGCATCTGGAGAAGATCAAAATTTCTTTATTCTACCCGATGTAGGGTCGGAAATCGCTGAAATTGAAGACTCCGACCTTCCTCTTGAAGAAAAAGCTTCGAAAAAAGACGAATTGATGCGGGATTACTCTGTAAAAGCAGAACGTATCCACTCCATCAACCAACTCCTCAAAGCATATACCTTATTTGAGAAAGACGATGAGTACATTGTGGATGACGGCAAAGTAAAAATTGTAGATGAACAAACCGGTAGGGTAATGGATGGAAGAAGGTATTCAGACGGTTTACATCAAGCTATAGAAGCTAAGGAAAATGTAAAAGTAGAAGATGCTACTCAGACCTACGCAACTATAACTTTGCAAAATTACTTCCGTATGTATCATAAACTGGCAGGTATGACGGGAACTGCTTCTACAGAGGCGGGAGAACTTTGGGAAATATATAAATTGGATGTGGTTGAAATTCCGACTAATCGTCCGATCCAAAGAGCGGACAAGCATGACTTAATCTATAGAACCGCCCGGGAGAAATACAACGCCGTCGCCCAAGAGATACAAAAACTTACTGAAGAAAACCGCCCGGTATTAGTAGGTACGACTTCGGTAGAAATATCAGAATTACTAAGCCGTATGCTCAAATTGCGAGGTGTCAAACATAACGTTTTGAACGCGAAATTGCATCAAAAAGAAGCAGATATCGTAGCGGAAGCAGGAAATCCAGGTACTGTAACCATTGCTACGAATATGGCTGGTAGAGGTACAGACATTAAGCTATCAAAAGAGGTTATTGATGCTGGAGGTTTGGCTATCATTGGTACAGAACGACACGAATCCCGGCGGGTGGACCGTCAGTTGAGAGGTCGGGCCGGACGTCAAGGTGATCCGGGGTCTTCTCAGTTTTTCGTCTCTTTAGAGGATAATCTCATGCGGCTGTTCGCTTCCGAAAAAATATCTAACATCATGGTAAAAATGGGTGTGGAAGAAGGGGAAGTAATGCAGCACAATATGCTCACCAAATCCATCGAAAGGGCACAACGGAAAGTAGAAGAAAACAACTTCGGCATCCGTAAAAGGCTTTTAGAATATGATGACGTAATGAACTCACAACGGACGGTGATTTACTCGAAAAGAAAAAACGCCTTATTCGGAGAACGTTTAGATGTAGATTTAAATGACACTATCTATGATGTCGTTGAAGACTTGGTCGCACAGCATAAAGAAAACAATTCTTACGAAGACTTTCAAGTCGATGTCATGCGTCTCTTCACTATACAGCCAAAAATATCAGAACAGGATTTTCTCGGAAATAACATCAATACGCTGACTGAAAATCTCTTTGATCAAGTCCATGATTTTTACATAAAGAAAGCAGAGCAAATAGCTGCTCAGACTTATCCTGTCTTACAGAATGTCATGGAGGAGCGCGGAAATGTTATAGAAAATGTCGTCGTCCCTTTCAACGATGGCAGCCGTGGCATACAAGTTGCTACAAATTTAAAAGCCGCCGTTGAATCTGAAGGAAAAGAAGTGTTCAAATCATTTGAAAAAGGAGTAGTCTTAGCACTCATTGATGAAGCTTGGAAAGAGCACCTGAGGGAAATGGATGATTTGAAACAATCGGTTCAGAACGTTGTCTATGAGCAAAAGGATCCTATTATTGTATATAAAATGGAAGCTTATGATCTTTTCAGGGAAATGCTCAACACGATGAATCGGGAAGTAGTAAGCTTTTTATTCAAAGGACATATCCCTGGGCAACAACAGGACGCAGATAAAATTCAGGAGGCTCCGAAAACACGTAAGCCTGAGCCGAAAGTACAGGCTAGAAAGGCAGCTATGGCATCTGCAACGGGGGCTAATGTGCCGGATGAAGAGTTCGACACGAGAGAGCGCACAGTTACCCAACCTATTCGTAAAGAGGTAAGAGTGGGTAGAAATGAACCTTGCCCTTGCGGATCGGGTTTGAAATATAAAAACTGCCACGGAAAAGCAGGTTAAAAATTAGTACATAGAATATGAATAAAATTGTTCCAACTTTTGTTCTTCTACTGGGATTGTGCTTGTGTGTACAAGCACAAAATACAGAGTACGTACAAGTACACAAAGATTCCGTCATCCAAATGCTCCAAGCATACAGAGCGGAAGAAGGCTTGGGCCCGGCGGCTTTGAATGCCAAGGAAGATAATTCTACCAAAAAGAATAAAAGTGAAGGAACGCGTGTGAAAGAAAGAGGTTTCCGCGTACAAATTTACTCGGGTTCAAGCCGTAGCGAAGCTTACGATGTACAGTCCCGTTTTAAAGCCCAATTTAAAGAATATGGATCTTATATAAACTATGAAGAACCTAACTATAGAGTCAAAGTAGGTGATTTTACAAGCCGCTCGCAAGCAAATCGTTTTCGAAATATCTTGAAAAATTATTATAACGATGTATTCGTTTTCACAGAAGATATTTGGGTATATCAATGATAGAATTTTCTCATATCCATCAGCTTATAAAGCAAAAAGCAGAACAATACTTTGATTATGCGGTAAAAACACGCCGGCATTTGCATCAACATCCCGAATTATCATTCGAAGAATACAAAACTGCCGAATTTATTCAGAAAGAATTAGATAAGATTAATATTCCATACAAAACCATGGGAAAAACAGGCGTTGTAGGAATATTAAAAGGAAATAAATCATCGGATAAAACCGTTGCTCTCCGCGCAGATATAGATGCTTTACCCATCCAAGAAACTAAAGGAAGATCTTATGGGTCTCAAAACCCGGGTGTAATGCATGCATGCGGGCACGATGCCCACACTGCTGCTCTATTGTCGGTAGCTCATATATTATCCGATTTAAAAGATGAATTTGGAGGTAGTATAAAGCTTATTTTCCAGCCTGCCGAAGAACGGGCTCCGGGAGGCGCTGCTCTATTGATAAAAGAAGGTGTGCTCAAAAACCCCGAACCCGAATCGGTGACTGGACAACATGTAATGCCTTCTTTGGAAGCCGGACAAGTAGGCTTCCGCTCTGGCAAGTATATGGCCTCTGCCGACGAATTATACATCACTATTCACGGTAAAGGAGGGCATGCGGCACAACCGCATCAAAACATTGATCCTATTGCCATAAGCGCACAAGTGATTGCCTCATTACAGCAAATTGTCAGCAGAATGGCAGATCCACGTACGCCTACAGTTTTGTCTTGGGGAAAAATATCCGGAAAGGGAGCAAGCAACGTCATACCTGATAAAGTAGAAATAGCCGGAACATTCCGAACCTTCAACGAAGAATGGAGAGAGGAAGCTCTTTCCCGTATAGAACGCATTGCTACATCCATTACAGAAAGCATGCATGGTCATTGTAATATAGCAATAAAAAGAGGCTATCCGGTGTTGACAAACGATGAAAAGCTAACGCAGCAAAACAAAAAATGGGCGGAAGAGTTTTTAGGTAAAGAGCAGGTAAAAGATTTAGATTTATGGACCGCTTCGGAAGATTTCGCTTATTATTCCCAAGTAAAACCTTCTTGTTTTTACAGGCTCGGCACTGGAAATCCATCTAAAAACATTACCTCGGCAGTACATACCGCTACATTTGATATTGATGAGAAATCTTTATTGACAGGAATAGGCCTGATGAGCTACATTACGCTTAAGCAATTAGGCTATTGAGAGAGCGACAAAGTGTTTTTAAGAACCATTCTACAAAGAATGACTATCATTGCAGGTACAAAACAGCTGTTCAGCATACATTCGCTTGCCGAAAATATGGCCTGTCGCCTATAAGGAGATACTTTCAGAGAAACAGATTCGCCTTATGCTGAATGAAATAAATCTTGAACATGACTGCCCTGTAGCTTTTGTAAGTCTAAGAGAGAAAACAAAAAGGCTGCGAATGGAAAAGCTCTATATTCTTCCTAAATACCTGAGCTCGATTATTATTTTTTGCTC
>Ga0079226_10002637_pt1 | contig 13831 bp, 13 predicted proteins | sample Poulit2014_FD_76345 | JGI IMG/M metagenome (GOLD analysis project Ga0079226, IMG submission 76345) | Agricultural soil microbial communities from Georgia to study Nitrogen management - Poultry litter 2014 | ecosystem: Environmental > Terrestrial > Soil > Agricultural land | place: USA: Georgia... | reverse complement strand
GTTGATTTACTCGTTACGGCTAACATATCGTCATCAAAACGACAAGCACGTGAAGATATTAAAAATGGTGCAATTTACCTGAATGGTGACCGTAATGAAGATGTGGGATATACGGTAACTTCAGCTGATCGTCTAGAAGATGCATTTATGGTCCTCCGTCGTGGTCGTAGAAAATACTTCTTAGTACATTTTGAATAATATGGAAGTTAAAAGTGTGAAGTGGTAAGAATAAGCCATTGTACTAGTAAGGAATTAAGCATGTTTTAAAAGCTAGGCATAGTCGCTAAGATTTGCGGCTATGCCTTTTTATATAGATACTAAAATAATGCGTGCTTTACGCTTTAGGTAAATCTATATTATAAAAAAACTTTAGCAAGCTTACTCCATAGCTCTTATGCATCTACTTTTCTAAATTCCCTGTTTTTTCTGTGTCTTTATTTATATTGGTCACTTTTCGCCCAATGACCACCGATTTTCTTACTGCGTTCTAGACTAATCCCTGCTTCTGTATAACTAGAGGCACGCAAAATGGCAGCTGAGCCAAAGCGCTCGCGAATTTTATCCATCGTATAGCCGATATCCTTTTGTTTCGATCGTTCGGAAAATAAATCGAGCTGTGTATCGTAATCGGTATATAAGTTGGTTAAGCCGACAGAAACTTTACGAATCTTGCTTTTCCCATCATAATGCTTACGAAATAAATAAAGGCAAACATCGTACATTTCTAAGGTTATATTCGTCGGTGTGTCGATGGAAGCGGAACGATTAAATCCTCCACTCGCTTCGTTTGAATATCCGATAGCTAAATGAATTGTTTTTCCAGCTTGGTGGGCTGTTCGTGCACGTCTACAAGCCTCTTCACATAAATCGAGGATGGCGATGGTAATTTCCTCTTTTGTGTAATCGCGTAATAAAGAAATGCCGTGGCTAAATCTTTTTTGTTCAGTTTTTAAAAAGTTCCCGAAGACAGGACTTAAATCAATCCCCCAGGCATGCCAATATAACTGTTCTCCCATGATGCCGAATTTCATCTTCAATTGTTCTAGTGGAAAATGAGCGAGTTGCCCCAACGTTGTAATCCCCAGTCGATATAGATTTCTTTTCATTCGTGAGCCAATCCCCCAAATTTTTTCCACAGGAAAGGGCCAAAGCAATTCAGCTACATCTTCATAGGTACATTCAGCAATGCTGTTAGCTGCCTTTTTTGCATGTAAATCTAATACAACTTTTGCTAAAAATTTATTATCGCCGATACCAATCGCGGCAGGTAAGCCAAGTTCTTCCCTAATAGTGTTTTTGATTTTAATAGCAATATCCCAGCGATTACCAAATAACTTTTCTAAACCATCCACGGTCACCCATACTTCGTCAACTGAATAGGGATGAATTGCTTCAGCTGGTGCAAATCGATAGAGTAATTTCGTAATTGCAATCGATGTATGAACGTAATCAGCCATATTTGCCTCAATAAAATGAATAGCCGGATCTTTAGGTAATTCAAAAAAACGACTAACATTTTGTAAATGATATTTCTTTTTTAAGGCTGGTGAAGTGGCGAGCACAATGCTACCTGGACGTTTTAAATCGCCGACCACCGCAAGCAATGCCTCGTTTGGATCAAGTCCTAGTTTTACGGCCTCAACACTTGCATAGAAAGAGCGCATGTCGACACAAAGCACGTCGTGACGGGGATATATTGAATAATCCAAAACTACTCACCTCCTCTAAATAGAACTTATGTTCTTATTATAGAGGGGTTATTTTTATAAAACAACTAAAATATAGGAATGTTTGTTCTTGTTTTAATTTTGATTCTATACTATAATTAGAACAAATGTTCCTCTTATTGTTTTCTTGGAGGAAGGTCACTAAGTTAACAGGTTTTAAAAGTCATATATAAATGACGCAATCATATAGTAGGGAAACAAGCCGCTAGGAAAGTAATAAATAAGAGATAGATTAAAATAACAGGAGGATTATGACAATGCAAGTACAAGATAGAGGCACGATGAAATGGGTATCGTTAATGTTGCCAGAACATGTTGAATTATTAAAAGAGGTGTTTGTTGAACGGCAAGATAAGCCGACACTAGATGAGCAAAAAATGACTGAAATTGATCAAACAGTAAAGTACGCTATTAAACACCATACCCCTTTAGAGATGACTTATTTTTATAATGGTCGTTTTGAAAAAATCGTTAGTAGATTAGAGAAGATTGATCAATGGCGTGGTTTTATTTTGTTAAAAAATGAAGCAGGCATCAAAATATCCCTATCGAGTCTCATCGATGTTCGACTCGTCTAACAGGAAAACATTTGAAAGAAAAAGCTCTTATCTTTATTCTACTAGGCATAAGTAGATGGATAAGAGCTCTTTTCGATTAAAGCGACCTAAATTATGTGAAAAAGCCAAACTGAAGGGCTAATTGAATATATACTTGCACCAGTAGGTAGAAGGCAAGTGCATATTTCCAATTAAATTTAAAGCCATTTGTAAACAAGCTTAATTTATTCGCCGAGCTCAGAACGATAACAGGCATAATAAGCGGCGATATTAAAATGGAAATGACGCTTCCAGAAGTTACTGATAAGACAATGAGTTCTGCAGGATAAGGAAAGGACATACTTTCCAAAATACCCGCTACTAGAACCATAACCGTTAATGGGCCTAAGCCAGCGAATCCTAGAAAAATAATAATAAAAGGTAATAGAGAGAGTACATTTATAAAAGGTAAGGCAGCTTGCACATAGGTTAAACTTTCAACTGTCATGTTTGAGAAGTCGGTTTGATTCAAGGCATAAATAAGGACACCTACGGCGAGCATAACACTTAATTGATAGGCTTGATTCGTTAAATCATGTTGGTAATATTGCTTGAATGTTAAAGGGAGTTTTTTTGTTTTTTGTTTAATGATATAAAAAGAAATTACCCAAAAAATAATGACGAGCGGGATTAAAATCATTAACCTTACATGAAAGATAGCATGAATGAGAAAGACAGATCCAAATAAGGTAAGGAAAAGTAGACCAAATTCAATTACCTTTTTAACTCTTACTTCTTGGGGTGAGGCGTTGGCAACAGCTGCTTGAATTGCCTCTTGTAAAGGAGGTGTCAAGTTAACACCAAGTTTCTTCTCGCGGAAATGGGCAAAAATCATCGCCATAATAGAGCCTAGCAAGGCAATCCCCATACCTTGCAAAATTGTAGCCGATAAAGAAGCCCCCAATGTTTCTACAGCAAAAATAAAGCTAGGGATACTGATGACCCACATGGTTGACAAGGCAAATCCACGTAGCAAAGCCGTTGCTTTATAATTTTCCCATGCGAATGATTTATGGTTTTTTAAAATGATATTAATGAATTGATGCATCATTGGAATTGAACCGAAGAGTAAAAAGTATGCAATAATTTGAGTGAAAGTAACGATGCTAAAGTAAAACCGTTTACTCGTATCGATGAAGCGGTGAAATAAGGCCATGATATCCTCAATATAGGGCTCTTCCTGAAGTGCATAACTAATGATTGGCATAACGATAAGCAAACCGATAATACCACGCATTTGTAACATGCCATAATGTAGTCCGGTTTGTAAACTAGTTTGGGAAAAAATGAGGATGATAATCCCAAGAGTCAAAATGAAAAGCGGTAATTTAAAGCGACTTGCTTTTATATAGAACAGAGTTAAGATAAACATCAGTAAACCTACCATTCCGAGTAGCTTTTCTAAAAATGAATTCGGAATAAAAGTTGTCATAAAATGTAAAAGAGCATAGGCGATAATAGTTATGCGTAATAAAGAGTTCCGTAAAGAATCCAAGTAAATTCAGTCCAATTGTAAAGAAGTAATTACTTATAGTTTATCACATAATAAGTAAAGTGTTCATGCATCTGTTTGCAAACTAAAGCTCTTGCTTAATCTAAAAGTGTTTGGAGAATCGTACGTACTTTATTTATCTCATCAGCAGTAAGTAACTTTCCCTTGTAATAAAGACTAGATTCATTAGTTAACAGCTTATACAAGTCACGTTCTCTATACTCCGTGTGAGGATCCTCATTATCAATATGTTGTTCATAAAAATACTGTCTCTCGCTAATTTCCGTTTTCGTTATTTTATTTAACTCTAATAAGAAAGTTTCATATGGAATGCCGAGCCCATCTGCAAGTGAGCGTAAGACATGTGCAGTCGGGTTTCTTCGATAATTATTTTCAATTTGTGAAATATAAGCTGCGGATACCCCGGTGTACTTAGCTAATTGGCGTATAGAAATATCTTTTTCGAGTCGTTTTTGTTGAATAAACTCACCTAGATTACTCATTGTATCACCTTATCCTTGTCAAACATTATATACGATAAGTGTTTGCTAGGCAATTTTTTATAAATTAATTGCAATAAATACGAACGTATGTTAGTGTAATGTTAACTGAGCAAACGAAAGGGTGTCGATAATGAATGAGGTGAATCGTTTAGCGCTTAATTTAGATGATTCTTTTGCGAGCTTATTGGTTAACATTGAAACCTTGGAACAAGTTCGTTTCGAAATGGCTCGCCTACGTCAACAATATGATTTTTGTGAGATTGATAGAAAATCGTGTCTGAGTAATTGTTCTATTATTCGAATTTTAGATGATTTACTCTACTATACGATTGTGGACTTAGCGGATAATTATGAACTAGCATCGTCTACGGTAGCCAAATTATTAGAAAAGACGAGCGGACTGGACAAAAACGAGGGATAGTTTTTCTTGATTGAAAGCATAAAAACGTTGCAAAACGGTAAATCGATTGGTAATTTTAAATTTATTTGTCATAATGGATGTATAAAGAAAACAAGGGGATGAGTTATGTATGAGTTTATTTAAAAGTAATCGCGAAACATTTACTTTCTTTGATGGAGAAGGAAACACTATCGAACGTGATACAGAAGTGCGTTTTGATCCATTAACAGGAGAGTCATCACGTATTGTTTTTGATCCAGGACTGCCATTTTCAATCCCTGATTATACAGAGGTGGCTGAACAGACAAAGGGTCCGAATTGTCCGTTTTGTTCGGAAAATGTGTTCAAGCTGACGCCACTTTTTCCGAAAGAGATGGTTCCTGAAGGTAGGGTAAGAAATGGAGAGGCAATTGTTGCTCCTAATTTATTTCCTTATAGTAAATATAATGGAGTTACCATTATGACAGAAGAGCATTATCTACGCTTAGATGAATTTTCCGAAGGCATTATAGCCGATGCATTTCGTGCTAGCCAAATGTATATTGAAAGCGTTCTAAAACATGAGGGGAAACCACTATCTGTTTCGATTAACTGGAATTACCTACCACACTCGGGAGGTAGTATCATTCACCCGCATCAACATATTATAATTTCAGAAACAGAAACAAATTATCAAGCTAATTTTAATAAACAAGCGAAACAATTTAAAGCAGAGCATAATGAGGCATATTTGACCAAATTATATGAAGCAGAAAAAGCGGAAGGAAGTCGGTGGATAGGCGAGCGCGGAAGTGTTGCCTGGCTGCATGCTTATGCACCGAAAAGTCATAATGATTACCTGGCTATTTTCCGTGATAAAACATCAATCGATCAAATTACTGAAGCTGATTGGGCAGACTTTGCAGCGGGGATAAAGGCAGTTTTTGCCAGCTTAACTGAACAAGGCTTAGCGAGCTTTAATATGGTTATGCATTTTTCAAACGATGGATCGCCTGTTCACGCCCGATTTATTCCACGTCTAGTGTTGAATGAATTAGGTACGAGCGACATTAACTTTTTCCAGTCATTACATCAAGAACCTTTAGTTTATAAGCTACCAGAGGATATAGCAGCATTAGCCCGTAAACACTTTCCTAAATAAAAATCTAATACTTAGAAAAGGGCCCCAAAGTTACTTGAGATGGTAACTTCAGGGGCCTCCTAATTCAAAATCAATCAACTACATTTAAGCCATGCTAACTAGGCGATTCTATAAATGATACCAGACATAATAGAGTATTTTATAAAAACCGAACTACTAAGTCGAGCCTAGCCTATATTCGAATTAGTTATAAAATTGCACCATCAAAATGACATTATATCAATTCGACATATTCCTATAGCCTAAAGACACCTACTATAAGTGAAGGATAGGCGATATAGCTAGCAGAAAAAAGCTTAAAAGATAGACTCATAAAAAGACTTGAATAGTCAGAAGCGATAGATTTAACGAATATTAACACCGTTAAAGTTTAAAATAGTTAATATTTTAGCTATGTCTTCAACAGATTCTGCGCAATCATTGTCTATCCATTCAGCAATGATTCCCATACATGAAGAAAAGACATATGAAAAATAGTATTTTTTAGGGACAGGTAATTTTTTCATTCTGAGAAGTGCTTCTTCATGATTGAATAAAATATCCTCGACAAACACTTTAATTTTTTCTCGATTAGAGAGGTGGTAGCCTCTCAACCAAAGTAGCTTAAAAGAGCTTCGATTTTCTTTAATGAACTGTAACATGTTGATGATTAAGATTGAAGTGGCTCCTGCACTATCACTAACAATAACACTGCTTCTTTGCTCCAAGATACTTTTATCGAATAGATCATACAATCTCACGATAAAATCATCGTAATATTCGCTAATGAGATCTTCAATGTTTTCATAATGTAAATAAAAGGTGCCACGATTTATCTGTGCTTTTTCAGTCAATGCTTTTACCGTAATTGAGCCGAAACCGCTATTTTCAATTAATTCATATAGCGAATTTTTAATTGCCTGTTTTGTTTTTATGACTCGTAAATCGATTTCCTTGTCAGACAACATCAACCCACATCCTTATTTTAATGAACATATAAATGTAAATGTGTTATAATGAACAGTTTAAAATTACTGCTTATTGAATAAATGTATGGCTAAATGTACAATGTTCGATACTAACATACAGTTATTTACACAGGAGATGATAACAATCGATCATTTATCAGACGAACTTCTTATTAAAGCTTATTATGAAGCAATTGAGTTATCTCTAAGTAAAAATTTCATCAATCTATTGGAAGATGAGATGAAACGACGTAATTTATCGAAACAAGTAAAGTTGTTAAATAATAGAAAAATAAATAATATTACGAAAGAGTATAAGTAATAATCCCTTTCAAATCAACTAAAATATATACAAACATAAAGATGAATTAACCGTGCTTTTCGGTCAAAGTGTCTAAGAGGAAAAATCTATCTCACTTGACATCATCCGCTGGTTCCGCTCGGTAAACGAGAAATGATAAGAAGACGGCGACTAGGGTCAAAATAAAAGCGATTAAATAAACGAGTTCCACACCCGCGACGATGGCATCGTTAATCGTCCCGGGATCCCTCGGATTTGCCGCCTTATCTAAATATGAAAGCTGTCGGGCATTCATAATGCTAATAAATACCGAAATACCGATAGCGCCTGCGACAGGCTGTAAGGTCGTCAAAACGGCGGTACCATGTGGATACAACTTTTTAGGTAATTGATTTAATCCGTTCGTTTCAACGGGCATCATGGTTGCAGAAACACTAACCATTAATAATATATAGCTAACAACAATCACCCAAATTGGCGTGTTTGCTGTTATGTTACTTAAAGTAAACATGGTGGCTGCTAAGACGATTGTCGCTGGAATCATTAGAATACGTGGACCATAGCGATCGAACAAATGCCCCATAACTGGTGAAAGCAAACCATTTAGAATGCTGCCAGGCAATAAAATAAGTCCAGCAGTGGCAGCAGTTAACATCATTGACCCTTGCATAAATATTGGTAAAATAAGCTCAGAAGCGAACATGGTCATAATAATGATTAAAAACATAATGACAGCATGCGTATACATGGGAAATTTAAAAACCCGTAAGTCCATCATGGGCTCGGTTAATTTAAATTGCCTTATAGCAAACAGCCCAATACCTATAAAGCCGATTAGAATAACGGTATATACTTTTGGAGCTAGAAAACCTATCTCGCTTTCTCCTGCCGAGCTAAATCCATATATAAGAGCCCCAAAACCAATTGACGAAAATAAGATAGAAACGATATCAAGTTTTGGTTTCGTCACTTCACCAACGTTAACTAAATATTTATAAGCATAAAAAATAGAAAATAAAGAGAATGGAATTACTGTAATGAATAAGTAGCGCCATCCAAGATATTCAACAATAATACCTGATAAGGTCGGGCCAATAGCAGGGGCAAACATGAAAACGAGCCCGAGCATGCCGAGAATTTTTCCGCGACGATGTGGGGGATAAAGTAACAAAAAGACATTAAAAATAATTGGCATTAACAAGCCAGTTCCCACTGCTTGAATAAATCGCCCAATTAATAAAATAGAAAAAGTTGGTGCGAGTGCACTAATCGTCGTTCCAACTGTAAAAATAATCATTACCGATAAAAATAATTGCCTTGTTGTAAACCACTGCACTAAAACAGCGGAAATAGGAATGACAATCCCCATCACCATTAAGAAGCCTGTGGCCATCCATTGAACAGTTGACAAGGTAAGGCCAAACTCTTTCATTAATGTCGTAAGTGCAATGTTCAGCAAGGTTTCATTTAGTACAGCAAAAAACGCTCCCATGATGAGCGCAACCATAATCGGAATTGTTTTTACATTTGGATTTTCCGATAAAAATTCATATTGTTTCGATTCATTACTATCCATATAGTGTCTCCCTATCAAATAAAATATATGTATTGATTTTCGTTAAGGACGAGCTTAAAGTCAAGAAATAAGTTCAAACTATTTTTGGAATAAGTAGAATCATAGGAAAGTGAGCAATTATATTTAAATATCATTTAAAATATCGTAAAGTTAAGAGTAAGTAGTCACAGTTCACAAGGAGGATGGTTTCAAGATGGAATGGAGAGAAATTACAACGATTGAAGAATGGGACGAGATTCTAGCCAAGTCGGCGGAAAAGGACCAAGTTATTTTAAAACATAGTACGACATGTCCTGTTAGTTTTAACGCATTGGATGAATATAATGATTATCTAAATGAAAACCCAAACGAACAAACCGATTACACATTGGTGAAAGTTCGCGAATCACGTCCGGTTTCTAATAAAATTGAAGCGGATTTAAATGTAAAACACGAATCACCACAAATTATTTGTATTAAAAATAAAGAAAGCTATTGGTCGGCAAGTCATTGGGCAGTAACGAAAGCCCACATGAAAGCAGTGTTAGATTAAAGTATAAAAATATTCGGTCTTAATTCCATTGTGCAAGCTTGCATAATGGAATTTTTTTATGGAAAATTTATCTGAAGATTAGCCATTTTCACTATAAAAAGTTACCATATAATATATGAGAGCTATCGGTTGAAAAGCAAAACTATCATTATTATAATAAATAAGTTGTTTATTTTAAACATAATTAGGAGGGGTAAAGTTGAAGCGTAAAGGTATACTTCAACGTTCACTCGATCGGGTGGAACTTATCGGAAACAAACTTCCGCACCCAGTGACGCTATTCGCCATTTTAGCTGTTTTAGTACTCATTTTATCAGCAATCGTTTCTAAGTTCGGTGTCAGTGTTGAACATCCAGGACAAGCAGGAGAAATGGTTGAAGTAAAGAATTTATTAGATAAAGAAGGCATTCAATATATATTTCTATCGATGACCGATAACTTTATTAATTTTGCTCCTTTAGGAATTGTATTGGTAACCATGCTTGGAATCGGAATTGCTGAACGCACAGGTCTTATTAGTGCCATCTTACGTGGCTTCGTTCTATCTGTGCCAAAGCAATTAATTACTGCCTCGCTCGTATTTGCAGGTATTATGTCGAGTGTTGCTTCAGATGCTGGTTACGTTGTTCTGCCGCCCTTAGGTGCTGTCATCTTTGCAGGGCTAGGCCGTCACCCATTGGCAGGTCTTGCTGCTGCTTTTGCCGGTGTATCGGGTGGATTCAGTGCGAATCTAATATTAACTTCGCTCGACCCATTATTAGCTGGAATGACAATGGACGCAGTGAATATGATTGATCCAGCCTATGCGGATACGATGAATGTTGCGATGAATTTATATTTCATTATGGCATCGGTCTTTTTATTAACAATCGTCGGGTGGTTCGTTACTGAAAAAATTGTTGAACCACGCTTAGGTACTTACACAGGTGAATTTAAAGAAGATTTACAAGGATTAGAGCGGATTGAAAAGAAAGGTTTACTCGCATCAGCTATCGCGACCTTCGTCGTGTTAATTGGCCTTGCATTGTTAGTTTTACCAAAAAATGCTCCCTTACGTGCGCCAGATGATGGTAGTGGAACATTTACATTGATGGATTCTTTAGCGCCATTTATGGATTCGCTCGTACCGATTATTGCGATTCTCTTTTTTGTACCAGGTCTTGTATATGGGTATGTGACGAAGAAAATTAAAAATGACAAAGATGTTGCCGATGCTCTTATCAAAACAATGGCAACTATGGGAACCTTTATCGTTCTATCTTTCACAGCTGGACAGTTCGTTGCTTATTTCTCAGAAAGTAATATGGGATTAGTCATCGGAGTGTTTGGAGCTAACTTTTTAGAAGATATTAAATTGACCGGGATTCCACTCTTGTTAGTTTTCATTTTAATTTGTGCGGTGATTAATATCTTTATCGGAAGTGCCTCGGCCAAGTGGGCGATGATGGCCCCGATTTTTGTACCGATTATGATGCATTTAGGATATTCTCCAGAGTTAACTCAAATGGCTTATCGAATCGCTGACTCTACGACGAATATGATTACACCGTTAATGACGTATTTTGCGCTTATTATTGCCTTTGCACAGAAATACGATAAGAAAATGGGAATTGGTACGATGATTTCAGTAATGATTCCCTATTCGTTATTTTTCCTGATCTCTTGGACAATTTTACTCGTTGTTTGGATCTTCTTCGGAATTGATTTAGGTCCAGGTTCACCAATTTTATATCCATAATAAACTATAGAAAAGACACTTACGAATTTGTAGGTGTCTTCTTTTATTTCAAAATTGCCTAACTTATTGTACATGCCTTATAATTAAGAAATCAAAACTAAATAGTAGGGGTAGTGGAAAAATGGGGTTCAAAGAAGAAATTAAACATACGATGAAAAACGCTCTACACGATGTTGATTTGGCAGTGACCAAAACATGGGAAATACCTTATGAAGACCATGTAATTCGATTTGAAAATTCAATGAAACAAGAACGCTTATATATCGATGATTGTTTAGTCGATGAAGCGAAACATGCATCAATTCTTAGTCATTTAAAGCCTTTTTCGATATTAACCGGCAGCCTTGAGGGGAGAAGCGGAAAAACGGAAAAAGTGACAGTGAAAATAGGTGGTTTGGTTAAATTAACTATCCACATTAAAGTAGGCAATAAAACTATTTTAAAAGAAAAGATGTCGGTAGAAGTGTTGCCTTGGGAACAAAAGAAAAGTATCGTTCAATTTATCGAAGAACAGCTAGCAGAACATGGTAGGCTCGTAGATCCTGTCTTACCAGATATAGTTTATTTAGCTGATAAAGATCTAGCGAGAATCCCTGGCTATACAGACCAACTCCCACAAGAAGAGCCCTTACCCTTTTTCGTAAAAGGATTAATCAAACAACTAAAGAAACTGCTTGACCAACCAACGGTAAAGCAACGCCGAATGATTTATGAAAAAGTAAACGACGAATACATATCGTCTTACGGAGCTGAATTATTATACTACTTACAGGAAGAGCCGCTTAATAAAAAACGTTTAGAAGAAGAGATGCTCTGGTTTTTAGACAAGGCAGCTCATCGAGAAGTGGTGAAATTTGCCTTAGTCTTACTCAGCCTGACAGATGTGGATGCCCATCGTGAAAAACTAATGACGATTGCAAAACACGAAGAATTTACGATGTTTGCTCTTATCCCATTACATCAATTTACGGACGATGCCCATAGCCTATCATGGGAATTAGCAAATGAGTTGAGTGGCTGGGGGAAAGTCGCTGTGATGCAATCCGTGGACGCTATTACATTAGAAGAAAAAAACTGGTTTTTAGAACAAGCATTTAATGAGCCTGCAATGAATGAAGCGGTCGCCTTACTTATTGCTGAAACTGCCGAGTTAGATGTACTTTTAAGTAATAAAAATATAAGTAGCGATACCTTTTCGCATATTAACAATGTTATTTTTTCACTTTTACAAAGGGACGAATATAATAATCGAATTATAGATGATTATTCTTATGCCCCCCTAGTCTTGAAGCAATACCTTGCTTTAAGTAGACAGTATAGTGAAATTGAAGCTCTACAGAAGACGATTGAGGCAATCACTGACTTTGTTAATGACGATGATAATGAATGGGATCTTCGCTATGACAATGGCTGGGAAGTTCATGAACGAGAGGCAATTATTGACGCCCTGCAATCACTGAACGACTAATCAGCTAATAGCAGGGCAGAGGATAGGTAAATATCGCCAAGCTTGACCTAAATAAATAGTAGTTTCCGTAAAGTTGTTCGACGGAAACTACTTTTATATTGCCTCTTTATGGGCCACACTTATTGCTTAAAATATATTTAGCCAAACATTTTTTTCGCTAAATATTCAGCTCGTTCATTTTGTAACTCAATGCTTTCCCCATTTTTTAAACCGACTAAGGATTCCATAACAACGATGGTCGGTGGGGCAAGTAGTAATTCCTTGTTTTCATAGAGTCGTAATCCTTCTTCTGGTGAAAGCCAAAAAGCTTCATCAACCTCTTGATGGTTCAGGTGAGGTGTCTGTCCGTCAGGGATTTGTGCGAGAAAAAACTTAGTGTCATAACGAATAGGTGACATTTTTGGTGTAGTTATTTGGCCGAAATATTGTAGACTATTGAAGTTAAAGAGAAGTTGCTCACTTTCTAAGAGGTTAGCAAAAGTGATGTCGCCACTTAATAATTGCTCACGGTAAGCATCGATTTGTGCAGTAGTTAAAAGTTTTGAAGTGCCTTCGCTCGTTTCGCCTAATAAAATACCAACTTCCTCAAATAATTCACGAGCTGCAGCGATGTAGTAACCTTTGTTAATTAGATCGTCTTGTAAGTTGCCGGTGAAAAGTTTTGCTTTTGTTTTCGTATCGATTTCATCCATACCACCACCAGGAAACACATAGAATCCACCTAAAAACTTCATGGTTTTAGGTCTTTTAGTCAAAAATACATTTAATTGTTCATCAACTAAGACAACAGTTGATGCGGGTTTTGGAACAGCAACCATTTGGATACCTCCCTAATTTAGACAGTTAAATTCCTTGAGAAAACAAAATGAATGGCTGTTCATTTTAGTATAACATCTTTCAGAAAAAGAATCGAATTTCATTAAAATAAATATAAAGTTGAATATTTTAAGCTGAAGTGTAGTCGAATGTTTCACTAGATATATTTTGGAGAAAAGTAAGTCCCTAACTTTGAGAGTCTAGCTGGTAAAACGCTTTGTCCTAGAGTAGTTATCATAGAAAAACAATAATACAGACCCGAAGTATCTGAAAATATTGGATTGAGCAGAAAGCTTCGGGATGTGATAAAGCTAGTTTAATAAAAATCGTAAATTAACCATTGTTTCTTAAACTTTTTTAATTCAAAGTAAAAATCATCTCGCTCTGTCTCATCGTAAACAGGGTGATAGAAAGAGATGAAAGTCTCGACATCAGCATCCGTATCATCAATATATGTAATATCAAAATCAAGTATGTCGATTGAAAGGTCCTCATCATATAGGTAATAGAAATTATCGATATGTAAATCCATATATTCAGTGCGTGGATGAATTAAGCTTTTTGTTTTTTCAAAATCAGCATCTTCTAATGCAT